>Ga0078972_1010302_pt1 | contig 17584 bp, 11 predicted proteins | sample YelNatPaOPGAMG01_FD_67568 | JGI IMG/M metagenome (GOLD analysis project Ga0078972, IMG submission 67568) | Hot spring thermophilic microbial communities from Obsidian Pool, Yellowstone National Park, USA - OP-RAMG-01 (SPADES assembly) (version 2) | ecosystem: Environmental > Aquatic > Thermal... | reverse complement strand
ATGAAACTTGGAGTAAAAAATATTCTCTGGCTATTAAAACTTGGAAAAACAATTGGACTCACGCTTCAACATTTTTTAAGTACCCGGATGAAATAAGAAAAATAATTTATACGACTAATGCTGTTGAAGTTCTTCATCGTCAATTTAGAAAAGTAACCAAAGCAAGAAGTATTTTTCCTAATAGCCTGCCAGCCTTTGGCTGGACGATGCTCTTAAAAAAATGTTATTCTTAGCTTATAGAGATATATCTAAAAAATGGACTATGCAAGTTCCTAATTGGGCTATTGTTTTATCCATTTATCAGTTATTTTTAAGGACCAATTAGAAAATGTTCTTTGATTATTTTTCCCGTTTACACAAATTATTTTACAGACTCGAACAAAAATCAAAGAGAATATAATAACTTTTCCTTCCTCTCTTCTTCAGTGCATCTCTAATTCCTTAATTCTATTTTTGCAATAAAAAAAATCACCATGCAAACACTAAAAAAAATTTTAACTTCCGTAGCACAGATTAGTAATCTGTGCCTTCAAAAAATCTTCCACTTCATCAAACTCTGCCTCTCCGACAACAAAGGCAACATCAGCTCCATGTACTGCACCCTTAAAAGCAAGAAAGAAAATAGATAAAAAGAGTAGAGAAAAATTAAGCAACATTTAATACTTTGTAAAGCAGAATTCAATTTTTAAGTTAAAACGATAAGATTATTGAATTAATTTAAATTATTTCGATAATTATTTTGTCAAATTAGTTAATATTAAAAAGTGTAAATTGATATTAAATGGGTCGTTCATGAAAAATGTAAAATTTGACAGAAAAATAAACCTTAGTTTAATTATTCTGTTTGCTATTTCTGCTATTATAATTTTTATACTTAGCCTCATTTATTATAATTATGAACAAAAAGAAACAACTAACGAAGCGTATGTTAGATTAAAAACCATCGCAGACCAAAAAATTTATCGCATCGAAGATTGGCGTAAAGAGGCGCTTGCAAATGTTAAGATGCTTGCAGAAAGTCCATTCTTAAAACAAAAGGAAACTTCTTACCTTAAAAAGCAAAACAATTTAAAACTAAAAGATGAAATTCTTAAGCGATTCGATTTAGTAATCAAGAATGGAACTGATTATGTAAATATTATGATAGTATCATCAAATGGAAGCGTAGTATTAGCGTACGATCCAAGTTTGTGTAATATCGATTCGTCTACAAAAAATTTAATAAATATGGCAGTTAGTAAGAGAAGGACTATTTTTGGAAATTTATATAAATGCAAAAAGAAGGGGATTGTATTAGTAGATATAGCAGCACCAATTTTTAATGACGGGAAGAATATCAGGTCGGTTATTATTTACCGGCTGACAGTCGAGAAAACTTTAAATCCTATAATAGAAACTTGGCCGGAAATAAGTAAAAGCGCTGAGTCAATTCTCCTAATGAAAGAAGGAAATAATGTTGTCTACTTAAGCCATCTAAAAGGCCATCCCAACTCAGCACTTAATATTAAAATTCCTTTAAGCAGAACATCCGATCCATCGGTGCAAGCAGTATTGGGGAAAACAGGAATAATAGAAGGAACAGATTTCACCGGAAATAAAGTAATTGCGTACTCAAAGCCAATAAAAAATTCACCATGGTTCCTAATCAGTAAAATTGACCGGGATGAATTACTTTCCGCCGTTTTATACAAAGCACATGTTATACTTATTGTCGCTTTTCTAGTCTTCCTGGTTGTTTTCGGTTTTACACTATATATCTTTTATTACCGCCGCAAGAAATTTTTTCAGGAATTGTATAATGATGAGATTGAACTAAAAGCTTTAAAAGCTCACTTTGAATATGTAGTAAAATATGCCAATGATATTATTTTATTGGAAGATGAAAATCTTAATATTGTTGAGGCAAATGAAAAAGCAGTTGAACAATACCAATACAGTATTGATGAGTTGCGAAAATTAAAGCTGACAGATTTGACAATGCCGGCAAGTAAAGAATTTGTTGAAGCAAAATTACTTGAGGCTGAAGAAAAAGGAGGGGCTATTTCGGAAGGTTTACATAAACGAAAAGACGGCACTACATTTTATGCAGAAGGAAGCGCAAGAATCATAAAAATAGACGGAAAGAAATTTTATCATCAAATTATTCGTGATGTAACGGAAAGGAAAAAAGCCGAAGAAGCTTTGCGCGAAAGCGAGGAACGCTTCAGAACAACACTATACAGCACCGGTGACGCTATTATTACAACAGATGTGAGCGGGTGCATTACTCACTTAAACAGAAGCGCCGAAGTCCTTACCGGCTGGACGGAAGATGAAGCTAAGGGAAAACCAATTAAAGAAGTATTTGTCATATTTAATGAAGATACCATGCAAGAAGTTGAAAGCCCGGTCGAGAAAGTTCTTTCGACTGAAATGGTAGTGATGTTATCCAACCATACAATATTAAAATCCAAAGACGGTAAAGAGATTCCCATTGGCGATAGCGGCGCACCGATTAAAAATGAAAAAGGTGAAATAAAGGGAGTTGTATTAGTATTTAGAGATCAAAGCAAAGAAAGAGCAGCACAAAAAGCTATTGCTGAAAGTGAAGCACGCTTGATACGAGCAGAACTCACATCTAAAACCGGCAACTGGGAATTTCATCTCGATGATAAAATAATGATAGCGTCAAAGGGTGCAGCAAAAATTTATGGCGTTGATTGGAATGAAATGGAATATGCGGTTGTTAAAAATGTACCTTTGCCGGAATACCGTTCGATGATGGACAAAGCGCTTAAAAATTTAATAGAAGAAAATGAACCTTATGATATTGAGTTCAAAATTAAAAAAGTAGATACCGGTGAGATTAAAGATATTCATTCTGTTGCGGAATATGACAAAGAAAACAGAATTCTTTTCGGAATTATTCAAGATATTACCGAACGTAAAAAATTAGAGCAGTCCCGTTTTCAATTATTGAATATTGTTGAGAAAAGCCTAAATGAAATTTATGTTTTTGATTCTCAAACATTGAAGTTCGAATATGTAAACAACTGCGCCCTGCAAAACTTAGGTTATAGTTTTAAAGAAATGAGCAGCTTAACTCCAGTTGATATAAAACCTGAATATACCGATGAAACTTTCCGGCAAGCAGTAGAGACTTTGATTAAAGGTGAAAATGAAAAACTTGTATTCGAAACTTTTCATAGAAGAAAAAACGGAACCGATTATCCAGTAGAAGTTCATTTACAGCTAAACAAGCTAGAAAATAAAAGCGTATTCTTTGCAATAATAAACGACATAACTGAACGTAAACAAGCCGAAGCAGCACTGCGTGAAAGCGAAGAAAGAAACCGAACAACATTGTACAGCATTGGAGACGGAGTAATTGCAACCGATAATTTTGGGAAAATCAAACAGATGAACCCAATAGCAGAAAACTTAACCGGCTGGAAAGAATTTGAAGCCGCAGATAAACCACTCGAAGATATTTTCAAAATTCTTAATGAAGAAACTCGAACCATTGTAGAAAATCCTGTTAAAAAAGTATTGAAAGAAGGAAAAATAATCGGACTTGCAAATCATACATTGCTGATATCAAAAGACGGCAAAGAAGTACCAATTGCAGATAGCGGCGCACCGATTAAAAATGAAAAAGGTGAAATAAAGGGAGTTGTATTAGTATTTAGAGATCAAAGCAAAGAAAGAGCAGCACAAAAAGCTATTGCTGAAAGTGAAGCACAATTAAAACAGTCTCAGCGTGTTGCACGAATCGGCTATTATATATTCGACATTAAAGCAAACGTTTGGACATGTTCCGAAATGCTGGATGATTTATTCGGCATTGATAAGAATTATAAACATGATTTTGAAGGCTGGCTAAATCTTATTCATCCTGAACACCGTGAAGAAATGAAGTTGTATTTAACAAATCATATACTAAAAGAAAAGAAGGAATTTAACAAGGAGTATAGAGTTTTAAGAAAAAATGACAATGCTGTTCTTTGGGTTCACGGTCTCGGCAGCTTAGAATTTGATAAAGACGGCAACCTTGTAAAAATGTTCGGAACTATTCAAGATATTACTGATCGTAAGACGACTCAAAGCATAATTGAGAATTCACTTAAAGAAAAAGAAATAATGCTAAAAGAAATTCACCACCGGGTAAAGAATAATTTCCAGAGCATTATAAGCTTAATAGCATTGCAAACAGAACACATTCAAGATGAAGAAATTCTAAATTTATTTCACGATCTTCAAAATCGATTGCGTTCAATGTCTTTGATTCATGAACTAATGTACGGCTCCAAAGATTTTGTAGGTGTTAATATAAAAGATTACATCGAAAGACTTACCGGATATTTAATCAAAACATATTCATCATTGAAAAGAATAAAACTAAATTTGGATTTGGAAGAACACAGCCTCGATCTCGATTCAATAATACCATGCGGATTAATCATTAACGAAGCTATAACAAATTCGCTTAAATATGCTTTCCCGTATGAAGATACGGGAAACATTTATATTTCATTTAAGAAAATAAAAGATGAATTTTGCTTAACACTTTCCGATGACGGCGTTGGTATAAAAAACGAAATAGATTTTGAGAATATTAGTTCACTTGGTTTACGGCTTATAAATCTTTTTACCAGACAATTAAGAGGTACCTTGGAAGTAGTTCGACCAGAAAAAGGGCTCCAATTTATAATAAAATTCAAAATGGAATGCTGATATGGAAAAAATGCTACCGACTAAAGCTAATATTCTAATTGTTGATGATGATGTTCTTATTGCCGAAAGCACAAAGTCCATTTTAAGAAGGGCAAATTATAATATCGTTGGAACAGCCATTAACGCAGCTGAGGCAATTCAATTTGCAAGAGAAAGAAATCCCGATTTAATATTAATGGATATTAATCTCGGCAATTCCGAAGACGGGATTTCTGCCGCAGAAGAAATACAAAAGTTTGCAGACATTCCATTTATTTTTGCCACTGCATATTCGGATAATGCAACAATTGAACGCGCAAAAAAGATTGGCCCATTTGGTTATTTAATTAAGCCGTACGATAACCGCGAAATGCTGGTAGCCATAGAGACATCCTTATACAAACATTTCTTTGATAAAAAAATTAAAGAACAGGAACTTTTATTTAGAACCGTAGCCAACTATGCTTATGAATGGGAATATTGGCAGATGCCGGATGCACAGTTTAAGTATTGTTCTCCTTCAAGCGAAAGGATTACCGGTTATAAATCAGAAGAGTTTGTGAGAAATCCGAAATTACTTTTTGAAATTATACATCCGGAGGATAAATATTCTTTTGAAAAACATTTTGATGAATCCCATTCAATAGATAAAGATAAAGTCCTAAATAAATTTGAATTCAGGATTCTAAATAAACACGGTAAAATAATATATATAAGGCATACATGCACCCCAATATACGACGATCAAAATAATTATCTAGGCAGAAGAGTAACAAATGTAGATATTACCGAACTCAAACAAGCCGAAGAAACACTTCGTATAAGCAATTTACGTTATGAAAAATTATTCACAAAAGCAGAGGATGGTATTATTATTTTATCGAACAAAGGCAAAATTATTTCAGTTAATGAGTCATTTGCAAAAATGCACGGTTATACCATTGATGAGATGCTAAAAATGGACTTACATGATTTGTATATCCCTGAAACTGCAAAACTATTAAATGAAAAGATAGCTCGTGTTCTATCAGGGGAATCCATGAAATTTGAAGCGGGACATTATCACAAAGACGGGCACATTATTTACTTAGAAGTTACAACAAGCAGCATAACACTAGGCAATGAAATTGTAATTCAGGCTTTTCACAGAGATATTACAGACAGAATTGCCAAAGATGAAGAACTCCGCAAGCTGTATAAAGCAATCGAACAAAGTCAGGTTTCCATAATAATTACCAATCTGGAAGCAAAAATTGAGTATGTTAATCCAAAATTTACTGAAGTTACCGGCTATACTTTTGAAGAAGCTTTGGGTCAAAATCCCAGAATATTCAAATCCGGTGAAACACCCGCTGAAGAATACCGTAAAATGTGGGATAAACTTACTTCCGGAGTTATGTGGACAGGAGTTTTTCATAATAAAAAGAAGAACGGAGAGTTGTTTTGGGAATCTGCAAATATTTCACCGATTAAAAATGATAAAAACGAAATCACTCACTACGTTGCCGTTAAAGAAGATATAACAGATAAAGTTGAAAAAGAAAATGAACTAAGAAAATACCGCGAACACCTTGAAGAGCTTGTTGAAGAAAAAACCGCCCAAGTAAAAAAGCAAAATTTTTTCTTCAGAACGCTTATCGATACAATACCAAATCCTATTTTTGTTGAGAATACTAATTTGCAATTTACAGAAGTAAACAAAGCTTTTGAAGAAATTTTTGGAACAAAGCGCAGCGAAGTTTTAGGAAAAACTATTTATGATTTTGTACCTAAAGAAGCAGCAGACCAGGTTAAACGTATTGATGAAGAATTATTAATTAAACACGGCACTGCAATTTATGAATCGTTTATTCCAAATAAAGAGCGCGGAATAAGCCCGGTTTTGGTTTATAGATCCTCTTTTGGCATGCCCGGAAATAAACCTGAAGGCATAACTGCTTTGATGATTGATATTTCAAAACAGAAAGAAATGGAAAAAACTACTTTAGAAGCCCTGCAAAAAGAGAAAGAACTTAATGAAATGAAAACTAGTTTTATTTCTATGGCTTCGCATGAATTTAGAACACCTCTTACAACTATTTTAGCGTCTGCTGATTTACTGGAAATGTACCATAATAAATGGGACGAGAAAAATAACATCTCTCACTTCAAAAAGATTCAAGATGCAGTTCAATATATTACCTCCCTCCTCGATGAGGTTTTAACAATCAGCAGAAGTGACAAGGGCAAAATTGATTTCAATCCATCGGTAGTAGATCTAAATGATTTCGGATTAAAAGTTATTGAACAGGTTAAATTGCAGGCTACACCGCTTCATAATTTAATTTTTAATTTCAATCTTCCATATCAAAATGTTATTGCAGACTCCAAACTGTTGAATCATATTCTAACCAATTTATTAATCAACGCTATTAAATTTTCACCGAAAGGCGGAGACGTGGTTCTTACCGTTGAAGATGACAATGATTTTATAAAATTTACCATTAAGGATAACGGAATTGGTATACCTGAAGAAGATAAAAATAAATTATTTGAACCTTTCTTTAGAGGCAAAAACAGCGGCAATATTAAAGGCACCGGCTTGGGGCTGAGCATTGTAAAGAGATATGTTGAAATTCATCACGGAGAACTTTCTTTTGAAAGTAAGTTGGGCGAGGGAACTGAGTTTTTCGTAAAATTAAATAAAGTTTATTAAGATTTTAAAAAGAATAGGTTGTAATGAAAACCAAAATAATTCTCTTTGAAGATGAAGTTAATGTTCGAGATTCCATAAATGAAATTTTATACAACGGCGGTTATGAAGTTACTGTTTTAGAGCCTGACATAAGGCTAATTGAAAATATTATTTCGGTTAAACCGGACCTAATAATTTCTGATATAATGATGCCGGGCAAAAGCGGTATTGATGTGTTTAATGAAATTAAAAATAACGAAGAAACACAAGAGATACCTTTCATATTTTTAACAGCAAAATCCGAATATACAGATATTCGTTTTGGAATGAGTCTTGGTGCGGACGATTATATATTAAAACCATTCAAAGCAAAAGATCTTTTACGCTCGGTTGAACTTAGACTGATAAAATCAAAAAAGCTAAAAGAAAGACTGAATAGCTTCTCATCAAGCGTTGCGCTTCATCTGCCGCATGAATTAAGAACCCCGCTTATTTCGCTCCTTGGCTACAGCGATATGATTATTGAAAATTATAACAACCTTACCGACAATGAAATTTTAGATTTCGCTAAAAGTATAAAAAGATCCAGCCAACGGTTACACGGAATAATAGAAAAATTTATTTTGTATGCAGACATACTTTTATCAGAATTAAATAATAACTTCAGTGGCAGATTTATTTCTAAAAAACCCGTTGAAATAAGTAAATTAATTAATTTACATTCTTTATCTGAAGCTGCACAATTCAACAGGCAGAGTGATTTGATATTAAATATTGAACCCTGTGAAAGTACAATGACGGAAGAATCGCTATCAATAATTATTTCCCAGCTCATAGAAAATGCTTTTAAGTATTCAGTAAAAGGTACTAAAGTTGAAGTGAACACGGAAAGTGTTAACGGGAAATTTTATTTATCAATTAAAGATAACGGCGCCGGAATGACTAAAGTACAAACAACAAACCTTTCGGCATTTCAACAGTTTAATAGAGGTCTGCTTAACCAGAGCGGAAATGGATTAGGAATTGTTATTGTACAAAAAATATTGTCCTTTTTTAATTCAGAGCTTCATATATTTAGTGAGCCCGGTAAAGGGACTACTGTTCGTTTTCAACTTTAATTAGAAATTTATAATTTGCCGCAGTATTAATTACATAAAAGGTTATAAACAGCCAATGACAAAAAAAATTCTAATCATTGAAGATGACTTATCTATTAGGGAAGTGATATCTGAAATTTTTGACCTGGCAGGATATGAAGTCCTCACTGCAGCAGGCGGTAAAAAAGGTATCGAATCAGCAAAGTCATTTAAGCCTGATTTAATCATTTGTGATTTAGGTATGCCTGATGTGGATGGATTTGAAGTAAAAAGATTATTAAATGAAGATGATAATACTTCTAATATCCCTTTTATTTGTTTAACTGCTTATGTCGATATAAACACCGTCCAGCGTGCAATGCAGCTTGGAGCCGATGATTACATTGCCAAACCAATAAGTGCAAAAAAGCTTTTGGAATTGGTTACAAAGCGCCTGCAAAGAATTGATAAATTAAAACGAAGTAAAGATGAAGTGATAGAAATAAATAAAACTGTATCAGCAGATGATAAAATACTTCTTAAATCTAAGGACGAGCATATTTTTACTCCGTTGAATGATATTATTATAATAAAAGCTTTAGATGATAACACCGAAGTATTTTTAAAAAGCCGTAAGAAAGCCGTTGTAAATAAATCGTTAAAAAGCTGGGAAGAAATGCTGCCCGATAAAATTTTTCTTAGAGTTCACCGCGGTATTATAATAAACACAAGTTTTATTGAAAAGATTGAACCGATGTTTAAAGGTTCTTATGTTGCAAAACTTATGAATTACGATGAACCTATTTATTTTAGTAAAAGATACTCTCAAAAAGTACGGAAATTATTTTTAATGAAATAGAAATATGTTAACAGCTTACATTACGCAATGTCGACCACTGGGAGTTTTGGAATATTGGAATAATGTATGCGGACAACATTTCATTACTACATTTTTCTGAGGATTGTATAATATAAGTTGACAGTTCTAAATTCGTATATTCACTTAGCCTGAATTCGTAAAACCGGGAATTTTCATTTCTTAAATGTTCAGGATTGCATAAAGCTTTATTCAATATTCATAATTTAAAATTGTTGCTCTATGGCGCTAACCTCATAAATAAATACGTTTACCGGTTGTTTTAATCTCTTGCAGAACTTTTTTATAATAAAAATAGTCGCCTCCGATAATAGAACTAGAAATTATTGTTGGAGTAAAGATGCCCGAGTCTATTTTAATTGTTGAAGATGATAAGGCTTTAAGATATAACATTGCTGAAATTTTATCCGGTGCCGGATATAACGTATTACAGGCAGAAAACGGCAAAGAAGCTGTGGACATTGTACAAAATAATTTACCCGATTTAGTTTTATCAGATATTATGATGCCGGTCTTAAACGGTTATGAACTATTAGAACATTTTCTAAAAGAACCGCTGTTGGAAAATATACCTTTTATTTTCCTCACTGCTAAATCTACAGAAAGTGATTTGCGCAAGGGAATGAACGAAGGGGTCGACGATTATATTAAAAAACCTTTCCGCGCAAAAGATTTATTAACTGCTGTACAAATACGATTGAATAAAAAAAATAAATGGCAAAAGAATATTGCTAAAATACGCGAGAGCTTTGCACTAACCGTTCCCCATGAGCTCAGAACGCCGCTGATCCCTGTGTTAGGTTATTCAGATTTAATAATTGATGACTTTAACAACCTGTCAAAAGAAGAAATTTATGAAATGGTAACAAGAATTAAGTCAGGTGCAGCCAGGCTGCACTCAAGGATTGAAAGATTTATTCTGTTCTCATCTGTTCGGGGAGAACTTAGTGATGCGGAAGCAGTAAAGTTTCTAAGAAAAGAATCAATTATTTCCTTTGAAGAATTAATTTCTTCAACGATTAATGAATCTGCTAAAATTTATAACAGAATTTCTAACATTAAAATTGATTTACAGCCAAGCGATAGAGGTTTAAGGATTTCCGATTATTATTTCCAAATTATTCTTAACGAACTATCCGATAACTCATGCAAATATTCTGAACCGGAAACACTTATAATGATAAAAGGTTCAAAGCAAAATGACATGTATGAGATTTCTTTCCTAAATAACGGCAGAGGCTTAACGCAAGAGCAAATAAATAATATAAACTTGTTTGAACAATTTCCAATTATTGATCAAGCAAAGTCCGGTAGCGGAATTGGCTTATACCTGGTAAAAGAAATATTGAAAGCATTTGAAGGACAATTCAAAATTGAAAGTGAGCCGGGAAAGCATACAAAGGTTTCTATACAAATTCCATTGAAAGAAAATTAAACTTAAGAAATAAACAAAGGAGTAAAATCGATGCCTGAAATTGAAGTCAAAAAAGATTACGATGAACTGCTGCAATTGGTTAGCTTCAATCTGGACGAAGAGGAGTTCGGAGTTGATATACTCAAAGTAAGAGAAATCAACAAAATGATGCAGATAACCAAAGTGCCTAAATCACCGCATTATGTTGAAGGAGTTATCAATCTTCGCGGGCGGATTATTCCGGTTATCGATTTACGCACAAAGATTGGAATGGTTAAAAAAGAATACGGAAATAACACAAGAATAATTGTTGTAGAAGTAATGGATAAAACAATTGGATTCATTGTCGATAAAGTCAGTGAAGTTTTAAGAATTCCATCAAACATAACAGAAGCGCCGCCCGAACTTGTAACCGGGATAAATTCAGAGTTTATTAAATCGGTTGCAAAAATTGAAGACCGGCTTTTAATTCTGATTGATCTTGAAAAAACACTTACTGGTTCTGAAACAAGCGAAGTTAATTTAATAAATAATAATCAAAGAGGTTAAAAATGAAATGGTTTTATAATCTAAAAATAAGCGTAAAGCTTATATTAAGTTTTGTTCTAGTGGCATTAATAGCCGGTCTGATCGGTTACGAAGGTATTTCGAGTTTGAAAACCGCAGATAATAGTGACACTTTTCTCTACGAGGCTAATACTTTCCCTTTGTCCCTAAGCAGCAATATTTCAACTTCTTTTCAAAGAATGCGCGCAAATGGACTAGAACTTGTTATTTCAACAACATCAACAGATAGTGAAAATGCAGTTGATAAAATCAATTCGCGTAATGCTGAAATTGAGAAGACTTTTTCAGATTTTGAAAAAGTTAATCTACCAGACGAATCCAGACAGGCAGTAAACAATGCGAAAAATAATTATGAACAATTTCAAATTGATTTTAAGAGACTAATAGATTTAGCCAAAAACAAGAAACATGACGAAGCATTAGCTCTTTGGAAAGGTTCGTTAGAAACAGCAAGGATGCAAACTCAGAATGCTTTATCACAACTGAATGATGTTTTAACAAAAAGAGCAAAAACAAGAGCGAATAATAACACGATTGCGGCAAATTCTTCTATAAATTTTATGACAATATTGATGATCGGAGGAATGCTTCTTGCAATTGTCCTAGGTTACTTTATTTCTAAAATAATCGGCAACCCGGTCAAAGAGTTACTGGAGGCTACCAATAAATTTGCTTCCGGGGATATGAATGTAAAAATTGAAAGCAAGAGTAAAGACGAAATAGGCGAGCTAACTTCGGCATTCCAAAATATGATGGAAAAAATTGGGCTTCAAATTCAATACCTAGATAACGTACCGAACCCTGTAATGATTATTGACAAAGAATTTAATATTCAGTATATGAACAAGACCGGCGCAAAGGTTGTTGCTAAAGATCAAAAACAATTAATTGGACAGAAATGTTACGATCAGTTCAGAACCGGTCATTGCAAAACCGAAAATTGTGCACTAAACAGAGCAATGAAAAATGATTCAACTTTTACAGACGAAACAATCGCTCATCCAAACGGAGTAGAGCTTCCAATTTTATATACAGGCGCGCCAATAAAAAACAAAGACGGAAATATTATAGGCGCTTTGGAGGCTATTACCGATGTAAAAGAGATAAAAGAAGCACAAAATTATTTAACCAGGTCTACACAAAATATATTAAAGGCAATGGATAAATTTGCCGACGGCGATTTAACCGTTGCAGTAGTTCCTGAAAAGGAAAATGATGATATTGGTAAACTATTTCATGGATTCAATCAATCTGTTCAGAATATTAAGAGTATGATAGAAAATGTGACGGAAGCAGTTGAAGCTACAGCCAGCGCATCGACTCAGATATCATCCAGCACTGAAGAAATGGCAGCGGGCGTACAGGAACAAAGCAAGCAATCCACTGAAATAGCAGCGGCAGTTGAACAAATGACAAAGACAATTTTACAAACAACTAAAAATGCAAGCATGACAGCAGAAAATGCAAAAGCCTCGGGCGCACTTGCCCGCGAAGGCGGCAATGTTGTTAATGAAACAATTGACGGTATGAATAAGATTGCTGAAGTAGTAACAGAAGCCGCAAGCACAGTTCAAGAATTAGGCAACAGCAGCGAAAAGATCGGCGAAATTGTTCAAGTGATTGACGATATTGCAGACCAGACAAACTTACTTGCTCTTAATGCAGCTATAGAAGCTGCAAGAGCGGGTGAACAAGGACGCGGATTTGCAGTAGTTGCCGATGAGGTAAGAAAATTGGCGGAACGCACAACAAGGGCAACTAAAGAAATAGCTTCCATGATTAAACAAATTCAAAAAGAAACAATGGGTGCAGTTCAATCAATGGAAAAGGGCACTTTAGAAGTTGGTAAGGGAAAAGAACTAGTTGAAAAAGCCGGCGTCTCTCTTAATCAAATTATTACTAGTTCGCTGGAAGTAGTAGATAATGTATCACAGGTAGCGGCTGCCAGCGAAGAACAAAGTGCAACCTCCGAACAGATAAGCAAAAACATAGAAGCAATTTCATCAGTTATACAACAATCATCGGCTGGAACGCAACAAATTGCGCGCGCAGCAGAAGATTTAAACAAACTAACAAGTCAACTGCAGCAGCTTATCGACAGATTTAAACTTGACAATACAGCTAGTAAGAGTAAAAATGAAAAACAATATGCGGGTTTATCAGTAAGAAAAAATGGAAAGCTGGTGGAGGTATAAATGATATAATAAAATCTTATAGGGAGTGTAAATGATTTTATTGTATTTGATACTCCACAAGTAAGAGATGATATTTTAACATTTTGTCTTTCTGTCTCAACAGAATTAATAATACCGACGCCATTACAGTTTCTTGCAATAGAAGGACTTTCAAAACTAATAGGGTTTCTTTATAAAATTTCGGAGACCACAAATACAAGGATTACTCTAAGTGCAATAATACCTACAATGGTAGATATAAGAACAAGACATGCAAACGAAATTTTAAAGCAGTTAGAGAATACATTAAGTGATTCTATAATTAAGAGAGGTATAAGGCTCGATATAAAAGTTTCCGAAGCATCTTGGGCACAAAAGCCTGTATGTCTATATGCACCAAAGTCAAAGGCGGCATACGATTTTAATTTACTTGCAGAAGAAATCTTAGGAGGATAAATGTCTACGGGAATGAATCAAAAAGAATTAATTAAAGAAAATATTCTTAATGAATTAGAGATTATTACTACAGAACAAAAATCAAAGAGAATAGAGATAATATTTCAATGTATTGACAGCTTAAAAGTAGATGAGTTATTAAGGGAAGTTAAAAATTTTGTCAACCAGATTTTTAGTATAAAAGGTATTGACACACTTTTCTTCAAAATAGCATTAAGACTTGATGATGAAAAGGAATGGGAAGAAGCCATATTTTTTTACAGACTATCAAATTTAATTAATCCAAATCCAATTGCATTAAATAATCTTGCAATTGTTTATACAGAAATTGGCAGAGATAAAGAAGCCATAAAATGAATTGAAGAAGGAATTAAACTATTTCCAAATAATAAAACATTAAAGGAAAACTTAGATGCCTTTAATATTTAACAAAAACATTCATAACAATAATAAGAGGTTAAAAAATGGAAACATTTAAGAAAAAAACATTAGCCAAACCAGGAATGGTTACCACGGAATCGGAAAAAAGTAAAGTGCTCTCTGTAGGAGATGGTAAAGCAAAACAGTTAGCACAGGAAAAAGCACGGGCGCGCACTTTAGCAAAACAGCAACAATTAGCAGAACGAATAGCCGCTGCTTCAGAGCAAATAACTTCTGCAATAGAAGAATCCAGCAAAGCAGCAGAAGAACTCAATCGGTCTATGGAACAAATTGCTGCTGGTGCTGAACAAGCAAGTGGTGCCTCCGAGGAAAGCAGAGCAGCTATTGTCCAAATTGAAAAAGGATCGCAAAGAATTGACAACAGCGCAGAAGAAAATCTTAAAAAAATTAATGCTATTAAGAATAATATTGAAAACGTCTCTTCTGAAATTGAATCCCTTATTGCTGGAGTAAATGACGCTGCTAATTCCTCTTTAGATACTACAAAACTAATGGCAGAATTAGAAAAACAATCTGAGGAAATTGGCAACATAGTGCAGGCAGTAGTAAGAATAGCGGACCAAACAAATTTGCTTGCATTAAACGCAGCGATTGAAGCTGCAAGAGCTGGTGAGCATGGCAGAGGTTTTGCCGTAGTTGCTGATGAAGTTAGAAATCTGGCTGAGACTTCAGAGAAAAGTGCTCGTGACATAAAAGAAGTAGTAGGCGAAATTCAAACATCTGTTAAGGGTGTTGTAGAAGAAATAACCAATATAAGTAAAAATTCAAAGGATGAAGTTGAAAGAGGTAGAACTATTAAAGAAAATCTCTTAAAGATAGCAACCGTGACAAATGAATTTCATAAGGCAGTTGTAGAAATTAGTAAAGCTGCTAATGTAGGGCTTGAAGATGCAAGGGAATTTTTAAAGGGCGCTGAACAAGTAGCAACAGCCTCGGAACAACTCGGGTCGTCTTCTGAAGAAGCAAGAAAAGGTGCTGAGATGCAGACAAAAGCATTTAGTGAGATGTCCACTGCTGCACAAGAACTATCAAACACTGCTGAAGAATTGAAGAGTTCTACTGATACGAGAAAATCAGCAGAGGAGCTTGCTGCTATGGCAGAAGAACTCTCGGCAAATATTGAAGAGGCATCCTCAGCAGGTCAAGAACTTGCTCAGGCGATCGAACAAATAAAAACTGCTGCAGAACTTCAAGCAAAGAATGCTCAGGGAGGAGCAGAAAGAGCTGAAAAACTTGTTACTGTTTCAAAACAGATTGAATCAAGAGCTAAACAGTTGTTAGCTGATTCTGAAACTATGATAAATGAACTCAGCCAAAATAATAAAGAGGTTGCAAGTCTTAGTGAGAACATTAAAAAAGCAGCAGATGATAATATGAAAGCTGTAGCAAACATTAGGTTATTACAAGAAAAGACAAGGAAGATTGAAAAAACTGTTGAGGCAATAATGAATGTTACAATTCAAACTAACATGCTTGCCGTTAGTGGTTCTGTGGAAGCTGCAAGAGCTGGTGACTATGGTAAAGGATTTTCTGTGGTAGCCGGTGACATTAGAAATCTTGCTAATGAATCTGCTGAAAATGCAGATAAAATTAAGGACTTGGTTAGAAGTCTCCAAACTATTATAGACAACAGTATTGAAGATGTAGAATTAGCAGCTAAGGATGCAAAATCAGAAGTGGAAAAAGCAGCTTTTGTGACTACATCTTTGGAAGGAATAGCAACTGAAGTAAATGTTATGAACAAATCAATGACAGAGACACTTAACATATCAGAGGAATCTCTTGCAGCAATAGAACAGGCTAAAAAAGGTGTTGACCAAATTAGTGCAGCAGCCGAAGAATCCTCAAAGGCTATCGCTGAGGCAGCTTCTGCATCCGAGGAACAAGCAAAAGGTTTACAAGAACTTTCTCAAGGGATTGAAGAAATTGCCTCGTTAACTGATGAATTGCAAAATATGTAGGAGGATATTATGTACTCAATAAATGATAAGCAAATAACTACTTTTGTGGTAGGAAAAGAGATATTCGGTGTTGGCATTCAATCGATTAAGGAAATTGTTCGTTATCCCTATATTACAGAAGTTCCGCGTGTCCCAAACTATATTAAAGGTTTAGCTAATCTTAGAGGTACAATAATGCCTGTGATTGAAACAAGGGGAAAACTTAATCTACCTGAAACTGAAATCACTGATCAAACCCGTGTCATTGTTCTTGATACCGGAAATGTACCTACTGGGATTGTTGTAGACAGAGTTAAAGGTGTAAAAGATATAGAAAATCTCACCATTGAAGAACCACCATCTATAATATCAACAGAACTTGATATTGATAAAAAATATATCTCTGGTATAATTCAAAGCGATGAAGAAATTATTATGCTAATTAGCATAGAAAGCCTTTGCGATATTGATATTAAAGAGATTCAAAGGCAAAAAGAGAAAGAAAACATTCAAAGTACCGCTGTAGAAGATACTGCTATTGAAAAAGAAAAGCAGCTTATCACCTTTATTATAAATACTGAAGAATATGCTTTCCCTATTGAAAGTGTTAGGGAGATACTTCGGGTCACCTCGATTACATCTGTTCCAGAAGTACCTAAATATGTTTTAGGCATATTATCTGTTCGAAATAGCATTTTACCAATTATAGATATAAGAAGACTTTTCGGGCTTGCTTCGCTGGAAGAAAAAATAATAAATGAAATGACAGAAATTGCCATGAGATGGATAAATCTTTTTGAATCCCCTTCTGATTACAATCTATCTGGTACTAATTTAACTAGCTGGATTGATAATTTTAGAACATCAAGTGTGCTTATTGGCAGAGAACTCCAAATACTAAAATCAAAATGCCTAACAATAAGTGAAGCTGCAAAAAAAGGTATAGCAAAGGATGATCAGGAAAAATTAAAAGCAGGTTTTCTTAACCAAGTAGAATCTCTAAAAAATGCAATTCAAGAGGATATAAAAGAAGATCAGCGTATTCTCGTTTTAGAAATCAATGGTACACCTATTGGAATGTTAGTCGATAGAATGAAACAGGTTATTCGAGTTCCTGAAAGGTTAATTGAATCTTCTTCTTCAGTATTGAAGACAAATCAGATGAACTCTATTTCTGCTATTGCAAAACTTAACGAAGGTAAGAGACTTATTATGCTTTTGAACGAGAATAATCTTTTTGACAAAACTACTCTAGATGGATTTAAAAAGATAG
>Ga0078972_1010301_pt1 | contig 17586 bp, 16 predicted proteins | sample YelNatPaOPGAMG01_FD_67568 | JGI IMG/M metagenome (GOLD analysis project Ga0078972, IMG submission 67568) | Hot spring thermophilic microbial communities from Obsidian Pool, Yellowstone National Park, USA - OP-RAMG-01 (SPADES assembly) (version 2) | ecosystem: Environmental > Aquatic > Thermal... | reverse complement strand
GTTCTAAAAGCGCGATAACGCTAAGTATCAAAAAAAACGTAGGGAAACACAACATTATATCCGCAAAACGCATAATCAAGGCATCTACCCATTTACCATAATATCCGCTTATTGAACCAAGGACTATCCCTATGATAGCTGCTATGCCCACTGCTATTAAACCAACGAGTAAAGACACCCTTGTCCCATAGACTACGCGACTAAAAAGGTCCCTCCCCAAACTATCTGTCCCGAATATATGAGTCCTGGAGGGCGGAGACAAAATATTATTTATATCTATATCCGCAGGGTCATAGCGTGTAATCAAAGGCGCAAATATTGCTACCAACACAAAAAATATTATAATGCCTGAGCCAATAAGTATAAATTTATTCATATCGCTATTCCAGTTTTATTCTTGGGTCAACAAGTGCATAAGAGATATCCGCAAGAAGATTCCCTAATAAGGTCAGCACTGCGCCTATAACCAGGACCCCCATAATTACAGGATAGTCTCTTGCCATAACTGAATCGTAAAAAAGCCTACCCATCCCAGGGATGCTAAATATCGACTCAAAAATTACACTACCTCCTATAAGCCCTGGGACTGATAGTCCTATTATAGTAACAACAGGTAGTAGTGCATTTTTTAATGCGTGTTTGTATATCACATCCCTTTCACTAAGTCCCTTGGCACGCGCTGTCCTTATATAATCCTGCTTTAATACAAGGAGCATATTGCTGCGCATATAACGAGAGATACCAGCCAGACTCCCAAACACAGATACCAATACAGGTAAAATCAGGTGCCTTGCAATGTCAATCAGTTTCTCAAAAAATCCAAAACTTTCAAATTCAAGAGATCTTATACCAGAAACCGGTAGAATGCCCCATCGCACCCCTACAAGGTCCATAAGCATCAAACTTAGCCAAAATCCAGGAACAGCAAATCCTATAAACACAAATACGGTCATCATCGTATCATAAAAACTTCCTTCTCTAATCGCAGAACTTATCCCAATGGGTATACCTATTAATAAGATTAATATCAAAGATACCAGCTCAATCGTCAGGGTGATAGGAATACGTTCAGCGATTTTATCTATCACTGGTCTTGAATCCACAAATGAAACCCCAAAGTCAAAACATAAAAATCTTTTTAGCCAGTCGAGATATTGAATATATAATGGCCTGTCGAGTCCATAGATATGCATAAGCCGTTCCCTGACCTCAAGAGAAACCTTTGGATTAAACTGCGTTTCAAGGTCTACAGGCCTTCCAGGCGCAAGATGTATTACAAAAAATGTAATTAGAGTTATCCCTAATAAAAGCGGGATAAGTCCGAATAATCTGCGTACAATATATCTACCCATAAATCCAACCATCCATTTTGCAAATATTATTTTTCCAATGCCAGATATTTATAAAAGTGGTTATCTTATATATTTCTGCTCGCTCTTTGGCACATACCATTTTATAAAATTGTGACCGATTCCAGCTGGCCCAATGTCGATCCCCTTAAACCGTTTATGAATAATCGGCAGCGCATCAGATACATATAAAAATAGATATGGTTGTTCCTCGTATAAAATCTCATGTATCCTATGATATGCCTTTCTACGCTCTTCCTGATTAAACGTCCTGCGGGCCTCTAAGAGCAATCTGTCTACCTCCTCATTTGAATATCCTATAAAATTAAATTCTCCTTCTCTAGTTTTGGATGAGTGCCATATATCATAAATATCCGGGTCCATAGATAAGCCCCATCCTAAAAGGACCGCCTCAAATCTTCGCTTATCTATAAATTCGCTTACAAATGCACTCCACTCTATCACCTTTATCTTTACGTCTATGCCTATCTCCTTCAATCTGCGTTGAATAATTATTGCTGTCAATAGTCTTTCGTTATTGCCTTGATTTGTAATAATGGTGAAGGAAAATTTCGTGTTGTCTTTTTCAATTATCCCATCTCCGTCGGTATCCTGCCATCCAGCCTCTCTAAGTAATTCCTTGGCCTTTTCAGGATTGTAATCAACTGGCAAAACATTTTTATTATACGCCCAAGAGTCATATATAAAGGGACCTGTGGTAACCCTTCCAAGACCCATCAATACACCGCGGACAATCTCTTCTTTATCTATCGCATAATTAATTGCCTGCCTCACCCTTACATCGCTAAAACGTGGGTCTTTTAAATTGTAGCCAAGATATGTATAACCAAAACTTGAAAAATTAAATTTTTGAAAATTTTTTTGGAAAAAAATAGAGTTGGTCTGCTGTTTGTATTGTAAAGGTGTCAATGATGCATAATCCACTGCCTCGGTTCTTAATTCAAGAAATAACGTAGCCTGGTCAGGTATGATTCTATATATGTATCTTTCTATATAGGGTCTGCCTTCGAAATAATCATGATTTGATAAAAGTTCAATTCTGTCACCCCGTTTCCACAATCTAAACTTATAAGGTCCTGTTCCAATAGGATTTTTTGAAAAGCTGGTATTATTCAGGTCCTCTCTTTCAAGGATATGGGCTGGCATAATATTTATCCCCCAGCTTGAAAGACCAGGCGCAAACGGCTCTTTATAAACCACCTTAATAGTATAGTCGTCTACGATATCAAGACGAGATACCATCTGAAAATCACCACTGTAAGGCGTCTTTACATTCGGGTCTATTAATTTTTTATAAGTAAATTCTACATCCCTTGCTGTAAAAGGGACACCATCATGCCACCTGACACCCCTTCTTAGATAAAATGTTATCTCCAGACCATCCTCTGAAATCTTCCACCTTTCTGCAAGGTCCCCTACAAGATTCAAGTCCTTGTCGTATTTTACAAGGCCATTAAATATAAGACTGCAAATAGTACCTGATGCGCTGTCAGATGCAAGGATAGGAACAAGGGTCCTTGGTTCGCCTATGGAACCTACTACTATGGCATCACCATAATCTGGTCTGAAGCCACAAATGGCTACTACGATGAATAAAAAGGCTGCTTTTTGCATAGCAGCCTTAATATAAATGGTGACCTTCTTATGCATATTTAAATTTAAAATTAATTTGTTGAATTTGAATTCTCAACAGGTACTTCTTGAGATGTTGACGGGCCTGGTAAAGGTTCTGTGGATTGACCCTGAGAATCAGCATTACCTTCTCCCTGAGTAGTAGCAGTAGAAGAGGTAGGTTCTGTTTCTTGCTTGGGAACCTGCCCTCCTACATTGCCCGTACCTACATCCGCCTTTTGCTCAACTGGCAGATTAACCTTTTCAAGAAGAGACCTGGATCTTTGACTGGAAATGATAGCGAGAGTAAGACAGGTAATAATAAAGATTATTGCGCTTGCAGAGGTTAACTTCGTCAGCACTGTGGTGCTCTTTGTCCCAAAAATATTCTCTAACTGAGACCCGCCAAAACTGTCTGCAAGTCCACCTCCTCTACCTGCCTGTAAAAGTATTACGGCTATCAAAAATAAACTCACTATTACATGGATAACAATCAAAAATATATACATATTATCACCTTGCAGTAAATGATGAAACCTTTAGTTAGACCATTTTGCTAAAAAAGAGGTGGTTAATTCCCCATATGTGCTGGAGTAGCAGCCGACTTGTCCACCGAACTTTAAGTATAAAACTGTTTAAACGAAGGTGGAGAGCCTGCGCCAAGTGTATCGCACCCTTTCGGGTGCTACTCCACAACATCTATAACACTGCTTTCTGGACTATCTCTATAAAAGAATTTACATCAAGACTTGCACCACCAACAAGTGCGCCGTCTACATCTTCCTGCGCCATCAATTGTGCAATATTTTCCGGCTTAACACTTCCGCCGTATTGTATCCTCAATTTCAAGGCAGTCTCCCTATCATAATTGCGCTCTATAAACTCCCTTATAAATCTATGTGCCTCTTGCGCCTGTTGCGGTGTAGCAGTCCTGCCTGTACCTATGGCCCACACCGGCTCATACGCAATGACTATACGTATAACATCATCTTTTGTCAAGTCCTTTAATCCTCTTTTAAGTTGTTTCTCCAGCACCTCAAAGGTCATGCCATTGTCACGTTCCTCTATCTTTTCGCCGACACAAAATATTGGCACCATTGCATGTCTCAATACTGCGCAAAGTTTCTTATTAACATCTTCGTCGGTCTCCCCAAATATATTCCTTCTTTCTGAATGCCCAACAATTACATATCTACATCCTGCATCCTTTAACATCCCTGGAGATATCTCGCCTGTAAACGCACCCTCTGGCTCCCAGTAGACATCTTGAGCTCCAAGCATAATATTAGAATCTATTATCTGGTCATACACCTTTGCCAAAGCAGTAAAAGGCGGACATATCACTATATCTGCCTCAGAGAATGTGTAAAATTTCCTTTTTAAGGCAACCGCAATATCCACTGCCTCCTGAATAGTTTTATGCATCTTCCAGTTCCCTGCAATAATAGGACGCCTCATAATCTCGTCTACCTTTTTAATTTGTACCCTTCACAAAATTATTTTCTCGTCGGAGAATTCTATATCTCCTTTTCTTTTCATCCTCCTCACCCTTACCCTCTCCCCTTATGGGAGAGGTTATTTCGTGAGGCCCTATTTTAATTTTTATTTATCGTTTAACGCAGCTATGCCTGGCAAGGTCTTACCTTCCAGATATTCAAGGGACGCGCCCCCGCCAGTAGAGATATGCGTCATAGACCTTTCGAGGCCAAATTTACTTATAGCGCTTGCTGTGTCTCCACCGCCAATAATGCTTATCGTCTTAAGCCCTGCTATAAATCTAGCCACATCCTCTGTGCCTCTTGAAAATTTCTTTATCTCAAATACGCCAAGCGGGCCATTCCACACAATCATCTTTGCATATCTCAATTCTTTTTTAAATTCATCCACTGTCTTCGGCCCAATATCCAGGGCCATCCAACCTTGCGGTATAACATCTGTCACAACCCTCGTATTGCTCACAGCATCTAATTTATCTGCTATAAGGTGGTCGATTGGTAACACCAGCTTGACGCCTCTTTGCTTTGCCTTGGACATTATGGATTTTGCAACATCTATCTTATCCATCTCAAGTTTAGAACTACCCACCTCCATGCCCTGCGCCTTTAAAAATGTATAGGCCATCCCGCCTCCTATAAGAAGCGCGTCTACCTTGTTAAGAAGATTTTCTATTACCATTATCTTGTCAGATACCTTTGCGCCTCCAAGTATTGCTACAAATGGCCTTACAGGGTCAGTAAGAACTTTATCAAAATATTCTATCTCTTTGGCAAGTAGAAATCCTGCTACAGCTACCTTCAAAAATTTTGTAACGCCTTCTGTTGAGGCATGGGCACGATGGGCAGTACCAAAGGCATCATTTACATATACATCCCCAAGCGAAGCAAGCTTACTTGCAAAGCCAGGGTCATTCTTTTCCTCCTCCTGGTAAAATCTCAAATTTTCAAGTAAGACTACATCCCCATCTTTCATATCAGAAATTATTTTTTCTACTTCAGGACCTATACAATCATCCAATTGCTTCACATCTTTCCCTATAAGATTAGAAAGTCTTTCAGCGCAAGGCCTGAGGCTCAAGGACGGGTCTTTTCCTTTTGGTCTTCCAAGGTGACTCATCAAGATAAGTCTCGCGTCATTTTCTATAGCATATTTTATAGTAGGCAATGCTGCCTGTATCCTTGTATCGTCTTCTATTTGTAATTCTTTATTTAGAGGAACATTGAAATCCACCCTCATTAAAACCCTTTTGCCTTTGATATCTATATCGTCTATCCTTTTCTTGTTCATACATACCTCCGGCAGTTAAAAGTTATAATCTATTGTAAAGTCTCTCGTATTTTTCTGCTGAAGATGCCCATGAGTAATCACATGAAACACAGTTATGTAGAAGTATTTCCCATAATGGTTTATTCTTGAAAATATTACAGGCCTCTTTCAATGTCCTGAGCAACGCCTCACTGGTTGCCTCTTTAAATTTAAAACCATTTCCCTTCTTTGTCAAGGGATTAAAATTTTCAATAGTATCATCCAGTCCTCCTACTGCCCTTACAATAGGTACAGTTGCATATTTTAAACTATAAAGTTGATTGAGCCCGCATGGTTCGTATCTTGATGGCATAAGAAACATATCGCAACCTGCCTCTATCTTATGCGCAAGGGCATTGTCAAAATCTATCCTGGCAGCGACATGACCGCTATATTTCTTAGCAAGTTTCCTAAAAATATCATTGTATTTCTCATCCCCAAACCCAAGCAAAACAAAATCCATCCCCATCTTTACCATCTGTGGCATTGCATCATTTACAAGGTCTATACCCTTTTGCTCTGCAAGCCTTGTTATCATACCAATGAGGGGCCTGTCAGGGTCGTATTGTATACCAAATTGCTCAACAAGGTCTTTCTTGCATATCTTTTTATTACTGAGGTCCTTCTCATCATAATTTGCCTTTATAAAAGTGTCCACGGCTGGATTCCAGACAGAATAATCAACGCCATTGACTATGCCATAGACGACATTTTTTCTTGTGCGCAAAAGACCATCCAGTCCACAGCCAAACTCTGGCGTCAAAATCTCTCTGGCATAGCCTTCGCTAACTGTGCTTATGGCATCCGAATAGATTATACCTGCCTTCATAAAATTTACCTTACCATAAAACTCTAATTTCTCCGGGGTGAAAAACTCTTCTGAGAGGCCAAGTGTCTCTAAGACCCCTTTTTCAAAGAGACCCTGATACGCCATATTGTGTATGGTAAAAAGAACCTTTGTAGCCTTGAAGTTATCCTGGTCTTTATAGAATACCTTTAAATAAAGCGGTATAAGCGCTGATTGCCAGTCATTACAATGTATTATATCCTGTTTACCTATATAATGAATCGACTCTATAACTGCCTTTGCAAAAAATCCAAAGCGGAGCGCATTGTCAGGATAGTCTCCCTTGGGCGTTCCGTATAAAAAATCTCTATCATATAAATCATCCTTTTCTACAAAGTAGACATTGCAACTATTATGTCTTAAAAAATATAGATTAAACTGGTCCTTTTTAGTGCCCAACTCTACAGGGATATTGGCCTTAAACAATATAGGCCTGAATCCATTGGTCTTTACAGTCCTATAAAAGGGTAATATAAGATTGGAGATATGGTCCCTCTTTGCTATGGCCTCAGGTAATGCTCCTATGACATCTGCAAGGCCACCAGTCTTTGCAAAAGGCACCACCTCTGGAGAAACGAACAAAATATTCATACCCACCTCTTACATTGCATCCAGCAATTATCACTTAAACCCAGGTTCCCAACATATGTGGAATTAACCCTTTAGCCCGACCTCTTTTTTAGCAAAATGGTCTAACTAAAGGTTTCATCACGCACATGCACAGCCTACTTGTCCGCCGAAGCTGAGTGCTAAAACTGCTTAAGCAAAGGCGGAAAGGCTGGGTTCCCGATATATGGGGAATTAACCCTTTAGGGTTTCATCATGTGAATTTGTACAGCCTAAAGGCTGGACCATTCATCATTGCCAGCGCCAGGTGTTGGATTAGAAAGAGTTATAACCCCCTATTCGCTATAAATTCAATCAGGTCCACAACCCTGCAAGAATAACCCCACTCATTATCGTACCAAGCAAGAACCTTAACCAATCTTTTTTCTATTACACTGGTAAGGGCCGCATCCACAATAGAAGACCTTGGATTGCCATTAAAATCTCTTGAGACAAGGGGTTTATCACAATATTCAAGGATATTGCGAAGCTTACCTTCAGAGGCCTCCTTAAATGCCCTATTGACATCCTCCTTGGTAACATCCTTTTCCACCTCGCAAACAAGGTCCACTAAAGATACATTAGGCGTGGGCACCCTTATTGCAAGACCGTCTAACTTGCCTTTCAATTCAGGTAATACCAAACTTACTGCCTTAGCAGCGCCTGTGGTAGTAGGTATCATTGAAAGTGCGGCAGCCCTTGCCCTGCGCAAATCCTTATGCACAAGGTCCAGGACCCTCTGGTCATTCGTATAGGAATGTATGGTCGTCATCAAGCCCATCTTTATACCAAAATTTTCTATCAAGACCTTTGCGATTGGCGCCAGACAATTTGTTGTGCAAGAGGCATTTGAAATAATCTGATGCTTTGAAGGGTTGTACATATTTTCGTTTACGCCCATAACTATGGTTATGTCTTCATTTTTAGCAGGGGCTGTTATAATTACCTTCTTTGCTCCTGCCTGAATATGCCTCATTGCCTTTTCCTTATCCGTAAAAGCACCTGTTGACTCCACAACTATCTGCACACCAAGGTCCTTCCATGGAATCTCTACAGGGTCTTTATAGGTCATAACCTTTACCTCTTTACCATTTACAATAAGCATGCCTTCCTTCGCCTCTACACTGACCTTAAGCTCTCCAAGTATTGAATCATACTTAAGAAGATGGGCGAGCGTTTCTGTAGGAACAGGCAAATCATTTACTGCCACAAAATCGATGTTGCGATTTTCAATCGCTGCCCTAAAGACATTTCTCCCTATCCTTCCAAAGCCATTAATCCCAACTTTTACTGCCATAATTCCTCTCCTTTCTAATGTTTGTTTATTAAATACCTGCGTCCTTCAAATATTTTGCAGCCACCTCTGGCGCTGTTGGGTTGATATAAAATCCCGAACCCCATTCAAAGCCTGCAACACTTACCAGTTTAGGCATAATCTCCAGATGCCAGTGAAACTCTTCATTTCGGCCGTCTCTAATTGGAGCGGTATGTATAATAAAATTATAAGGCGGGTCATTCAAAACTTTCTTGATTCTTACAAGGACATCTTTTAATATCCCTGCCATATCATCAACCCTTCTATCATCTATGGATTTAAAATGCTGGTCATGCATTTTCGGCAATATCCAGGTCTCAAATGCAAAACGCGGAACAAACGGACAAAACGCTATAAAATTCTGGTTTTCAGAGACAATGCGTATCTTGTCCTCTTGCTCTTGCGCAATCATATCGCAAAAGACGCATCTCTCCTTATAATTAAAATAAATCTCTGCGCCTTTCAATTCCTCCTGAACCCTCTTTGGCACAATAGGGAGCGCTACGAGTTGCGTATGGGTGTGTTCCAATGAGGCACCTGCCTGCGCACCATGATTTTTGAATATCAATATATATCTGAACCTTGCATCCTTCTCCAGGTCAAGGCTTCTGGAACGAAATTTAAAAATTACATTTCTTATCTCGCCCTGCGAAAGGTCTGCAAGGTCCTTATAGTGATCTGGTGTCTCTATTATTACTTCGTGTGCGCCAACGCCATTACACATATCATAAACGCCTATTCCACGCCTATCCAAATTACCCTCTATCCTCAATGCAGGAAATTTGTTAGAGACTACCCTCACCATCCAGCCGGGTGTATTTGGAGCAGAATTTCCATGCCTTATCGCCTCTATCTCAGGAGGGGTCATATGTTCATTGCCAGGACAGAATGGACATACCCCTCCCTTTTTTGTTTGAGGGTGTAACTCAAACGTTTCAGGGGTCTTTGGTTCAGTTATATCTACTATAATCCACCTACCAGTTATTGGGTCTCGTCTAAATTGTGACATCTATCTCCCTTAGATATTTTGCTGCGTCTTCTGGTGGAGTCGGATTGATATAAAAACCCGAACCCCATTCAAAACCAGCAACCTGCGTAATCCTTGGGGTTACCTCTATATGCCAGTGATAATCCTCTTTTATAGTAAGCCAGTACCCAGACCTTTTCTCTCTCCTGAATGGGGCTGTATGCAACATGTAATTATATGGTGGATCATTCAGCCCTTTATACAATTTAGAAAAAACTATCTTCATAACCCTGGCAAGGTCTTTTAGTTCATCTCGCTGGATGTTTATAAAATCAGCGCAATGTTTTTTTGGCAATATCCATATCTCAAAAGGAAACCTTGAGGCAAAAGGGGTAATAGCAACCATATGCATAGAATCTACTACAACCCTGATGCCGCTCTCAAGCTCCTGCCTGATGATATCGCAAAACAGGCATCTTTCCTTATATTGATAATAGATACGACTACCCCTCAACTCTTCCTTTACGCGTGTAGGTGTAACCGGTGTGGCTATAATCTGTGAACGGACATGTCTTGTGGTCTTGCTACCGCCTGCCCTTGCGCCGTGATTTTTAAAAAGCAGGCAATACTTAAAACGCTGATCCCTCTCAAGGTCTACTATTCTCAAAACAGCAGTATCTAATGCAAGTTCTAATTTATCTACGTCCATCTGGGAAATATCTATGTAATGAGTGGGGGACTCTATAATTACTTCGTGGGCACCTATAGGGTTCATTACATCATACATCCCGATCCCGCGCCTCTCAAGATTTCCATGTATAGTAAAACGTCCTGAGATGCTTGGCACAACCCTCGTATCCCAGCCTGGCTTATTTCTTTCACTGCCAGGTCTGCGCATAGCGAAGATCTCGGGTGGGGTATGGTCCTCATGACCTTCGCAAAAAGGACAAAAATCCTCCTCACCATCTTCTGCATGAGAGACCTTAAAGTCATTAGGTCTCATTGCCCTTTCAACAGATATTATCACCCACCTTCCGATTATCGGGTCTTTTCGTAATTCAGGCATATACTCCTCAGGATTTATAAATTAAAAACCAATTTAATTGATTAATTATATCATCAAAGTTTATTAATGCAATAAAAAAATTATTTTTTAAAATAGGGGTTTTATAATCGGAGAAAACAGCCTAAAGGCTGGGTTCCTGCGTATGGGGAATTTACCCTTTAGGGTTTCATCGCTTAGTTTACACTGGCACATAGTCTAAACTTATTTGTGCAACCAAAAACATCTTATCCTAAAATCAGTCCTTTTCTTAAGTCTCTGGTATGCCCTATTATAAACTCATATGATTTCATTCTACGCTTCCCCTCTATCTGCAATTCCTCTATTTCTATAACACCTTTACCTGTTGAAACAAAAATACCTCTATCTACTTCTAAAACTGTCCCTGGTGCCTCTCTGCCGTCTCTATTTAAAAAATCAGGCCCAGGCCTTGCCTTCCATATCTTCAACATCCTTCCATTAAAATATGTAAAGCATCCAGGCCATGGAACAAACGCCCTTATCCTTCTCAGGATATCTTCCCCCTTCAAATTCCAATCAATCAACCCATCCTCTTTTTTTAATCTTGGTGCATAAGAAGCTGCTGCTGGGTCCTGTCTTTTAAAAACGATGTTACCTTCTCTTATTAACCTGATGGCCTCTACCATCAGAATTGCGCCATGTTGTGAAAGTTTGTCTGATAATGTGACGGCATCGTCCTCGTCGTAGATTTCGATCTTCTCCTGCAGTGCAATATCGCCTTCATCCATCCTCTCATCCATCCTTATCACGCTAAGTCCTGTTATCTTATCGCCATTAAGGATGGCCCAATTTATTGGCGCAGCGCCGCGATATTTTGGCAAAAGCGACGCATGGAGATTTAATGAATATAATCGCGGAATAGCCAATATATCCTTCGATAAGATCTGGCCGAAACTTACCACAACAAAGATATCTGCGCCAAATCCAGATAGATATTCTATAGATTCAGCTGAGTTTATATTCTCTGGTTGATAAATTTTTATATCCAATTTCTGGGCGAGCGCCTTTATTGGGGTAAAAGAGGTCTTGAGGCCCCTCCCGCTCTTCCTATCTGGTTGGGTAACCACAAGAACCACATCCTCTTTTTTATGCAAAATATCCAAGAGGGGTGCCCCAAAATTAGAACTGCCAAAAAATATTATTTTCATAAGATTATGCGATAGCAGTTAGCCACAAAGTAGGGGAGCCTTAAGGGGTTGCTTACTTTTGCTGTTCAAATTAGCATGATGAAACCCTGAAGGGTTAATTCCCAATACGCAGGAACCCAGCCTTTATGTACCTTCGGTACATTTAGGCTGTTCAAGCGATGAAACACTAAAGGGTAAATTCCTCATATCTGCGAAAACCAAGGCCTTTCCCCTTTGTCAAACAAGCAACCTTATCCCCAGCTACAACTCCATACAAACTTTTGACCTTGAAGAAATCTCCCTTAAGACCTTTCTTCTCTTTAAGAAATTTATCCGGTCTATAAAAAGGATTCCATTAAGATGGTCTATCTCATGTTGCAATATCCTGGCTAAGATCCCTCCTGTATCAATGGTTACAGGACGGCCTTCTATATCAATGGCCTCCATCAAAATATGTTCAGGTCTTACTACATCAGCAGTCACACCAGGTATACTAAGGCAGCCCTCGCAAAAACTACACCTTCCTTTTTTCTTGATTATCTTTGGATTAAAAAATGCCATGGCCCTACCTTTCATATTACGTTCTACATCCTCTATTACTATAATCTGCCTTTCTATGCCAACCTGTGGACCAGCCAGACCCACACCGTTTGCTTTTCGCATAATATCTATCATCTCAGAGACTATCCTTCTTTCAGGTTCACCAATAGACCTTATCTCGGCACACTTGCTTCTCAATACACTATCCGGGAATATTCTTAGTTTCAGTTTTTCCATAATGGAAATATTTTATCATAGCCTGGCTATCTTGACAATCAATTAAAGGTAGAGTAAAATTATCGTGTATGAATAATAGCACCCTACCAAACAATCTCTTGAAGGAATTCTATGACAAGGCGCTTCTTGCATTTGAGAAAAAAAACTATGAATATGCCATTGAATTATTTTCGCAGATATTATCTTCAGACTATACGCATATAGAGGCAAGGCATTATCTCCACCTTTCCCGCAGGTATATGCAAAATACCGCTAAGGATGCGCAGAACTCATCATTATTTTCAAAATTATTTTGTCAACTGAATAGATTTTTTACTATGATATCCATTAAGGCCATGATTAAAAAAGGTAACATAGAGGGGTGCCTTGAAAGACTAGAAAAATCTCTTGCATATAACCCTATCGATACAGAATTACTAAAAAAGATTGCAGATATATTTTATGAAAATGGTATGATACCTCAGGCAATTCAGAATCTGGAAGAGGCAAAATCTATCAACCCGAATGACATAACTATACTAAAAAAACTTGGGGCAATGTATTCCAAAAAAAATGACCTCCAGAATGCAAGGGCTAATTACGAGCTTGTCCTCAAGTTAGACCCAAAAGATATAGAATCTTCGAGGGCCATCAAGGACCTTGAAGCGCTTGGGACTATTCAACGGGAATTCACTCAATAAGGGTCTACATCTACTGTAATTATCACGCCTTTTTTTCTTCTCTGGTTGTCGAGTATCTCTTTTAATAAACCTACAGCATCCTCTGCCCTCTTGGACTTCAAAAATAGATGCCAGTGATAAAGACCTTTGAGCCGAGATATAGGCGCAGGTGCTGGCCCAACTATCTCTATATCTTTATCAAGCGCCTTAATCCGTTTCACAAGTTTAACCCGCAATGCCTCTGCGAAATCCACAACCTTTTCCTCATTTCTGCCCCGTAACATCACCCTGACTATATGAGAAAAAGGAGGGAGGTTCAACTCTTTTCTGAAAGATATCTCCTTTGCATAAAAAGACCTGTAGTCATGGTTTCTCGCTGCCTGTATTGCATAATGTCCTGGTGCATACGTCTGGATAATCACCCTCCCACCAAGGTCTCCGCGACCTGCCCTGCCACCCACCTGCGTCAAAAGATTGAATGTCCTCTCTCCAGCTCTAAAATCAGGTAGGTTCAATGCAGTATCAGCCGAGATAACCCCTACAAGTGTCACCTGCGGGAAATCTAGGCCCTTTGCTATCATCTGGGTCCCAACAAGAATATCTATCTTCTGCTCCTTAAACATAGATAATACCCTCTCATGTGCCCCGTAACCACGCGCAGCATCTGTGTCCAACCGCGCTATCCTTGCCTGAGGGAAAAGCCTGTGTATCTCATTCTCCACTTTTTCTGTACCGAGTCCCCAATATTTCAGATAAGTAGAATTGCAACTCGGACAAATCTCAGGGGGCGACATCTTATAATTACAATGATGGCAGATCAATTGTCTGGTATGATAATGATATGTTAGACTAACATTGCAACGTTTGCAAGTAATGACATATCCGCATTTTCTGCAATTTATAAAAGTAGAAAAACCTCGCCTGTTCAAAAAAATTATAACCTGTTTATTCTCACCAATATCTTTTTCCATCCAGTTTTTCAACGTATTGGAAAGGATAGGAAATTTTTTTTCGCGATGTAATTCCTCGCGCATATCCACTATCTCCACCTCTGGTAAAAGCCTATAGTCTATCCTCTCGGATAATTCTATAAGCGTGTATTGTCCTTGAGTGGCAGCGTAAAAAGACTCCAGTGAAGGCGTGGCGCTGCCTAATATAACAACTCCATTTGTAAGTTCTGCGCGCTTTACCGCAACATCCCTCGCATTATAACGTGGCGTCTCTTCCTGTTTGTATGAGGTCTCGTGTTCTTCATCTACGACTATCAGACCAAGATTTTTAACAGGTGCAAATATTGCTGAACGTGCGCCAACGACTATCCTTGCCTCTCCTGAGGCAATCCTCTTCCATTCATAAGCCCTTCTCGTCTCTCTCAATCTTGAATGTAAAATCGCAATTCTATCACCAAATCTCGCCCTGAAACGCGCGACTGTCTGAGGAGTAAGGGATATCTCCGGGACAAGTATTATGCTGGAAAAACCCTTTTGGAAGGCATAATCTACTGCTTGTAGATAGACCTCTGTCTTCCCGCTTCCTGTGACTCCATATAAAAGAAAAACCCTATGGGTCTTTTTATCTATCGAGGACTTTATTAAATCAAGGGCCTCTTTTTGTTCCGGGGTTGGTACCAGATGTCTATCTGAACCGTCTTCAAAAATAATCTCTTCGTCTTTGATTGTTTTTTTATGGGGGCGGCTTGTCTTTGAAATCTTTTTCAATGCAGATGGGATAGCAGCTGAAAGTGCCTCTCCCCATGAGGAATAATAATATTCGGATATCCATTTTGTAAGCCTCAGGATCTCATCATCTATTAGAGGGACAGAATCCACTACTTTGATTACTGGCTTGACATTTTTTACATTAGTCTTAGAAGAGATGCCAACCACATAACCAAATAGTCTTTTACTTCCAAAACTTACCTCTACCAAAGCGCCAATATTTAGAGCAGCTTCTAAACCCTCTGGTACAGAATATGTAAAAGGGCCATCTACAGGCCTATTAACTAATACATCTACAAATCTTTTTTCTGTCATAATCGTAAACGTTTGCTGCAGTATATCAGGAGTTAACTAAAATCTTATCTTAAAATCTACAAATTCACCCGTGGGCTTTTCCCACGTTATATCTATCTTATCAATATAACCAGAAAATCTCTCTTTTAATTCATCCAGAAATGATTTTATTATATCCTCATCACCTTCACACACAACCTCTACCCTTCCATCACTCAGATTTTTCACCCATCCTTTTAGATGAACCTCTATAGCTATTGCGCGCGCAGTGTATCTAAAACCCACGCCTTGCACATACCCAGAAAAAAATATATGAGCCCTTTTCATAAAATTGTGAGCACCTGAAAAGGTGCTAGCCCGACATCTTTTTTAGCAAAATGGTCTAACTAAAGGTTTCATCATGCGCATGAACAGCCTGAAGGCTGGGTTCCCGAATATATGGGGAATTAACCCTTTAGCCCGACCTCTTTTTAACAAAATAGTCGGGTAAAGGTTTCATCACTTTGGACAGCCTACTTGTCCGCCGAAGCTGAGTGTTAAAACTGCTTAAGCAAAGGCGGAAAGGCTAGGTTCCCTCGTGATAATGGAGTAGCACCCGAGAGGGTGCGCCATTTTAATCTACCTATTTTTATATTTTATCGCAGCCTTTCCACCTTCGTTTAAACAGTTTTATACTTATAAGTTCGGTGGACAAGTCGGCTGCTACTCCAGCACAGTATAGGGAATTAACCCTTTAGGGTTTCATCACGCGCATCGACAATCCCAATCTACCTCTATATACGAGATAACTCCTCCATTATCTTTTTCATATCCTGCCACACAACCTTCTTCTCATTAGGGTTACGCAGGATATATGCAGGATGATATGTCGGCATAAATCTTATGCCTTTAAAATCATACCATTTGCCTCTCATACTCGTTATAGGGTTATTCGTCGCAAGTAAGGTCTGACTTGCAAATTTTCCAAGTCCGCATATAATCTGTGGCTGGATATAATCTATCTGCTTATAAAGGTAGTCTATACACATAGATATCTCTTCAGGTAGTGGATTTCTATTATTAGGTGGGCGACATTTAAGGATGTTGCAGATATAAACCTCATCTCTTTTAAATCCCATTGCCTTGATTATATCTGTAAGTAGCCTGCCTGCCTCACCCACAAAAGGTCTTCCTTCAATATCCTCTTCGAACCCAGGCGCCTCGCCCACAAACATCAATCTCGCATTGACATTACCTTCTCCAAAAACAATATTTTTTCTTGTCTTTGAAAGAGGACATCTCTGACACTGGCTAACTGTTTTTTGCAATAAATCCATTTTAATCTTTTTGCTGGCAGATGAAAATAGATAATCGTAAACGCCGCCTTCTCTCTCAGCCTCAAGATATCTTCTGAGACATCTAAAAATCTCTCCGGTCTCCATAATAACCTAAAATAATTTCAGGACTACGACCTTGGATGAAATTTCTGATGAATAAATTTCAGTCTATCCTTATTGACATGCGTATAAATCTGGGTCGTGGATATATCAGCATGCCCCAGCATCTCCTGAACGACCCTTAGATCCGCACCTCTCTCCAGGATATGGGTTGCAAAAGAATGCCTAAGGGTATGCGGGGTTATATCCTTTTTTATGCCTGCCAATCGAGCATATTTTTTTATCGTCTTCCAGAATGCCTGTCTGGACATAGGCCTACCTAAACGAGAAAGAAACAAAAAATTGGATATCCTTTTCTTTAAAAATACTGGCCGTGCCTTTTCTATATATCTTCCCACATACTCTCTTGCCTTACTTCCAAAAGGCACTATGCGCTCTTTAGAACCCTTGCCAAAACACTTCACAAAACCTACTTCCATATTCAGGTCATCCATCTTCAGATTCACCAATTCAGAAACACGCATCCCGGTTGCATACATCAATTCAAGACAGGCCCTATCCCTTAACCCCATCAAGTCCCTTATATCAGGGGCCTTAAGGAGCGCCTCTACCTCTCCTAAGGTTAATGTTGATGGTAATTTCTTCCATAATTTAGGAGATTCTATAACGCTAATGACATTCTCTTTTATTTTATTTTGCCCTGTAAGATATTTAAAAAATGATTTAAGGCATGCTATCTCTCTGGCTATAGAATTAGAAGAGAGACTTCTATCTTTTTCTGATAACATAAAAGCTGTGATATCCTGTCTTGTTACATTATCAATAGAGCCAATGCCTTTGGCTTTGAGAAATCCAAAAAATCTCTTCAGATCTCTCTTGTAGGAATCCAAGGTATTTTTAGAAAGGCCTCTCTCTATAGAAAGATACCCTAAAAATTCCTCAATTAGTTCTTCCATATGCAATAACTCACTTTTGCACAGCCTACTTGTCCGCCGAAGCTGAGTGCTAAAACTGCTTAAGCAAAGGCGGAAAG
>Ga0078972_1010300_pt1 | contig 17589 bp, 9 predicted proteins | sample YelNatPaOPGAMG01_FD_67568 | JGI IMG/M metagenome (GOLD analysis project Ga0078972, IMG submission 67568) | Hot spring thermophilic microbial communities from Obsidian Pool, Yellowstone National Park, USA - OP-RAMG-01 (SPADES assembly) (version 2) | ecosystem: Environmental > Aquatic > Thermal... | reverse complement strand
TTTCACAAAGTAATTTTTCCATCCAGTATAATGCTTTGTTAATATTTCCACTTATATGAAATGCCCCACTTAAATAATAATACCACATAATTCGATGGTCGCCAGGAGGCATGTTTTTACAAAAATTCTCAAAACTTCGCAGAAAATTTTTAAACATCATTTGTGGAAATAAAGACGGTTTACGAATAAAAGAGATATAACACTCTGATAGAAAGAGATATTTCATTGGTGGAGGGAGATTATTAAGATATTTTGCATATTTTGTAAATATAAGTGCAACTCTTTGGGGGAAACCGAGAAAATTCAGAGCATTTACTTCAATAGCTGCGGCAAAGATTGCAGTATAAAGCCTCTTTTCTTCCTCACACTTTTTACGAAGTTCCTTTGCCCTTTCTAATAACTCCTTCTTTGGCAACTTATCAACAATTGCGCCAAGTTGTTCTACCTGGCGTCGGGTGGTAAGCATCTGGGTTGGAATCTTCTCAAGGATTGCAAAATCTGGTAATGCGGGAAGCGAATTTAAAATTTTAGCTGCCTCCTCAATTCTACTCATGGAAATTAGACTCTCTGCAAATTTAATTCCCCTTTCTATCTCGGGGGTTCCCTGGTTCCTTAAAGGATAATAACAGTCCCCGGTCATTCCAAAACGTTGGAGAATTCCTCGAACGCCTTCTAAACTTACCATTATATTTCTTCTCTTTTCCAAAACAAATTGAATTGTCTTGAATGTAATCGTTGGATCCTTTTCTTTTAAAGATACAACGTAAGTCTCTATCTCGGGTTTTATCCGATTATGGGGGCGGTGATATAGGGAACTTTCTAAGTTTTCTTTTTTTGCAAGTTTAATCCAATTTCTTACAGTATTTGGTGCAATCTTAAATAACCGCGCAGTTGGTTTTACACCCTGATTTCTTGCTTGCTCAACCACCTTTCTGCGGAATTCTTCTGGATACCTCATAGGGTTCAATTCACCTCTGAATTGTAGCCAAAATCTGATCTTCTGTCAATATCTTAAATATCCTTCTAAAAACCTCTTGATATTTCTGGAAATTTTAACCTTTGAAGATTCAAGATTAGGGAATAAATTTTTTTATTATGTCATATAGGAGGTAATCATGCGAACTTTTTATACGGTATCTATATTGAGCTTTGGAATTATTTGCTTTCGCACATCCCTTTTTGCCCAGGGGCCTGATACCCTATGGACAAGGAAATATGACTATCAGTTGATTGATTGGGCTAACAAAGTGCTTGAGACTACTGACCATGGATATTTGCTTGTGGGACAGACTTGCACGTATGGTAACAACGCATATCTGATAATAAAAACTGACCATAGCGGATACCCTCTATGGTCAAAAATATATGAGTGGATAGTCGGTTCATATTGGGAGGAGGCCTGGGGAGCAGTGGAAACACCCGATGGTGGTTATATAATTGTTGGTTCCTCTGAGTATATTCCGATGATGATGAAATTAGATGCAAATGGAGACTCTGTGTGGTCAAAGCCGCTTCCATTTTCGGCCAAAGATATTCAGAAGACCTTGGATGGAAATTATATCATTACTGGGGGTGCTGGTGCATATTTATGGCTTGCAAAAATTAGTGAAACTGGTGATACAATATGGACCAAAAAGTATGGTGGTAATGGAACATATACAGGATATCAGGTTAGGGCCTGTTCCGATGGCGGATATATTATCGGTGGTGCGTTATATAGCGGGGGAACCTCCAGGAATCTCATCAAGACCAATGCCAATGGTGATACTCTATGGACAAAAGACCTGGGTAGCAATGAATACACCGCGGTTCGTCCAACACCAGATGGTGGATACATCGCTACTGCATATTACAATTTAGATGCACATATTGTGAAGACTGATGCGAGTGGAAATATTCTGTGGAGTGTAACCTACGGCGGTGGTGAGACTGATGTTGCCTATTCGGTAGATGAAACCCATGATGGCTGTTATGTTGCCTTTGGTGAAACTGGTTCTTTTGGTGCAGGTGGCTATGATGCATTTATTGTAAAGGTTAAACCGGATGGAAACATCATCTGGACAAAGACCTATGGTGATGCTGGTCATGATGAAGGCTGGTATGGCATTTGCACTTCTGATAGCGGGTATATTATAACGGGTTGTTATTCACCAAACGGGCTTAGCGGTGATGTATTTTTGATAAAAACTGTTCCGGATATAACCGGCGTAGCCGAAAGACAGAACCTCCTTAAAGACAAAGGACTATTAAGTCTATTTATTAACCCAGTTGTGAATGGAGAGATTGATTTCACCTATAATTTACTCAGGAATAAAGAAATAAAAATCTCCCTTTACAACTCTCTTGGCCAGGAAGCGAAATTGCTTTTTAAGGGAGTAACAACCCCAGGTAATCACCGAATTAGAGAAAGACTTGATATCCCTGCAGGTATCTATTTTCTCAAACTGGCTGCAGGGAGAGATTGTGTTATTAAAAAATTAGTTGTTGTTAAATAAGGAGGTAAAAATGAAAAAATATTTTCTTTTATGTATTATTTCGGTAGCCCTATTTGCCCAGGGTGAATTCCTTCTTGATACAAGTGTAGTCTACATTCCTGCATCACTAATGCAATCTTCGCCTTCCGCGGTGTACAACGGCACAAATTGGTTTGTGGTATGGCAAGACCAATGGGTAGGAAATATTTATGGTGCCAGAATAACTGAATCGGGTCAATTAATGGACCCAATAACAATTAGGATTGTTTGGAATCTTTTGGGAACAAGCGATAACCGTTCTCCTTCAGTTGCTTTCAGTGGAACGAATTATTTAGTTGTTTGGGAAGATTATCATTCTTATAATAGCCATATAAAAGGAGCAAGAATTACGCAAGATGGAACACTAATAGACTCTACGCCCATAAATATCTCAATATCACCGGAACCGCCGCTCCCTTCTGAATGGAAATGGGCGCCTGTAATTTCATTTGATGGCGCGAATTATCTGGCGGTTTGGGCTGACTACACTCAGGGGTATTATTATATAAATTGTGCACGGGTTACTCCCACGGGTGCGGTATTAGACCCTTATGGCATTGTGATTTCAAGTGGCTCTTCTGATAAAGATTTCCCCACAGTTGCCTTTGATGGCACAAATTATTTAATTGTATGGCAGGATAAAAGGAACGGTAACTTTGATATCTATGGTGCCCGTATCACACCATCGGGCACCGTATTAGATCCCAGTGGCATCCCCATCAATTTAGACCCTGGTCCACAAATACATCCTTCAATTTCATTTGATGGCACAAATTACTTTGTTGTATGGATGGATTCCATCAACTTCAATATTTCTGGAGCACGGATCACTCCAATGGGTGTAGTCCTTGACACAACAGCAATTGTTATTTCATACGCGAGTAGCCCCCTGGTTTCACCAGAAGTAGAATTTGATGGAATAAACTACTTAGTTTGCTGGCGTAAAGCTTGGCCTAACGGGAACATTTATGGCGCAAGGGTAGCGCCAAACGGAACTGTTTTAGACACTGCGATTTTAATTTATGAGGATGGCTATCTCTCCAGTTCACGGCTTGGTTTGGCCTTCGGTGATTCTACTTATTTAGTTGCTTGGGAAGGGCTGAATAATTTAGAGACTTCTAATAATTGTGACATTTATGGGATTCGCGTGACGCGGAATGTAAATGTGATAGACTCTTTGAAACATTGCGTATCAACAACGATAAAGAGCACTGAGGTTTATCCATCTTTATCATTTGATGGGGTGAATTATTTGGCTGTATGGGAGGATAGAACATACCCAGTTCCTCCTGTTGATAATTCCGGGTTTACTATTCAAGCCTCTCGAATAGCACCTGACGGCTCAATATTAGATCCTGAGGGAATTATAGTCACAAAAAGAAATGGGCGCTCCCCATCAGTTATTTATGGAGCCCCATATTACTTTATCGCCTGGGTTCGCGCATATCCTGATTGGAAGATTTATTGTGCACGGTTAACTACTCAGGGCACAGTTTTGGACACTGCAGGTATTTTCATATCTTCAGGTTATTACAGACCATCTGTAGGCTTTGATGGCACAAATTATCTTGTTACCTGGCATACCGGTGATATCTATGCGAAGCGTGTGAATCAGGATGGCATTGTTTTAGACCCTAACCCTATTGTGATTTCTAATGCATTTTTGGAGCAGGAATTTCCATCTGTTGCATTTGATGGTTTTAATTATTTTATAGTTTGGCAAGATGACCGTAATGCGGGCGCTACTTCCTTAGATATATACGGAGCAAGATTGACTCCTGATGGCGTGGTATTGGATCCCTATGGGATTCCTATCTCTATGGCACCGTTTGTCCAAAGGAATCCAACACTTGCTTTCGGTGATACAAACTATTTAGTTGTCTGGCGCGATCGGAGGAATGGTATTGATTATGATATCTACGGAGCACGGGTAGATACAGCAGGAATAGTATTAGATCCATATGGTATACCCATTTGCACTGCTTCTGGTAATCAGGAAATGCCAGCGGTTACCTTTGATGGAAATGATTACATTGTAGTATGGCATGACTCAAGTAATAGTAATATTTTTGGAGCAAGAATCAATCGGGCAGGCGAAGTTGTAAATACTTTCATTGTCTCTTCTCAACCGGGGGATCAGAATAATCCCTCTTTGGTGCACGGAATGAACGATTCAATATTAATTGCCTATTCTGGTTGGGTGGATTCTATTAGTAGAAAACCAGTAAAAACTTATCGCATCTGGGGCAAATTTTATCCGTTTACACCTGTTGAGGAAACCCCCAGATATTTTGCGCGTGAGGCAGGATACCTTGAAGTCCATCCAAATCCATTCAGGAATGCTGTAACCATTAAATTCCAAATTCCAGAACAGGGAGTAGCCAGTAGTCAGAAGTCAGTCGTCAGTATAAAAATCTACGATGCGAGTGGCAGATTGGTTAGACAATTTAACCATTTAACCAATTATTCATTTAACCAGGCTGTTTGGAATGGCACTGATGATTCTGGTCGCAGGTTGCCGGCTGGTGTCTATTTCTGTCATGCCCAATTGGGTAACGAAAGAATGATAAAGAAAGTAATAATGCTTCAATAGATAATTAAGGAGGAAATATGATTCTTAAAATTAAAAAGATTCTCTTATGGTTTTGGCTAATACCAGCAATCATTTTTGCTGGCTGGTCAATTCAACCGAGCGGCACAAATTCCAATCTTGAAGATGTAGACTTTGTTGACGTAAACCATGGCTGGGTAGTTGGAGGAGCCCGTGATTTAAATCCAAATGATGCGGTAATCTTGAAGACCGAAGATGGAGGAAATACCTGGAATAATGTAACTCCTACCTATTTAAATTTAGGGATAGACCTTTTCAAAAGAGTTTCTTCCCCTGATTCCTTAATATGTTATGCAACTGCTCAGGATACAGTTGGCTCGGGTTCACATTTTTATATCCTTAAAACCACAGATGGAGGAAATACATGGACGGTCCTTCCCGCTCCTACCTACACTCTTCCTACCAGTATTTATTTTATTAATTCTGATATGGGGTGGACCGCAGGTGAACTTGATTATTCTCCTATGGTTTTACATACATCAGATGGTGGAAATTCTTGGACGGTTCAAGGATGGTATAATTATAACGGTGGCCCTACAAGGATCTTCTTTTGTAATTCCCAGCAAGGTTTTGTAGCGGGTGGAACAGAAGATTCTCCTACTACAAGGGGATATATAATGACAACTACCGACGGTGGAAATTCATGGTTTGAAAGTTATATTTGGGAAGCAATTATCCCATATACTTGGCCCCTAATGACCGGAGTCCATTTCATAGATAACTTGAATGGTTGGGCGTGTGGTAATCTGTATGGAGCGACGGGACCACATTATGAAGAAAGAATTGTTAGCACTACAGATGGCGGTTTGAATTGGGATGAGGTTCAAATAATTACCGACACTACCGTCGGTAGATTATATGACATTCATATGGTTAACTCTCAGACCGGTTGGATTGTGTGTGGTGGTGATATTTTACATACTACAAATGGCTGGGTGAGTTGGCATTTTGATACAAGCAATGTAACCACCACCCTGAAAGCAGTAGATTTTGTGGATATAAATAATGGTTGGGCAGCAGGCTATGGCGGGATAATCTTAAAATACACTGGGAATGAAAGTGTCGCCGAAAATTTGGATGCTCATTTTATAAAGGGACAAGAGATTGAACTTACTGTAATGCCAGCAACAAATAATTCTCTTCCGTGTATTATTTCGTCTCCAAATTCGGGAACCATAAATTTTTCCCTTTACAACATTTTAGCACAGAAGATTTCTTCAGCGGGGATGGAGGTTCATTCTGGAACACAAAAGTATATCCTGCAATTACCTCAAGACCTACCCCCTGGTGTTTATTTCCTGTGTGCGAAGACCAATAACCAATCTGTGACAAAAAAATTTGTAATGATTAGATAAATCAAGGAGCAGATGAAGCGCAATATTATCTTAAAAAAGGATTTTGTATCCTAATGAAAGTAAAAAACTGGGAAAAATAAATCTTGAAAAGGGCGGAGGTATAATGGGAGGAATAAAATATTTATATGTTTTATTATTATATGTTGTAGTTCTGGATGCCCAAATTGAAAGATGGGTTTTTACCTATGATGACCCTCTAAATAATGTTGATGAAGCTCTTTCCATTGACTATGGGTTAGATGGGAATATCTATGCCGCGGGATATTCCTATAATAATGGCTTGGATTTTAATTTTACCGCCGTTAGCCTTTCTACTTCAGGCACAGCAAGGTGGTACTACTGGGATGATTATCCATATTTTAATAGTGCCTATTCAGTTATTTGTGGTTCTGATAGCAATATCTATCTTGCAGGTAAAGCCTATCGTTTTACCCAAACCAGCGGGGACTTTTATGTAGTTAGTCTTACACCGGCAGGCGATGCTAGGTGGAGTTATAGGTACAATGGCCCAGCAGATAGTATCGACCAAGCAAAAGTTATTACTTATGGTTTAGACGGTAATATTTATGCAGCAGGAAGAAGCGTTGGTAGCGGCACTGGGGACGATTTTACTGTAGTTAGTCTTACTTCTTCGGGTACCGAAAGATGGGTCTATAGGTATAACGGCCCTGGGAATGGAGGAGATGAAGCTACTTCACTTGTTTACGGTTCTGATGGGAATGTCTATATAGCGGGAGAGACTATGGGGAGCGGCACGGACGCGGACTTCACGGTGATAAGTCTTAATACCAGCGGACAGGAAAGATGGATTTACACGTATAATGGCTCTGGTGATAGTATAGATTTAGCCTCTTCCCTTATCTATGGATTGGATGGTAATATCTATATTGCTGGAAGGAGTTACGATAATGTATATTCTTTCACAGTTATTAGTCTTGATACCTCAGGAAATGAACGGTGGATTTATAAATATAATGGTCCAGGGAATTCACATGCAATAGCCTATTCTCTCGTTTACGGTTTAGATAATTATATCTATGTGGCCGGAGCCAGTATTCAGAATGGAAGTTGGGATTTAACCGTTATTAGCCTTGATACTTTGGGGAATGAACAGTGGGTTTATACTTGGAATGGTGCTGGAAATTCTACTGACGCGGCATATTCAATTGTTTATGGCTTAGACAGTAATCTCTATGCTGCAGGCAGAACCTTTGGCGGATATACTACATATTGGGATGGAGTAGTAGTAAGTCTTACTAATACGGGAAGAGAAAGATGGGTCTACAAATACAATGGCCCAGGTAATGGAGGTGAGTTATTTGGTGATGGTTTCCGTTCCCTTGTTTATGGGTTAGACCATAATATTTATGTAGCTGGCACCAGTTATGGCTGGTCTTTAGATTTTCTTGTCGTCAGTCTTACCTCAACAACCGAAGTAGAAGAGCAATCATCAATTTCAGAATCAAAGGATGATTTTGCAATTCTTTCTTCTTTCTTCAATAGAGAAATTACCATTAAATTTAGTACTACATCGAATAATAACTTGAAAATTATCCTTTATAATTCCCTCGGGAGCATTGTATACGAAACATCAATGAGTTATACACCCTCTCTTTTGTCCCTAGCTGACGAGGCTATTTCAAAATTACCAAAAGGAATCTATTTTCTTTCAATTACGAATAATGAAAAGATTTATCCTGCGAAAAAACTTATAAAACTTTAAAAAAAGGAGGTGAAGGATGGAACAAAAAATTACATTATGGTTCTGGACAATATCTATAATTGCCTTTTCTCGTAGGTCAATTCAAACAAATCGCACAAATTCTAATCTTGGGGATGTAGAATCCATTAACATAAACCATGATAGTAATGAGTTAATTTGCAGGTAAAAGGAGGTAAAAATGATTTGTAAAACAATATTAAAAATTGTAGTATCTATCGGATTTTCGGCGGGGTTTCTTTACTCACAAGCCATACTTTCCATTAGCCCGCCGAGGGTTCCTCCCAAGAACCCTAACGATACTTTCTGGGTTTCAATTAAAGTAGAAGATGTAGTAAATTTAAAAGACTGGCAGGCAAAAATTGTTTTCAATCCTGAAATTTGCACAGTGCTCACAGCCAATGAGGGTCCATTCCTAAAACGGGGTGGAATGGCAACATTCTTTGCTACGGATATTGGGTCTGGTTATATCACCCTTGGCTCAGTGCGTGGTACAGGTGGTGCACCAGGAACTTATGGCTCGGGAATTCTTGCAAACATAAATTTCAAAGTTAAATCAGCAGGTAGTTCCATCCTAAGTATTGAACGGTTTGAAATCAGTGGTCCAGTATACTATGAAACAACCTGGCTGGAAGGAATTGATTCAATAACTTTAAATCCATATTATATACCATTTGTAATAATTGATGGATATTATGGTTCACAAGGTAAAAATGAGGCAAGGGGTGAATTTTCAATTTCTACAGCCGCGAATGATCAAACCAATCCCACAATTTCTGTTGCTGATACACAATATCTCGTATCTTGGCAGGATTACAGGACTGGAAGTAATTGGGATGTTTATGGGCAGAGAATTTCTCGCTCTGGGAATCTATTGGGTGTTAATTTTAATATTACTTCTACACTGGGCTTTAGTGAAATTTCACCAACCCTTTCTTGGAATGATTCTATCTGGATATGTGGCTACAAATATACATATTCCTCTGATACTGTTAGTGATAACCATGACATTTTCCAACGCGGAATTACTGGAAATAGCAGTCTGGGTTCCAGAAAACAAATTTCTAATGCCCCTTCTATTCAACGCCATCCTTCTATCGCCTTTAATAATGGTGGGCGACATCTTGTAGTCTGGGAAGATTATCGCACGGGACAGGCGAACAATGATGCAAACATCTACGGTAAAATTTTAAATCGGGCTGGTGATTCATTGACTGTATCATTTCTCATTTGCAATGATAACGGAAGTGCCTGCCAGTTTGCTCCTTCTGTAGTTTGGGGTGGAAATAAATTTCTCGTAGTCTGGAGTGATGGTAGGGGTGGCATAAGAGGCCAGTTCGTTGATTCATTAGGTAATTTGATTGGTTCGGAGATATCAATCGGAAGCACTGGCATTCCAAGTGCACCGAGCCTTGCCTATAGTGGCACAAACTTCTTGGTTGTATGGTTATACGATTATGTCGGGACGATTTACTATGAAAATACTATTTATGGTCAGCTGATTTCACCTAATGGTAATCCCATTGGTTCAAATTTTGTTATTTGCAATGAAGAGCATTATCAAACTGCTCCGAGTGTCTTTTATGATGGTGTAGAGTATGTTGTCTTATGGCAGGATGAAAGGAATGGTTTATCCGATATCTATGGCCAGAAGGTCTTGCCAGATGGAACCTTATCAGGACCAAATTTTCCAATTTGCACTGCCCCATACCAACAGGTCTTTCCTGTTGGAGCAAGTAATAGAACGAATTCCTCCTTGGTTGTTTGGACTGACCTACGGAATGGCTCAGATTATGATATCTGGGGATATATGGGCTCAGATATTGGAATTAAACAGACCCCTGAGCCAACCATGGCCGGTGCCTTAAGATTAGTAATCTGTCCCAATCCCTTCAGGGATCACCTTGAGATTAAATTCCAAATTCCAGAACAGGGAGTAGTCAGTAGTCAAAAGTCAGTAACCAGGATAAAAATCTACAATGCGACAGGGAGATTGGTAAAGGAATTTAATCATTTAACCATTCAACCATTTAAACAGGTAGTCTGGGATGGATCGGATCTCCATGGCTATAAACTTCCTGCGGGTATCTATTTCTGTGAGTTGCGCTGTGGTGATGAAAGAGAGACAAAGAAAGTAGTAAAAATAGGGGATTTTTGAAAAATGAATGAATGGCGCCGGCGAAGCACGGGTAGATTAAAAAAACCTTGCAAAAGGCAATAAAAAAATAGGGTATTTCGGAGTTACCCAATACATCAAACTGAAAGATAGGAGGAAAAAATGCGAATCTTATTAAAAATGTTAATTTTTATTTCTATTGAGGTGAGTTTTTGTCTTTCTCAGACGATAATGTATATTGACCCCCCAGTTATACCACCTAAGGCAGTTGGTGATACTTTCTGGTTTTCTATAAAAATAGCAGATGCTGTGGAATTATACTGTTGGGAAGCAGAAGTCCATTTCAACCCTGAAGTATGCACTGTGCTGGTAGTGGGAGAAGGCCCTTTTATGAAGCAAGATGGCGTGCCCACACTTTTTATGAAAGACATTCAATCTGGACTCTTTGCTTGTGGATGTATTCGTGGCTTTCCTACTCCTGTAGCAGGTGCCTATGGTTCCGGCACCCTTGCTTATGTCCTTTGCCGGGTTAAGTCAGAAGGGAATTCATATTTTGATATCACGAATATTCTGGAAATGACGTTTTTAATAGGGGTAGATCTTTCATCTTCTATCACTCGGGATCTTCCCTTTGTAATGGTTGATGGTTATTATGGTGTGCAAAACGAGAATACTCGAAATGAAATTCTAATTTCTAATGCTCCAAATGATCAACTTTTTCCAGATGTAACCTGGGGTGGTACTCAATACCTTGTCTCTTGGCAGGATCAAAAATTTCCTCACAACTGGGATTGGCGTCTATTGGGTCAGCGAATTTCGTTTTCTGGGTCACCCATCGGTGATGCAATTTCAATCTATGACTCCATTAACAACAGTGCAAGTTCTCCCTCTCTCTGCTGGAATGATTCAATTTTTTCGGCAATTTACAAAGTTGGCACGCGTGACGACACTGTAAGCGATGACCTCAATATTGAAAGTAGGCTTATCACCGCAGAGGGTCTTGTTGAATCCGGGGGATGTATCACTAATGCACCATCTGTTCAGCGTGACCCAACCATTGCATCCAATAGAAGTAAGATGTTAGTTGTTTGGGAGGACCATAGAGCTGGAATGGGAACGCTTAAATCCTACATTTATGGAAAGATACTAAACCGGAATGGTTCACCGTTCAGCCCTGAATTTCTGATTGATAATACACCCGGGTACCATTGTAATCCCGCGGTAATATGGGGTGATTCCCTTTTTCTCGTAGTCTGGACAGATGCCTACAATTTTGCACTCAATGGTCAATTTGTGGACACCCTGGGAAATCTCTTCGGTCCAAAGATTCAAATAGCACACGGACCTTATTATGATTGGTATCCATCCGTTGCCTTTTCCGGAGCCAATTACCTTGTGGTCTGGCAGAAAACTCCGGGGTACGATACTACAGATATTTACGGCCAACTGCTCAGTCCGGATGGAAATCTAATTGGTTCAAATTTTATTATTTGTGATAATTCTGCTGACCAATCACTACCTGAAGTCATCTGGTTAGATTCTCTCTATCTCGTATTCTGGCAGGATGAAAGGAATGGGCCTTCGGATATATATGGCCAGATGATTTCTCCAGATGGTATCCTCATCGGTTCCAACTTTCCAGTTTGCACTGCCGCTTATAATCAAATATTTCCTTCTGCTTCAAAAGGATATTCGGGTTATTTTGTGGTGTGGTCAGATTACCGAAACGGCACTGATTACAATATTTGGGGTGATATTGAAGCAACAGGAATAAGTGAAGGAAAAAGCTCGGCAGTCACCCCTCCAACAACTCTCAATACCTTTCCCAATCCTTTTAAGAATCGCCTCATCATTCAATATTCTCAAGAAGCACTTGCGATAGATATCTATAACACCCTCGGACAGTTAGTAAAATCATTTAGCAATTTAGCAGCCGGATGTGGATTGAATCAAATTGTTTGGGACGGTTCCGATAATTTTGGCAGACCCACATCGGAAGGTGTATACTTCTTAACCCTGAGAAACAAAAATAGCAATATTTCTGTCAAAAAAATCTGTAAGTTAAAATAAGGGGGGATTATGGCTAATAAAATAAATCTGGTTCTCATTTTTGCCCTAACTTTGGGATTCACCTACACCAATCAGAAAGTCAGTAATTTCAGAAAAATCCGCCAAGACCTCAAAGGTGTAAATTTTGAGACCTTGAAGTTTAATACCGTAAGAGGTCCCCGATTGCTTCCCCTTGAACAATATCCTTACTGGAGTTCCCAATGCTATGAAGGCTCAATATGGGGTGTAGTACTGGTTGATATTACGGGTGATGCCTATCCCGAGGTTGTCACACTCTATGAGCAAGGTTATATCTACATCTACCACAATGATCACGGGGTCATTGAATCTACTCCGTCCTGGCAGTCATCTGATTGGGATTATAATATCTGGGCAGCATTTGGTGATTATGATAATGATGGTGATCTGGATATGGCAGTAGCAAGTTATTCTTTTTTTGGCGGTAGAGTAAAAGTTTATCGAAATGATAATGGAACATTGACTACTTCTCCAATCTGGACTGCTCAGGCAGATGGGGGTTGCTGGTGTGATTGGGGTGATGTAGATAACGATGGAGATTTAGATTTGGCGAGCGTGGATATCACTGGTTATCCTTGTGTATTTAAAAATAACGCAGGAATGTTAGAAACCATCCCTTCTTGGCGAGCATTTGATTATAACTATGGTGTAGGGGGCTTCTGGATTGATGTGGATAATGATGGTGACCTTGATTTAGCAACATCTGGATTTTATATGGAACCCCCTGCAAGGCTTTATTATAATAATAATGGAAATCTTGAACAAGTTGCTTCCTGGACCTCAATATTGGATCAAAGTGAATATTCTGGAGGCTACCTTTGGGCAGGAGATATTAACAAAGACGGTTGGTTGGATTTGGCCTCCGCAATGGGATATTTTGCAGGGTGGCATAATAATCCAAATTGCGTTTACATAAACAGAGGTGGATTACTTGAAAGGTCCCCCTCCTGGTTTTCAAATGATTTAGGTCCTGGGCTTGGATGTATTTTGGGTGATATAAATGGTGATGGTTGGCTGGATCTCGCTGTGAATAGGGATACGCTCTATGGTGTTGCCTACGAAAATATCCAAGGTTTCTTAAATCCCTCTTGTGGATGGGTATCTGGCGAAGTCCCTGGTGGCTTGGGTATCGATCTGGGTGATGTTGACCAGGATGGAATAATATATAAAGAAGATACAATTACTGCGGATGGCACAAAGAAGTTATTTTATCTTTCCACAATTCCGGTGCAAAAGATTACAGGGATAACGATAGATGGCGATTCTGTGCCACTTGCTGGGTATTGTTGCAATCTGAAATCGGGCTGGGTTTCATTCCGGGATTCCATTCCATCAGGGAGTCAGGTAATCTTTAAATATTACTATTCAATAGATATGGAACTCCTGCTCTCTGATTATAACAATAGCAATGCCCATCTGTTCAAAAATAATGTAGGGATTTCAGAACAAGTTAGTAAGTCAATGGGTATTGGTTTACAGGTTTATCCGAATCCATTCAGGAATGCTGTAAGCATTAAATTCCAAATTCCAGAACAGGGAGTAGCCAGTAGTCAGAAGTCAGTCGTCAGTATAAAAATCTACGATGCGAATGGCAGATTGGTTAGACAATTTAACCATTTAACCAATTATTTATTTAACCAGATTGTCTGGGATGGCACTGATGATTCTGGTCGCAGGTTGCCGGCTGGTATTTACTTTATCCGAGTAGAATCCGATGAATTCAAGGAGACTGAAAAAGTAATTTTGTTAAGATAGGGAATAAGACCTGCAAAACTACTCTACAATCTGAAATTATGAAACATCTCCCTCTACCACACCCTCTCCCTGGTGGCTGGCAAAAGCCAGCCACCAGGGGTTTCATTCTTCTCCTTTGGGGGCGATTCTATCGCCCCTTTTTATTGAAGTATAGGGAGGCCTTCTGGAGTATCTTTATCTTGATGCCTTGATTGCCTGTTTGAAAGAGATTGTTGGATTTGGTGAGCAATTGCGGAATTAAGGAGACTTTCTGGAATTCAGTTTGATAAAGATGTAGTAAAGATATTCTTAAAATCCCTTAAAAATTTGTAGCATCACCATCTTGACCTTCCTGACTCATTAACCCTTCCATTTTAAGTTTCATTCTGATCCTATTTACCCACTTATAATCACCTTTTTCCTTTGCCCAAACTAATAGTTTCATACAAATCTCTTGATACATATTACACACAAGAATCCTGCGTTCTTCAGCAAAATTGTAATAATAACCCATCCAATCAAAAGGACTTTTTTTATAAAGCTTAAAACACTCCTGATATTCCACTATAGCGCGATTAGTTTCTCCCGCCCTTTCAAAAATTTTACCAATCTTAAACCGTTTCTCAAACTCCTCAAGGTCTATCTTCGCCTTAATAGCTATATACAAATTTCCACTTCTGGAAACAATCTCCCTTTTTGTCAACCCATATCGTGAACGAATCTTAGTTAATATCTTTGTCAGGGATTTATTCGGGTTTGTATTTTTTATGAAGAATGTATTTAACAAAATTTCTTTTGGTATCGGTTGACTACGATTGAGGATAAGATAGATAAAAAGAGCAAATGCCTTTGTTCGATATTTTAAGGGGATCATCTTTTCGCCAAAGAACACTTTTTCTCTTTTGGTGAGAAGATAAAAATAAAAAGTGGGGATTTCTTTATTGAACACGGGCAAATTAAGTAAAGTGTCAGGGAGATGTGTTTCCTTACCCTTTCTGAGTAAATAAAGGACAGGTTCGGGTTGTAATAAAATTATCCGGTGTAAATACCCCAGAAGTCCCTTTCTTTTGGCGAAGGTTAGAATTCTCAAATAACTCTTGTAGCGCAATGTTTTACTAAACTGTTGATAGTAAGTTAATAATCGGAGCCTTGCATCCATTAAGAAATTTTGTGGCGGTGGTTTTGAGTTCAAAAGAAAATCAGCAATAGCCCGTTCCCTCGCCTTGGTTTTTGAAATCAAACGAAATAATTTGAGATAATATACTGACTTTTCTCTTTCGTTCAGTGCTCCGTATATACAGGCGAGGAAAAAAGAAAACCCTCCCATTGCTGGAGATAATTGTGCCTTTTCTGCTTTGCTATATCCATCAAGGGCAATTTCCAATGCCTGCGTTGGTTTTCCTATTCCTAAATAAGCCTCAGCCTCAGCTAAAATCGCCCTTAATGATAAAGGAGCGGGAAGGGTTATTTCTATTTTTTTAGTTTCTTGAATTACTTCATTATATTCACCTCTGGTACATAAAAGGAATAGATAAACCGGTAGATATTCATTCCTTATTTGAAGATTATTTTCTTGCAATATTTTTTTTATCCATTCCAAAGATTTGTTAACTTCACCTTTGTGCTGGAGACAACTACTCACTGCATCATACCAAAACAGATTATTAGTCTCGGCCGGGAGTTTTTTGCAGAAATTTTCCAATTCAAATAAATAATTTTTGGGTATTTTTAAATCACGATTTTGAGGAGTATAAAAACAGGAAAGAAAGTATTCATTCAGAAACAGGTATTTGAGTGGTCTGGGAAGGTTATAAAGATATTTAGAAAATTTTTCATAAACCTGGGCAATTTTATTATGATGTCCGAGAAAATTCAGTGCATTCATTTCCAAGGAGGCGACAAATATTGCAGAAAAGAGGTGCTTCTTTTTCGAACACTCTATCCTCAGTGCCCTTGCTAGTTTATATAATTCCCACATAGGCAGGTCTCCCCATAGGACCTCAAGTCGTTCAACCTGCCTCCTTAGGCAAAGAAATTCTTTAGGGATATCCTTTAATACTGAAAAATCTGATAGTGCCGGAACTGAGTTCACAACCTCAGCGGCCTCTTTAACTTGCTTCTTTGAAATAAGGGCACGCACATAATCAATGATACTGTTATTTTTTCGATTTGATGCTACCCTAAATGGGAGATAATTCTTGCCCGTCATTCCGAATTTTTTCAAGACCCTATGAATGCTATTTAGGCTAAGCATAGCACCAATCCTTATTTTAATCTCGTTTTGAATATCTCTTAGGGTTACATTCGGGTTTTTCTCTTTTAAGGCGATAATAAATTTCTCAACTTTAGATACTGAAGGCTCTTTTTGATGCAGGTGGACAAGCCCATAAAACCCTTTGGTTTTATAAATGTTTATCCACCTCTTTATTGTGTTGCGGGAAAGACCATATTCCCTTGCCAGGGGTTTAATCCCCAGGGCCTGGGCCTTCTCAACCACCTGTTTCTGAAACTCAAGATTATAACGAGCCATAGGGGTCAATTTAATGGTGAAATTATAATCAAAAAAGACCATTTGTCAATAAAAAATTAAGACCCTTATATACCATTGATAAATCCAGCATAATTTAGCGATCAGAAAAAATGAAAAAGGGGATAATAATAACTATAATATTTTAGTGAAAAAAAGAGGCAAGATGAATGGCAAAATCATCTTAAGGATAGCATTTTGTGTCCTGATGATGTGTGACCTTTTTTATGGTGAGGCACCCGATACATTGTGGACAAAAAGATATGATAATCCGAATTATCACTCAAACGATGTTGGTTACTCAGCAGAGCAGACATTGGATGGCGGCTATATCCTTGCTTCAAGTTCATGGAATGGCACCGATATGGATATGTGGATAATAAAAACCGACAGTATGGGCAATCCTATCTGGCAGACAACCTGGTCCGGGTTATCAGGTGGTGATGATGAACCCGGTTGTGTTCGACAAACCTTTGACGGTGGTTATATTTTAACCGGGTATACCACAAGAACAGGACTTGCGAATACCGACCTTGAATTAATAAAATACAGTCCAACCGGGACAAAACAGTGGGAGAGGAGATATGGTGTTCAAGGAGACTGGATGAGTGATTTCGGAGCCTGGGTCGAGCAGACTCCTGATAGTGGTTATATTATCACCGGTATGCATTCTTCGCCCGAAGGGATATGGCTTATTAAGACTGACCAATCAGGCACTATTCTCTGGCAGAGAACTTTCAGCGAAGGGGTATCTGGTAACTGCGTTCAGCATACTTCTGATAATGGCTATATAATATGCGGCATAAGTTCTACCGGTGATTGTCTTTTAAAAACTGATTCGCTTGGAAATCTGCTCTGGGTTAAATATCTTGGTGGCAGTGATATGCAAAAGGTATTTGAGATACAGGATGGGTATGTGATTTTG
>Ga0078972_1010299_pt1 | contig 17590 bp, 13 predicted proteins | sample YelNatPaOPGAMG01_FD_67568 | JGI IMG/M metagenome (GOLD analysis project Ga0078972, IMG submission 67568) | Hot spring thermophilic microbial communities from Obsidian Pool, Yellowstone National Park, USA - OP-RAMG-01 (SPADES assembly) (version 2) | ecosystem: Environmental > Aquatic > Thermal... | reverse complement strand
CAAATCCTTCACAGCAGAGGCATAGAGAGTAAGGTAGGGCGCGCAGTCCGCTGCGCGCCGGGGTTGGTTATGCAGACACAACTTCCAGGTTTGAATCTTGTTTTTCCGCGCCCTCACGGGCGCGGCTACGTTTAACTGCAAAGGCGCTGAGAGTTGATAGTGCGCGCATTCCGGTGCGCTCTGGGGTTGGTTAATGCAGACCCAGCTCGTAGGTTTGAATCTTGTTTTTCCGCGCTCTTACGGGCGCGGCTACGGAGGGCGCCGCTGAAGGGGCGCAGTAAGAACCGCGCATTTGAGTGCGAGGCTTTTGCGAGCCGGGTGCCAGTGCGCGGGTTGACCTGCACCAAACTCCAACCGATGTGGAAGTCGTCCGTCCAATCATATCCCAAGCGATGCTGCAGTGTAGGACTCCAATGTGTTGTGTCGGGGGCGGATGACACAAACTGTACACGAACAAATTATTGTAGCGATTGCCAGCCCTGATATTTCACACCCTTGTGGTGCTGACGTGGCGAAACCATTGTGGCGCATGCCGCAGCAGCGGGAAGCAATACAACATGGAAGCCTGCGCTTTGAAAAAAACGTGTGAAATGTCCGAGTTAGAGGACAACGAAGGTGCAGTTTCCGGTGTTTAGGGGTGGTTTGGCGCGGCGTATGTTGCGAATTATTGAGTCGGCGCGTGGAACAGCAATTGCACTAAAAACTTCACTTGGCATGTTAACTGTTTCTGAAAGTCATAAAACGGCTGCTGAACCGGCACATTTATTTGCCGCGAAATGCCGCCTGGTCGGGCCTCATTTTGCCAGCCTTATGAGAGGTTGTGGTTTCATTTGATTTTTCGTACTGATTGATGAAATGGATCAAGCTACATGCGTGCGAGTGCATGTCTGGGTTGTCATTCGGGGCAATTCGTGGTTGTGCTTATGAACTTGCGCTTGTGTAGTGGCGCACCGAGATGCGCCAGACCAGACTCGATATCAACCAGCAGAATGCCGCGGCACACAACAACAGCAGCAGTTTCGGGCCGGTAAGCGTATTTATGAGCAGGCGCACCGGTACATTCGATACGAGCAACATTGGCACTGCAAAAGTAAAGGCTATCTTGAACAACCCGCGAAAGGCTTCATCCGGCAGGCGCGCGATTTGGAACAGGTTGTAATAAGCCCAGACAATGCCCTGCGCGCGTACGGTCCAGAAACTGATTGTTGCCAGCATAAACATAAGCGAGTAATGGATCAGGATCCCGACCACGCACAGAACACCGAACCCGAGTAATTGGGCCAGTGTAGGGGTGAGCTGCATTTGGTGTGCAGCATAGAGCATCACGACGAGGGCCGTGGCTGCATTGACAAACGAGCCGAGGTCAACCTGCCGCAACGACACCACAAACCGCGTGTTTACAGGCAGCAACAACAGGAAGTCGAGCTTACCGGTACGGACAAGCTCAGACAGGTTCGCGCAGTTGATCAGGAAAAACGCCTGAAAAATCTGCTGGATGAAGTGACTTGCGCCGATGAGCATTACCACCTGCCATTTTGTCCATGTGCCAATCGAGTCGGTGTGCATATAAACAACACTCACAAAACACAACTGCAGCGCAAACCACAGCAGCTCGACCACGATCCATAGGATGAAGTTTGTCTTAAAAATCATCTCGCGCGTTACGGAGTTTTTCCATAACGCAGCGTAGATGCCGATGTACCGGGCGAGCTTGGTCATGGGGAAATCATTGAGGTGTTGAAGCGTTAAAGCGTTAAAGCGTTAAAGGGTTAAAGCGTTAAAGGGTTAAAGCGTTGAAGCGTTAAAGGGTTGGAGCGTTGAGGTGTTGGGTCATTGGATCGTTGGATCGTTGGATCGTTGAACCGTTGAATCGTAAAAGCGTTACAGCGTAGAAACGTTAAAGCGTTAAAAGGTTGAACCGGCAAGTAGCTTGGATGCTCGGTTGGTGAATCGAGCGAGAACCCGCAACGGCAAATGGGCACATCCCGGCTCAACAGTCCAACGCCATTACGATTTAACGACCCAACGCTGTAACGGTTTAGCGATTCACCGCTGTAACGATTCAACGATTCAACGTTGTAACGATTTAACGATTCAACGTTGTAACGATTTAACGTCATCTCTTCATCCTCCGACAGCGGCGTAGCGCCTGAGGCCGCGGTTCCATGCGAATCGCGCGCATGCATAGCCGACCACCACCCAAAAGGCCTGTATGGACAATCCTTGGACAAGCTCGGCTCCGGTTGTTTTACCCATGTAAATGCTGATCGGGAAAAACAATTCGTACGGGAACGGCGTAAACGCGAGCGCGCGCGCAAGTCCGGGCGGCAGGATGTCAAGTGGGAACATGTGCCCACTGGCAATGAACTCGAACGCATACACGATGAAAATGAACGTTGAGACTTCAAGAACCCAAAACGCAAGCATCGCAACAATGTACGATATGAAAAACTGCAGCAGTGCAGTCAGCACCAGTGACACCACAAACAGACCAAAAGTGGCAAGGTCAGGCGGTAAAACGAAATAGTGCCGAAGCAAAAACACAAGGGCCATCAGCGGCACGGCTGCAACGGCGAAATATGCGATTCTGCCTGAGGCGAACAACACAAGCCTGTACCACAGGTAATCAATCGGTTTGACCACAAACTGACTGATTGCACCGTCGCGGATATCATTTGCGATTTGCCAATCGTCGTCGTGGACAGCCGTGAGTGCATTAACGATTGTTGCAAGCAAATAATACGAGATCATCTCACCCAACGTGTAGGGGCCGACCGTGGCACCTGGTTCTTTTGCGGCGTAAATCGTGCGCCAGACCGACAGCAAGGCGATGAGCGGTATGAACCCGAAGAGCGCGCGTGCAAAGAAATTGAACCGGTACGCCAGGTTGTTCTGGATACCGATGTTAAGCGCATGAAGGTACTTTTTCATGTGCATTGCCGCACGTCGCAGTTTAGCACCAGGGCTGCAGCAGGCAAATCCTGCTTTAAGCTCGAGGCCAGCGACCTGTCCCGGTTCACAGCCCAAATCCTCAGCGACGTTATTGAAGCGTATTTCCGCCCGCTGAAGTAGAGGGCAATTCCCCGTACAAGTTGTTTTGCAAATGCGCAAAATATTGCGGTTGTAACGGCGCGCGCCGCTGAAGGGGCGCAGTAAAAACCGCGCATTTGAGTGCGAGGCTTTGTGTGAGCCGGGTGCAGTGCACGTGTTGACCTGCATCGACCTCTGGCCAACGTGAAAGTCGGCATTCAAATCGGACTGAAAGCGGTGCTGGAGCACCGCGCTCCAAAAGCTTCTACTCCAATCCTTCACACCAGAGGCGCGGAGAGTAAGGTAGGGCGCGTCCCGCATTTGCAGGACCACCAGCAATTGCTGTTCGCAACACATCCCGCACATGCAACACGGCACAAAACAGTAACCCCAATAGTAACCGTAAAAGAATGCCCCAACCCGCACCTGCGGGATCGCCATGCACATGCTCATCAGTCGGATCAAAATCCAGAACCAGTTCCACCAGCGGCTTGTACATGCGTGAAAACGATCCAATGAACTGCGACACGATCACCTCATGCATCGCCCGGGCCACCTGCCCCGAAGGCTTTCGGGTTTTCTGATGGCAGGAACCCGGAAAAGTTCCCGGATACAAACTGTGCCTGCGGTAATGGTCTCGGGTTTTGTTCATATCTACCCAGCCAATAGGCACCGGCCAAAGAAACACCGGTACAACTCTTTGTAAGGGAAAATCCGGGTGATGGGAATTTCACTCAGGATTTACCGAGTGAAACCCACCGGGTGCAAAATCTGGCTTTAACATTTGCCGGGCGTGTAGGCGCCGATGAATTTCTCGATGTATTTGCCGATCAGGTCTGTCTCGATGTTTACGGCGTCGCCTACTTTGCGCTGGCGCAGGTTTGTCACTTCAAACGTGTGCGGTATGATCCAGATGCGAAAGCCGGTTTTTTTCACCCCAGCCACCGTGAGGCTGATGCCGTCAACTGCAACTGAGCCTTTGAAAACTATGTACCGCATCAGCTCCGGCGGTGCGGTGATATCAAGCACATAATCGCGTCCGGCGCGTTCCCAGCGTGTGATTTTGCCCAGACCATCAATGTGGCCAGTGACGAAATGTCCACCGAGTTCACCCCCGAACTGCAATGGCCGTTCAAGGTTCACCAGTGTGCCGGGTGTTGCAAACTGCAGGTTTGTCCGGCGCCACGTTTCTTCGAGCAGATCAAATCGTACCAGTGCACCGGTTGTGGTCCGGTTAATGTCAACAACCGTCAGACAACACCCGTTAACTGCCAGACTGCTGCCTACCTTCAATCCGCGTGCGGTTTTGTGCGCACGAACAGTCAGTTGTATTGCGTTTGCAGTTGGGTTGACCTGCTCAACCCTGCCGGCTTCTTCGACAATTCCGGTGAACATGATCAGTGTAGGTTTTTGTTCGGCAATTTTGTGCAAAGTCAGATACTGCTGCGTTACTTTATACGAGCGGTCAACAACAAATCCTCGCCCAACCGGCGCCACTGCACGTCATCGAGATGCACCGCGTCCGCGAGGCTCTTTGCGCCGGCACCGGCAACGGCTTTGAGTGCGTGGCGTCCGCCAATGACCTTGGGCGAATAGAAAAAGGCAATTCGGTGTGCCAGTCCGCCCAACAGGAATGATGCATTGACTTCGCCACCGCCCTCGACAAGCAAGCTTGTGACATCCTGCGCACCGAGCTTTTTCAACAGCCATGCAGGGTTAATTTGTAGGGGGCGCTTTTGTTCCTGCGGTTCGGCCAGAGGTGCAACAAGCACATTGACACGGCTGGCAAGCGCGATGACACGCATTTTCGGGGCATGTTCACTTACAACAATTGTGGTGAGCGGTGCAAGTTCGTCGCAGACGACCCTGGCTATCAACGGGGTGCGTGCCATTGAATCGAGCACAATCCGGCGCGGTTGTTTTGAGCGTGTGGGTATGTTGGTTGTTGTCCGGAGCCGAACGGTCAGAGCTGGGTTATCAGCGAGCACAGTGTTTATACCGACCAAGATTGCGTCTGTACCCTGACGCAGTTTCATTGCATAAGTGCGGGCGCGGATTCCGGTGATCCATTTGGATTCACCTGTTGCGGTGGCGATTTTGCCGTCGAGTGTCATTGCGGCTTTCACCGTGACAAACGGTGTCCGGTGCACGATCCAGTGATTGAACGCTTCGTTCAGACGCATGCAACGATCTGCGACTACGCCAGTTGTAACTGCAACACCGGCACGGCGCAAGATACGCACACCACGTCCGGAATGACGCGGGTTGGGGTCAATCGCACCTATGACAACGCGTTTTATGCCGGACTCGATTATCGTTTTCGTGCAGGGCGGTGTACGGCCGTAGCTCGAGCACGGCTCGAGCGTGACGAACAAGGTTGCATTGTGTGGACTGTGCCCGCGAGACATTGCGTCTTGGATAGCCTCGATTTCGGCATGTGGCATGCCCGCCCCGCGATGCCAGCCGCGCCCAATTATTCTGCCGTCTTTGACCAAAACCGCCCCAACCATCGGGTTTGGCGAAGTCAGGCCGTAACCGCGTCTGGCCAGGCGCAGGGCAAGCTGCATCAGCTCGGAATCAGTCATTTCGCATCGAGTTGTGTGCGGGTTAATGGCCCGCGTGATCAACCGCCCCGATCAAGCTTAGCCAGCAGCTCGTCATTTGTGCGATGTTTTCTGAGTGCGGCGATGAGGGTTTCCATTGCCTCGACCGGGTTGAGATCAACCATCATCCGACGCAGCTTGCGCACGGCTTCGATCTGGTGTTTTGGAAAGAGCTTTTCTTCTTTACGCGTGCCGCTCTTGGGAATGTCAATAGCGGGGAACAACCTGCGATCAGCCAGCTTGCGGTCAAGCACAAGTTCCATGTTACCCGTGCCTTTGAACTCCTGGAAGATCAGCTCGTCCATGCGCGAGCCGGTGTCAATGAGTGCGGTTGCAATGATTGTGAGTGAACCGCCACCCTCGATCTTGCGTGCAGAAGCGAACATGCGCCGTGGTATCTCGAGTGCGCGCGCGTCAACGCCGCCTGTCATTGTGCGTCCGCTGCTGCCGAGTACGTTGTTGTATGCGCGCGCAATGCGTGTGAGCGAGTCCATCAGCACAAAGACATCCTTACCGCACTCGACCATGCGCCGGCACCGCTCGATGGTAAATCTGGACAGGCGCACGTGCGTATCGAGGTCTTGGTCGTTTGACGATGCAACAACCTCGGCTTTAACAGACCGTTGAAAGTCGGTGACTTCTTCGGGCCGCTCGTCAATCAGGAGCACCAGAACATAAACGTCGGGATGATTGGTCGTGATTGCATTTGCGATTTGCTTGAGCACGGTTGTTTTGCCGCTGCGTGGGGGCGACACTATCAGGCCGCGTGTGCCTTTGCCGATGGGTGTCACAAGGTCAATTACACGTGTCTCGATCAAATCCGGTGTGGTTTCGAGCTTGAATTTTTCGACCGGATCGATCGTGACGAGGTTTTCGAATCGGACAAGCTTGAGGTATTCCTCGAACGGCATGTCATTGACGCGTTCGACAGCTTTCAGTTGCGGGCTGTTGCCGCGGTGCGGCGGCTGAAGCGGCCCGTAAACGTGGCATCCTTCACGCAATGAATTTTTCCTGATTGTGTCCGGCGACACAAACACGTCCGTAGGCTTGGGACAGTAATGACGTTCAGGTGTGCGCAGAAACCCGAAGCCTTTATCCGATATTTCGAGGTAACCCGAACCGTATTCCTGCGTGTTGTCGTTTTCTGTGCTCATAACCGACTGTTCCTGCGTGCTTTTTGGGTAAAAACCCAGAAAAACCGCCGTTTGAATTACTGAGTTTGGGAAGCTGCTGCTGGTCAACGTATCAACCCCGATCCTTACGACCGGCAGCAATCTGACCTTTGACTGCGAAATGTGTAACCCAGACCCAGGCATTTTGCAACTGGTTTTTTAAGGTAAAATTTGGATGTGCTCCTGGTCCAGGCAGCGCTGTGTCCGCAGACCGGGCTGGTGCGCAAATTGTCCGCTGACGTTGCCATGGACAGTTTGTACCCAGGCAATGCAGTTTATTGTGCCGAGATAAATTTCGGCCGTGTGGGTCGGCTGCCCGCAGGCGGTCTGGACATTTTCGGTTGTGGAAGTAATTTCGTTCTGCCGGAAACACCATGAACGACCAAGCCAAAGCAATGTTAGACATGATTTTTGGCCGGCGCAGCATTCGTGTGTTTGCGCCAGGCACAGTTGATGATGCCACCGTAACGAAGCTGCTGGAGGCTGCGATGGCCGCGCCGTCGGCGGTGTGCAAGGACCCGTGGCGGTTTGTCGTCGTGCGAGACAGACAGACCTTGGAAGCCCTCGCTGGAGTGTTGTCAAACGGACAGATGCTGCGCAGTGCAGCACTTGCGATTGCGGTTTGTGGCGACGTCGAGGCGGCGCACGACCGGCAGTTGAGCTACCTGTTACAGGATTGCGCCGCTGCAATCGAGAATCTGCTGTTGGCAGCGCATGCATTTGGTTTAGGGGCTTGTTGGCTCGGTGTGCACCCGCGCGAAAACAGGATCAGCCGCGTACGTGAAATCCTGGGAATACCCCCGGAAGTGATTCCGGTTGCGTGCATTGCACTTGGCAGGCCGGGTGAAAAGAAACCCGCCCGAACACGGTTCAATCCCGGTTATGTCCATTACGAAAAATGGTAGGTGCATTTCGCAAGTGCGCATGTGCCCAGACCAAACTCTTGCTTCTTGTCAGGGCACAATAACCGCGCGATAGAACCGTTGGTTGAATGCGTTCGATTCGGGGTCGGCAAAGTAAATCGGGCTTGGCCCAAGCAGATTGGTTTGCAGCGGTATCCAATCGAACAGATTCGTTGATCCCTCGATGATGACCGGCCAGCCGGCTGGACCGCTCAGGTTGAACCCGAATATGCCATTTGTGAACCCGAACCCGGCATCGGCAGTATGAATTACCGGGGGTGGTACGGGGGCAGTCCTGATCGAAAGAACCCATCCGCCCTGGATCACGCCGCCATAGAATTCGGGGTTATCATCTGCCACGTACAATGACCATGCGCCGTTTGGGTTTGTTCCCGCCAGTACAGCCAGGTTTGTCGTGTACGGCCCGGTTGGCGCTGGGCCGGGCATCACATCCGCCGGCGGATAGTCCGTTGGTTTGTAGTAACCGGATGTAATCGGACCCGAGACAGGCAACACATTTGTGGCAAACGCCCTGAAATGCAGGGTGACATTTGTTATTGGCACGGTGCCGCCTGTGTCTGACATAAGCATGATCTTCTGGCCTTGCGGCCCGACGAGCAGCACGTCAAGGTCTGCCGGTGCCGAATGCGTCAGGTTACTCAATGTGATCCGGACACCATCAATTGTGCCCAGCAGACCCTCGACAAAAATCTGCGACGGGTACGGCGTGGCCTTGTTTGCGCCAGGCGCAAATTGGATCGGAGTTGAATTTGCGAAGTTCATCGTCGGATAAACAACAACCAATTGTGCAACTGCACTTGTAACGCAACCGTACGCATTGCTCACAACAACAGAATAGTAACCTGATTGATTGGTTTGCACATTGTGCAGCAGCAGCGTTGCATTTGTGGCGTCCGGAATTGGACTCGAGCCCATGCGCCATTGGAACTGCATCGGGAGTATGCCCACAGCCGCTACACTGAATGTCGCGGTCGTGCCGATTGTATTGGTTGAACTGACCGGGTCGGCCAAAATTACGGGGCCAGTGAGTTGGTCCTCTGTTAACCAGGTTGATCCGTTGAACCTGCCGCCCACTGTGCATCCTCTGGCGCGGACAGCGCCGCAGGTTCGGATTTGCACGCCGGCAAGTTCCCATCCATCGGCAGTTCGTACGGGCGTACCCAGACTGGTCCAGTCTGTTCCGTTTGTCGAATATTCAAACGCAGCCCAGGTAACCTCCGGGCTGGCACTTCCGCGTGTCCATCTGAGTGTTGTCCCTGCGAAACTCAGGTTGTGTGTTGCAGCCGGTGTGTTCAGCAGTCGTGCGAGATTTGTTCGGTTTGCTCCACCCAGTGTATTGAACCTGCCACCGGCCAGAACGTTCCCGTCCTTTTGAATGGCCAACGCATGCACCGCGCTGTACAAAACCCCGACTTCAGGAATGAAACCGGGGTCAATCGTTCCATCGTAATACAGGCGTCCGATACAACTGCGCTCCGTTCCACCAAGCCGTGTAAATGAGCCTGCTACAAGGATTTTGCCGTCGGTTTGCAGTGCCAGAGCGTCAACCGTGCATTCGGTGCCGGGATTAAAGTTTGTGTCGAGTGTCCCGTCCGGATTAAGTCTGCCGATGCTCTGGCGGATTACGTCCCATATGGTGCTGAAACAACCGGCCAGAACAATCTTTCCATCCGGCTGGACAACCGCGCATTGCACGGAGGCATATTCATTTACCACAACGGTCGCGAAGCTTTCGTCGGCGGACCCATCCGGATTCAGTCTGGCTATGTTGGTGCGGTCCTGGCCGTTCACTGAAGCGAACCGACCTGCCACGATGATCTTTCCGTCAGGCTGCACCGCTACGGAATAAACAGTGGCACTTTCGTCCCCAGCAATCGCCGGCGCGAAGCCGGGATCGAGCGTTCCATCCGGATTGAGCCGGGCCAGGTTTGACCTTGTCACACCGCCAAACTCATCGAACCAACCACCCACGATTATTTTGCCGTCCGGCTGTAACGCGAAACAGTTGACCGGTTTGTTCGCCCCCAAGCTAAACGTTGTGTCGCAAGTGCCATCCGGGTTGAGCCGCGCAATGTTTGCCCGGCTGCAGTTATCTACCTGGGTGAAATATCCCCCGACCAAAACCTTGCCGTCCGGCAGCAGGGCGAGACAGTTGATAACAGTGTCACCCGGCCCTGCAACCGCCGGGTCAAACAACGGATCAATTGTCCCGTCTGCAAAAAGCCGGCCCAGCCGCGCACGGTTTTGTCCGGCAAGCTGTGTGAACTCGCCTCCGACAATAATCCGTCCATCAGGTTGCAACGCAAAAGAATGAACCGGGCCGTCTGCCCCCGGATCAAACCCCAGGTCGGGTTGCGTCATGTTCACCACCAAGGTCGCCACGGTACTGGTGGCCGCGCCGAATGTATTTGACACGACCGCAACATACCCACCGGCATGCGCAAGCTGCAGATTGGTGATAACCAGCGTTGCATTTGTCGCACCGATAATTTGTGTATTGTCCTTGAACCAGCGATATGCAAGTGGCGGCGTGCCTGCAGCCACCACGCTGAATACGGCCGTCTGGCCGACGTTTTTATTCTGGTTTGTCGGGTTTGCCAAAATGACAGGGTCCAAAACCGCCACAGCAGCAATTGAATTGGTTACGCAATTGAACCGGTTTGCCACAACAACACTGTACATGCCCGAGTCGCCCCCAAAGCAGTTTGCGATTGTCAAGGTGTGATTTGTCGCTCCTGTGACACGCCCGCCGTCGGTGAGATCGGCGCCGTCTTTGCGCCATTGATAAAGCAGCGGCACAGTACCGAGGGCGTCCACGGTCAATTCGAGTGGTTGACCTGTGTTGAGGATAACTTCAGTTGGCAGGTTTGTTACCAGCGGGTCAGTAACGGTCAACACCGCAACCTCGCTCGTTATGCTTCCGTACGAATTGGAGACAACAACGGTGTACCCCCCACAATCACCGCCGTACACGTTACTAATCATGAGTCCGGCGGTTTGAGCGCCGGCTAACCGACCGCCGTCAACCAAATTTGTGTTGTCTTTACGCCACTGATAACTCAACGGCGCAGTGCCAATTGCTAGCACGTTAAAAGTCGCAATTGTACCGAAGTCGTTCGTTTGGCTGGCGGGTTGTGCGCGGATGATGGGTGGTGTACCGGTAATTGTGAATATGACATCATCGTACGGTCCTTCGATTGGTTGGATTAGCAACCCGCCCGAAACACCGCGCACGCTCGTCTCATCGCAGTAGTGACTCATCGAGTCGCCGTAAGTGCAGTCAACTGCCGTATGCACAACCACGTTGTTTGATAGAATCGAGTCTATCGTGTTTGTCTTGTCCAGATCGTCACTGTCCTCGTCGCTGACAAGAATGAACACTCTGTATGCGTTCGGCCTGAAAAAGTAAGTTTGAATTGCCAGTCTGATTGCGCCGAACCCGGGTTCATTCCCACCCCAATCTGTCCAATTGTTCAACGGTTCAATCCACTCGCCGAATTGGGCTTTTTCAGGCGTCAACCCCTCGCCAATGACCTGCGGCGCGCCATCGTTTGAAGCCTGCCCGAACAATATCAGCCCGAGCTGAAAGTCAACCCCTGCAATTTCCAATGCTTCGGCAAACAACAGCATGTTCGTGTAGATCACATTCAGTCGGCTTGCCATGCTCCCGCTTGTATCAACCAGAAAAACTATGTCGGCTTTCGGGTTCTGGTCATCTGGCCCCGGGCCGTCTGCAGGTTGGTATTCTGCCGCAGGCTCGGCGAATGCGCTTGCAGTGTTTTTATCATGGGCGCTGACGTAGTTGCGGTGATTCGCAATCAACCCGGCGAGTCTGGGTTGTGGTGGTTGGTTGTCTCGGGGCGAGGATCGCAAATGCGCTGTTGTGCGGGCCTTGCCAAAGCCAACTTTAGCATCCGACGGTACAGAAATCTGGATTACCTCAAGAGGCGAACTGCTCAACACCTTGCCGGTTGCTGAAACTGCCTTGATGCGGACGGCTGCGACCCCGCGCGTTGAGACATTGCTAAGTACCAAAGCTGTCCGGTAGCGCGGGGCAGTCACGGTGCAAACTTTCTCCCCGACCGCACTGTAGCAATCAACCTCAAACGAAGCGGGTGCAACTGCGCAGTCCGGATACCAGCACAGTTCAGCAGTATCACTCATCGGGTCGGCGTGGATCCTTAGGTCAAACGCAAGAACTTGCGCAGCCAAGCCGCAAACCACAAACAACACCAGCAAGCCCAGAACTGCTGTCGGTCTGCCCCGCACTTGGTTGTTCGCGTCTGTCAAATCATTCCCCATTTTACCATTGCATGCAGCATCGTCTCCGGAACAATTTCTACCGCCTGGTAACATGACCCGCACAGTAAATTAACCCCGCACACAAACCGCGGCGCAAAAAATTTCCCGCCGTACATCGGCTCGTTGTGTCGAACTACTCCTGTTTTTTCGCCAGGCTTGTTGCTTTGCCTTCTGACTCGCAGTTAAAACGCCGCGCCGCTGCAGGTCTAGATTGACCACACCGGCGCGAACACCACCGTCTAACGCAACCTCGTACTTGCCAGTTTTACCGCGAGTTGACGGCATGTAATCTTAGAAGTTTTTCGTATGTTTGCCAGTCTTTTTTGACCCGATTTTGGCTTAGGGGATTGGCCCAAACCAGTAGGGTGTGACAAATCGGCACAGAAGTTTTGGGAACCGCCGGTACCGGGGTGTGGAGTCGTGTCTTCTAGCGTTTCGATGTGGGATGCTCTTTAGCTCAATGGAAGACCCGCCCGAGAATGCCTTTTACTGTTGTTTGCATACGAACTCCCGGGTGTGCTTCTGGCTGGCGCCACGGGTCGGCCAACCCACGCCAGTTCAAGGGGAATCCCTAACCCGGAAAATTCATAACATTGCAGTGTCACTGAATCATTACGATCCAAGGGAAATTTTGCATTTTTGGTGAATTTTCTGGGGGTTGTTTGTGTCTAAAATTGCAAAGCAATGCCGGCAATTCACAAACGAGTAACCCGTCCCGCAGTTGCGGGATGGAGTTTGTTCCTAACACAGATCAAATCATTCACGCTGGGCTTGTGGCAGTCCTGCAGCGGTGGGATGACCATGCGGTTCGGACTGTGGGAAAAGCTGCGCAAACTGCGCTGTCTAGACCCGCGCAAGGACAAGTGGCGTGGGTATGGCCCTGAGGTGACAGTGGGCCAACTGATCTATGCGCTTTGCACCGGGCGCGGTTGCCTGTCTGACAGCGAGGCGCTAAACGATGATCTATTGGCCCGGCAGTTGTTTGGTGTGAGCAAGTTTGCTGACCAAACGCAAGTAGGTGGGTGGTTGCGCGAGCAGACCGAACAAAGCGGAGCGGCGATGCCGCAACTGCTCTGTAAGGTTGCTGGCTTTGTGCTGGCCCAGCATATGCGGGGCTAATCCAGGCCGACTGCTCCATGCGGGCCAATTCGAAGTGTTCTTTGATGACTCTCAACTAGAAGTCTTTGGCAAGCACTTCGAAGACGCGGCAATTAATTATAACGGGCAGTTAGCACTGTGCTGGCAGACATTGTGGGTTGGGCCGCCCTTGGCCGGCAGCCACGTTGGTAGTGCTAATGAGCCAAGCAGCCGTCCGGTAACGGCGTGAACGATGCGGAAGCGCCAATCGGTCGTTATGGCAAGGCAAACCGGCGCATTTGTATGCTGAAGTGCCAACCCCAAAAGCATTCGGGGCTGGGTTGTATCTGAACGGCATTTGGTGCTGAGGGTTGGCATTACACCGGCAGCTACAACAAGTGGACAGGCCCATTGGAGCGTGCGGCGGAGTCCCGAAGGCTTTCGGGGCAGAGCAATTGGCTAGCTGGGCGTGGAAATAGCACGGCGGATGTGGATTACAGGTTTTTGCGTCATCAACCTGAGGGTTGCCAGAGGCCATCCCGCAAGTGCGGGATTTGTGGTGGGCTGGTGGCGTGATGGGTTGGTTTGACCGATATGGTTTTATTGCCTGTGCACCGAACGCTTTCGGGGCTGTGATGATGGTCAGAGTGATCCGGTGTTGGTGAGTCAGCGCCATGATTTGAAAGGAGAGAAGGAACAACTCTTAAGCGAGGTGCTCAGTGTGCTGGCCCTACACCGGCCACCGTGTTTGGTGTTGATAGCTAATCATGTGTACTACTTACTAGCGGCGCTGGCGTACAATCTGATGGTGGCAATCAAGCTGTTGGACTTAGGCGATGAGTCTCAGGGATGGCGACTGGAGACGTTGGTGAGGACGCTTGTGCATTTGCCTGGTTGGTTGAGCTGGCGTTGGCGGCAGTGGATAGCGTGTGTGATGCTACCTGGTAGACGGTTGAGCTGGTGGCAGAGTTGGGTGAGACGAGTCTGGCCTGAGTATGGGCCTGGACGACTGAGTCTGACAACACCTGCCGGGTAGCAGTTTGAGAGGCGCCATTGACTAGTTTTGCTCACCTGGGGAGCTGGGGGGCAAGTGTAGCTTTGTCCTTGGGAGGTCGAAGCCCATTTTAAACCAAACAAAAAGTGGTTTCTGGAGCCTGTTTGTGGCGGCCAAACTAGCTCTTTTGCATCTCAACTGCGCATTTTCGAATGCTCGGAGCTGCAGACCTGAGTTGTTACCTTGGGAATTTTTGTCAACCTAAATGATTAAGGGTTTGGTGCTATAAATTTGCCTTGATCTTTTCCAAGATAAGTCGCGACAGCGATTCATCTCCGAATGTGCCCACCCGAACTCGCACCTCGGTTGTATTGTTGGTGAGCTTGAGAAGCTTGACCAAGACCTTTTTGTCAGCGGCGGTTCGAGCAGTCAACTCGGCTTGTAGCGCATCTTTCTGTTCCTTGATGACGGCGAATTTAAGGTCTTTCATCGCCGTTTGCGTGGCGCGCCAAGTGCGGTCTAAAGGTGCATCCAGCGTTGATTCCAATTCGCCACGCACGTAAGCGTATGTGCCCACACCGGCTGCTGCACCTGCACCAGCGGCAACCAGGATGCAACCGGTTGTCAATGCCAAGCTGCATCCCAATCCGATAACAATCAGCCAAGAACCGAGTTTCATAAGCGCACTATTTCACAGTTCGGTTAGTTCGCAGTCGAATGCCCGTCTGGCTGCAAGCTAAGCACTTTGCATACCGGCGGGCAAACCGTTTTATCTGGCTTCAGTGTCGCATTTGTATCGCAAAATACGCTTAAATGTGCCCCAGGCAACAATTGAATTTTCGGTGGTTACAGTCTGCAGTCAAAGAGTGGCTGAAAGCAGGCGCTTTGGTTAAGCGAGTTGTTTTTATGAAACTTGCGTTGACATACACCATGCACGACGCTAGGCTTGAGTCAAACAAATTGAAATTTACACGACCATGTTATTCCGGATCGCTCTTATAATAGCTTTGCTGGCAGGGCTGGCATCGGCGGCACTGAATTTTGTCAAGGTGCGCGACAAGATTTCCACACTCAAAGCCAACTTGCAGGAGCAGACCGACGCTCGCGCCCGGGCCGAAAGCGAACGCGCCTCTGCGAAAGCCGCCCAGGAAAAAGCCGAACAGAAACTCAAGGAGGTTGAGACGGAGCTTGCAACAGCGAAAACCGAACGCGACTCTGCTGTAGCTGAAGCTGAAGCCCAACGCAAACAAGCTGCTAACTTGGCTGAGCAGCTCAAGACACTTAGGCAAGACCTGAGCGATGCACAGGCAAAACTGGTGCAGTGGGAACTTTCTGGCTTTCAACCCGGGCAACTGGCTGCTCTAAAGGCACAGTTGCGTGCGCTTGAGGCCGACAAGGCCGAGCTCTCAAACAAAATTGCCCACATCACATACCAATACTACAGAGCGACAAATGAGCTTGCGCGGTATGTGTTTGGCGAGGTTGTACCCCCGTTGCCGCGGGATTTGGTGGGCAAAGTATTGGTAGTTGATCCGAAATGGGACTTCGTTGTGCTGGATGTGGGTGAAGACCATGGTGTGGTTGAAAACGGCCAGTTGCTCGTCAGTCGGGACGGTAAACTTGTTGCCAAAGTGCGCGTGCGCAGCGTCGAGAAAGACAGGTGCGTGGCAAATATAATGCCAGGTTGGAGATTTGGTGAGGTAATGGAAGGCGACATCGTGATGCCCTGAACAATGCGCGTCGGCTTTCTCAAAACGATCCTCGCATGCGCGCTGATGGTGGTTCAGCTCGGTTTTGTAGTTTTCATGACAACCGGGTGCGCCACAACCGATCAAGAGACCGAGCTGTCACCGCGGCCATGGAATTCACCCAAGGGTTGGGAAACCGGCATTCCACCAGCACTTTATGAGCGGCAACGATAACGCCCAACATTACGCCGTTTTTTGCGGCGTATGGGCGTGAAACGCGCGAAAGCACTGCTTGGCTCTGGACCAAAAGACGGCCAGGATTTAATCTGCGCACACCGTGATCCACCTCGTTGGTGTGACAATGCAGTCCAGCCTGTAATCGTGCGGCGCGACTGGCAGGTGCGGTACGAGTTGTTCGTCAAAGGCTACACCGCATTTGATCCCGCTAACGACACGAAGTAACCGATCGTAGTACCCTTTGCCGCGACCGAGCCTGTGTCCTTGCAGGTCAAACGCTACCCCAGGCACGAGCACAAGGTCAATCGCGGTGCTGGGCGCCGGCTTACAGTCTGGTCGCGGTTCGCGTATGCCGAGTTTGCCAATTACAATATCGCAGTGCGGGTCTTTGATCAGCGCAGGCAGGTATGTGCCGGTGGCAGAATTGAACCGCGGCAGAGCGATGCGTTTGCCTGCTTCAAGCCCTTCGAGTACCAAAGGCCATACGTCAAGTTCGTCGTGCAACGGCGCGTAAAAAAGCACTGTCACGGCTTCATGCCACAGCTTTTGTTCTTTTAACAACGCCCGGGCACGACTTGACTTGCGCGCGCGCTGTTCGGGTGTCATTGCCGCAAGTCGCGCGCGGATTGCAGCGCGGACCCGCATTTTTTGGGGAGCGAGTTCACTTTTCATTTGGCAGGTTTTGTTGGTGGCTTGGGCGGTTTTTGTCCTGTTTGTTTGGCGCGCTCGAGCATCACGCGCAGTTGTTGGAGGCGTTCTTTGATTTTCTTTTCGTGACCCTGCTCGGTTGGTTCGTAGTACCGCCTGAGTGCGCCGAGATAATCCTGCGCAACGAAATGGTCGGGGTGACTGTGGGCGTATTCGTACCCGACACCGTGCCCGAGTTGCTCGGCGCCTTTGTAGTGGGCATCGCGCAAGTGTGTCGGGACCGGCAGTGTGCGCGATTCCTGCACATCCGCCAGAGCCGCGTCTATGGCAAGGTACGCGCTATTGCTTTTGGGGGCGGTAGCGACGTAAATAGTTGCCTCGGCTAGGGGAATGCGTGCTTCAGGCCAGCCGACAAATTCAGCCGCTTGTTGTGCTGCGGTTGCAAGCACAAGCGCCATCGGGTCTGCCAAGCCAACATCTTCAGCGGCGCAAATTATTAACCGACGCGCGATAAACCGTGGGTCTTCACCGGCGTGAATCATCTTGGCGAGCCAGTAAAGGGCTGCATCCGGGTCACTGCCGCGCATTGATTTGATGTAGGCCGATATAGTGTCGTAGTGCCCGTCCTCGTCGTGGTTATACACAACGGCCTTCTTTTGTATGCTTTGCTCTGCTGTCGGAAGGTCAATGTAAATTACGCCGTCTTTACCCGGCGCAGTTGTGAGCGCTGCGATTTCAAGTGCGTTGAGTGCCTTTCGTGCATCGCCATCGGACAACTTCGCAAGGTGTCGCAACGCAGCTTCGTCGGCCTTTATATTCATGTGCCCCAGACCGCGCTCAGTATCTGTGAGGGCACGCCGCAGCAGTGTCATGATTTCATCCTCGCTCAGTGGGTGTAGCTCGAAGATTTGCGAAC
>Ga0078972_1010297_pt1 | contig 17592 bp, 14 predicted proteins | sample YelNatPaOPGAMG01_FD_67568 | JGI IMG/M metagenome (GOLD analysis project Ga0078972, IMG submission 67568) | Hot spring thermophilic microbial communities from Obsidian Pool, Yellowstone National Park, USA - OP-RAMG-01 (SPADES assembly) (version 2) | ecosystem: Environmental > Aquatic > Thermal... | reverse complement strand
TGGCCGCCCGCGGGCGGCCACGGCTCGGCCAACCTGCCAAACTCCCCGCCCTGGGCTGGGGCCGGGTGACGGCCCGGCGAGAAGCCCGGCTGCAGCCCAGGCAATGACGCATATTGGGCACATCTTCGTCGAAAAGGGGATTGCGCAACTCTCACAGATGGGGTATAATGATTCTGGAGCAATCCACTCCGATAGGTCCGCTACCTCCGACCCTCCTCTTCCCCCTGGGAAGGCTGGGCGTTAGGGTGCAGGGAGCAATCCCTGCGCCTGCCGTGTTGGCAAAGGAGGCAGCGCAGGCGTGCTCGGGCTTGCGCTGCCTCGCGTTGTTTGTGGGGTTCCCCGCTTTGGGCGAGCACGGGCTGCCCGCCCCCCAACACACGGAGGTGAGAAGCATGTGGATCCTGCGCCTCAACATGGCCGACCGCAGCTACAGGCTGGAGGACGTGCCCGCCGCCTACAAGAACCTGGGCGGCCGCGGGATGACCTCGACCCTGGTGGCCGATGAGGTCAACCCGCAATGCCATCCGCTCGGCCCCAACAACAAGCTCGTCTTCGCGCCCGGCATCGTCACCGGCACCTCTGCGCCCTCGTCGGCCCGCGTCTCGGCGGGGGCCAAATCGCCCCTCACCGGCGGCATCAAGGAGTCGAACGCCGGCACCCCCTGGGCCCATGACCTCGCCAGCCTGCACATCAAGGCGCTGGTGGTGGAGGGCCAGGCCGAGGCCGGCAACCGCTGGCTGGCCCATCTGACGTGGGACGTGCACGCCGCCCGGCCCAAGGTCGAGTTCTTCCCCGCCGATGAGTATGCCGGCCAGAGCCTCTACGAGGCGTTCCCAAAGCTGTACGAACGCTTCGGCCGCAAGGTCTCCATCGCTGCCCACGGCGTCGCCGGCGAGTATGGCTATGCCAACGCAGGCATAGCCTACAACGACCTGAACGGCCGGCCCAGCCGCTACTCGGGCCGCGGCGGCCTGGGCTCGGTGATGGCCAGGAGAGGCCTCAAGTTCGTGGTGCTCGACCCGCAGGGAGCACCGGGGCCCGAGTTCGCTGACAAGGCGCTCTTCGAGCAGGGGGCGCTCAAGCTGGCGAACGGCCTGCGCCAGCACGACATCACCAAGCCCAAGGGCGCCCTGAACAGCTACGGCACCGCCGTCCTGATCAACATCCTCAACGAGGCCGGCGGCCTGCCCACGCGCAACTTTACCAGCGGCCGCTTCGAAGGCGCGGCCAGGATCGCCGGCGAGTCGATCTTCGAGGGGGTCAAGAACCGCCTCGGCCGCGAGGTCTACAACCACGCCTGCAGCCCCGGCTGCATCATCCAGTGCTCCAACACCTGGTACAAGGCCGATGGCTCGGAGCACACCTCCTGCGTGGAGTACGAGTCCGACTGGGCCCTGGGCGCCGACTGCGGCATCGACTCGCTCGACGACATCGCCGAGATGGTCCGCCTGTGCAATGCCTACGGGCTCGACACCATCGAGACCGGCACCACCCTGGCCGTGGCCATGGCGGCCGGCGTCATCCCCTTCGGCGATGGCAAGGCCGCCATCAACCTGATCCACGAGATGGGCAAGGGCACGCCCCTGGGCCGCCTCCTGGGCGGCGGCACCGAGATGGCCGGCAAGGCCTACGGCCTGACCCACGTGCCGACGGTCAAGGGCCAGAGCATGCCCGCCTACGAGCCGCGCGCCGTCAAGGGCATCGGCATCACCTACGCCACCACGACCATGGGCGCCGACCACACCGCCGGCTACACCATCGCCCCCGAGATCCTCGGCGTCAGCGGCAAGGTCGATCCGCTCACCCCTGAGGGCAAGGCGGCCCTGAGCCGCGCCTTCCAGGCCACCACCGCCTTTATCGACTCGAGCGGCCACTGCCTCTTCATCGCCTTCGCCATCCTCGACATCCCCTCTGCCTTCGAAGGCATGGTCGAGGAGTGCAACGGCCTGCTCGGCACGAGCTGGACGGCCGACGACGTGGCCAAGATCGGCGCCGAAATCCTCAAGAAGGAGCGGGCCTTCAACGAGGCCGCGGGCATCGGCAAAGAGCGCGACCGCGTGCCCGAGTTCATGAAGATCGAGCCGCTGCCGCCGCACAACCAGGTCTTTGACGTGCCCGATGCCGCGCTCGACTCGGTGTTCGCAGAGATGTAGAGGAGAGGGTGCTGCGTGTTGCGTGTTCCGTCTGGACGGCCGTGTGAACGGGACACGCAACACGCAGCACGCTCACGCATCACACGGGGTGATCATGCTGGTGCGCGCCAAGCTCTTCGCCACCCTCGCCCGCCACCTGCCCGGCACGCACCCCGGGGCAGTGATCGAGGCCGACCTGCCCGAGGGAGCGACCGTCGCAGACCTCTTGGCCAAGCTGGGCGTGCCCCTTTCCGAGGCGCGCATGTTCTTTGTCAACGGACGCGTGCGGCCCGTCGACTGGGCTCTGCAGCCCAACGACGAGGTGGGCGTCTTTCCGCCCATCGGCGGAGGCTGAGGTGGATACGATCACCGTCGACGTCTGGCTCTATGGCGCCCTGGCCCGCTACGGCGGCGCGGCGAGCCGGGGGAGCTATGCCAACCTGGCGGTGCGCCTGCCCGCCGGCAGCACCCTGGCCGACCTGCTCGCCCAGCTGGGCCTGCCGACGGAAGAGCGCGGCATCACCTTCATCGATGGGAACCTGAGCGCCCTCCCCGGTGTGCAGCCCGACCTGGCCCACCCCCTGGCCGCTGGCGCCCGCATCGGCCTCTGCGACCCCAAGAGCATGTGGCCCTTCCAGTACCGGCACGGCGCCGCCATGGTCAGCGAGCTGGCCCGCGCCCTCGATGGCTGGGGCCTGCGGCCGCCGCGGGCAGGGGAGGACGGGAACCGCGAAGGCGCGAAGACGCAAAGAGACGAAGGATAGCAGGCACCTGCTGCGAAGGGCGAACAGGGATGGACAGGATGAACGGGATGGGCTCGCACCATCCTGGGCATCCTGCCCATCCCTGTTTGCGGGCCCCCCCACGTCTGGGAGCCGCGGGGCACTTCGTCTCGGGGTCCGAGCCCACGCAGGTTCGGCTAGTTTCCGGTGACGATGCGCTCCGGATGGGTGTAGAGGGTGAAGCGGTTGCGCCGCAGGTAGCCGATCAGGGTGACTCCCGCCACCTCGGCCAGCTCGATGCCCAGCGAGGTGGAAGAAGAGAACGAGGCGACGATGGGGATGCCGGCGCGGGCCGCCTTGGCGACGATGTCGGAGCTGGCCCGGCCGGTGGCCGCCAGAATCGCCGCCTGCGTCAGCTTGCCTTGCAGGAGGGCCGTGCCGATGGCCTTGTCGGCGGCGTTGTGGCGCCCCACATCCTCGCACACCGCCAGCGCCCGGCCGGCCGCGTCGAAGAGGCCCGCCGCATGGATGCCGCCCGAGGCCCGGTAGGCCGCCTGCACCTGGGCCATCGTGGCCACCAGGCCCCAGAGGGTCTCCGGAGCGATCCGCAGTTCTCGGCGGCTGACCTGCAGCGCAGCGCCAAGGGCCGCGGCATCTACCCCGCCGCACCCAGAGAACACCCAGCGCGTGGCCTCCGCGGCCGGCAGACATGCCTGCGCCCGAGGAGCGAGCGCGATGCGCACGCGGTTGCCCGGCCCCAGCGGCCCCTCATCCTGCCCCGCCAGGAGCTCCGCGTCCTGGCCCGAGCCGCAGTGGTGCACCCATAGTACATCGCTCAGCGAACGGACCCATCCCTCGCTGAGGCAGTAGCCCAGGGCCAGCTCCTTCTCCGCGCCGGGCGTGCGCATCAGCACCGCGACCTGCCGGCCATCCACCTCGATGGCCAGCGGGGCCTCGGCAGGCAGCGTGGCCTGTGCGCTCTCCACGCCCTCCTTGTACACCCGCCACACCCGACGCTCGCCCGTTGGCGCCATCGCTCCCTCATCGCTGGCAGCTATGATTGCCGACAAAGCGGCTGCATTATACCCGCCTGAGAGCAGCCGCGTCAAAGACAGAAGCCGCAAGCCGCGGCGAACCCGTGGTACCCAAGGCGCCCTGCGCTCGTCCACTCCAGGCAAAGAAAGAGAAAGGCCGGGATAGAATCCTATGCTGTCCGATAAAGAGTTATGGTTGCGAGCGCAACGATGCTTGCAGCACGTTGTCATTCTGAGCGATCTCCGGCCAGTGGCCCAGCGCTTGTGACTCGGGGCTGCAACCCGCAGGCCACTGGCCGGAGGTCGCGAAGAATCCTTCCGGGCCATGGTGAGTCTTTCTGTGCAGGAAGGATTCTTCGTCGCTCCGCTCCTCAGAATGACAGGCGTCGCCGGGCTACTAGCCATAACTCTTCCCCGGACGGCATTGGAGGGGTGGGGGTACCCGAAGTCGCGAAGGCACATCGCGCCTTGTGGTTCCGTTAGGCGTTCTGGCACCCAGCCGCCAGGGGCGACGTAGCGATGGCGAGCATCGCCAGGAGGGCACGGTGGGCCTGGCGGTAGTCGCCGTTGGTGTAGCGCACGGTGCGGTCGCCATCGTAGCCCAGTGGGGGCATCCAGGCCACGCGGCGGGCCACCTCGCGCTCTGCAAACTCGACCTCCAGGGTCACCGGCGAGGAGGGAGCGAGGGGCCTGGCCTTGGCCGCCCGCTCGACCGCCTGACGGGCGGCGGTGCGGATGCGCTCACGGGCCTCGATGAGGGGCAGGCAGCGGGCCGTGCCGCGCGAGAGGGCATACTTGACCACACCCGCCTCCACCTTGCCGCCGCTCCAGCGCTGCACATCCAGGCAGGCGCGGTCGTCGCCGGTCACCAAGAGCGTCGGGATGCCGTAGGCGCCGGCCAGGGCTGCAGCCAGCTCGGGCTCGCCAACCGCCTGGCCGTTCAAGCGCACCTCGGCCACCATACTGGGCAACAGCGAGCGTCCTTGCCCTCCACGCTTGTGCATGCCGACGAGGAAGAGGCCGTCGTAGCCGCGGGCCAGGTCGGCCTCCTCGAAGAGGATGATGGGGCGCCCACGCACCACCTCCACAGCCGGATGGAGCTCATCCAGGAGGACGGTCTCTTGCCCCTGCCGCAGGCCGTCGTGCAGCACGAAAGAGGTGGCCCCCGCCTCCATCGCCCCTTCCACCGCGGCGTTGACGTCGCCGGTCAGCCAGCGACGCGCTGCCAGGCAGCCGTCCGCATCGCAGCCATCGAGGCTCACCACCCCCGAGGCCCCCTCGACGTCAGCAGAAATCAGGATCCTCATCCGCGCCTCCGTGTGGCCAGACCCTGAAGCGCCAGCCGGGCCTCGCAGCCCGGCGGAATGCGCATCCCATGCCACACTATTGTCGGAGGGAGGGCCGAGAAACCCGCTTGCAGGGGCCCACGGCGCCGGGCGCCATGGGCGGAAGCTGGAGGAAATCCAGGAACTGAGGGAACTCATGGAACTGGGGGAACGGATGGGCTCATCCCGTCCGTTCCCCCAGTCCCCCGCTCCTGCAGCTCCCTACGCGTACGCCAGCCGCCCCTCCACCTTGCTGCTGAGGTTCTGATGGTTGCGCAGGTACTCGAGCATCACATCCTGCACGTTGGTGCTGACGACCCTGGGCTTGCCGGCGGCAGCCAGTTCCTCCTGCGTGGTGTCGAGATAGGCAGCGCAGTTCGAGCAGTGGTAGCCCTGCAGGCCCACGGTGTAGAGGCGATCGTCCTGCACGGGCTCGCCGTTCACCGAGAGCAATGCCAGCGCGTGCGCGCTCTCGTTGTACACCGCCCGCACCGCCCCGTTGACCTGATAGCATTCACCTTCACCGGTGCGGTTCTCGGGCCGCATCCAGTGGTTGAACATCTTGCGCAGCGTGGCGCCGGTGACGGTGAAGCGGGTCAGCGTGTCGGCGTACGGGAAGCAGGCAGTAAAGTTGCCCAGCGTCACCAGCGGCCCCATCTCCTTGGAGCGCACCGAGCCGGAGCCCAGGAGCATGACGTCCATCTGCCCGGCCTCGGCCAGGGCATCGGCAAAGAGGTTGCCCAGTGCGGTCTCCTCCTCGCGGCGCGGGTGCGTGAGCGGGGCGGCGAACTTGGTGACGATGGTGTTGTACTTGCGATCGACCACTTCCTTGAAGGAGTCGATGTAGGCCTCGAGGTCCTTATCGGGCTCGGCGATGCCCTCGGTGACGGGGATGAGCTGCCACCGATAGTCGACGATGCTGTTCGTGTCGTCGTCGACCACGATGTCGAAGCGGCCGATCTGGTCGGTGCCGACGCCGGCCTGGGCAATGAGGATGCCGTTGACCCGCGCCGGCTGCTCGAGGATGGTGTGAGAGTGACCACCGATGATCATATCTACGCCCCACTCGGGCTCGAGCAGCTTGGCCAGCTCCACATCCGACTCAAAGCCGATGTGCGTCATGAGCACCGTCAAGTCGATATCGTCGTTCTTGTAGGCGTTGCAGATCTTGCCGACCTCGGCGGCCGCGTCTTCCAGCGAGATGAAGCTGCCGACATCCGAGTCGCGTTTGATGGCGTCGATGACCTTGTCGGTGATGATGCCGATAAAGAGGACGTCGAACCCTGCCTTGGGCAGGATTGCGTAGGGCCGCATCAGGCGCTTGTTGTACTTGCGGATGTACAGGTTGGCATTGACGATGGGAAAGTTGGCCATCTTTTCGAGGAAGAGCAGGTGCGGCAGGCCATAGTCGAACTCGTGATTGCCCAGGGTGACCACGTCGGGCGCCAGATAGTTCATGATCTCGATGGTCGAGATGCCTTTGAACTCGGCGTCGATGATCGAGCCCTGCACCATGTCGCCCGAGATGACGTAGAAGACGTTCTCCTCCTCCCGGCGCACCTTGTTGATGTAGCCCGAAAGGAGCGCCAGCCCTCCCACCAGCCTGCCCTCTGCGCCTTGCACCTCGGCCAAGAAGTCGCCGTGCATGTCGTTGGAGTGCAGGATCGTAAAGCTCTTGGTGCGCATGCCAAGCCTCCCATTGCGGTGTTGGTGGCAGCAGAATGAACGCATTTTTTTGGCTGTGCGGATTGTAATGCAAGTGGGCCTGGCTGTAAAGGACGGGCAGCGCCCTTTGACAGCGCGGTTGCGACGGCGCATAATCCAATCCTCTGGTTTACCGGCCTGTGCGACCCCCTGGGAGGCTTTCGGTGAGAGTGCAGTTCCTTGGCGCCGTCCGTACGGTGACCGGCTCCATGCATCGGCTGGAGGTAAATGGGGCCAGCATCCTCCTCGATTGTGGGCTCTTTCAAGGGCGGCGGGCGGAGAGCCGGGAGCGGAACTCGCACCTGCCCTTCGACCCAGCAGTGATCCAGGCGGCGATCCTGTCGCACGCCCACATCGACCACAGCGGCAACATCCCCTCGCTGGTGCGCGGTGGCTTCGCCGGGAGCCTCTACACCACCTCGGCCACGCGCGACCTCTGCGCTGCCATGCTGCGCGACTCGGCGCACATCCAAGAACAGGACGCGGCCTACCTCAACAAGAAGAGAGAGCGCAGGGGGGAGCCACCCATCGTGCCGCTCTACACGGTGACCGATGCGGTGAACAGCCTGCGCTGCTTCGTGGGGCTGTCGTACCAGCGGCCGTTCACGGTGGGGAACGGGGTGCGCGCGACCTTCTATGACGCCGGGCACATCCTGGGCTCGGCGATCACCGTATTGGATCTGGAGGAGGGCGACCGCCGCCTGCGCCTGGCCTACACCGGCGACCTCGGCGCCAGTGGCCAGCCCATCATCCGCGACCCGGCGATCGTGCACGACGTGGATGTGCTCATCATCGAGAGCACCTACGGCAACCGCGAGCACGAGGCGCCCGAGCAAGCAGCGGCCAGGCTCGAGGAGATCGTCAACCAGGTCTGGAGGAGCGGTGGCAAGCTCATCGTCCCCGCCTTTGCCGTCGGCCGTACCCAGACGCTGGTGTACGAGCTGCACCAGCTCATGCTCAAGCGCAGCATCCCCAGCCTGCCCATCTACGTCGACTCGCCCCTGGCCATCAACGCCACCGAGGTCTTTCGCCTGCACCCCGAGTGCTACGACGCCGAGACGGCCGCCTTCCTCCTCGACAACGGCGACCCCTTCGGCTTCGGCCGGCTGCGCTACGTGCGCTCGGTGGAGGAGTCGAAGGAGCTCAACTTCTTGCGCGACCCGGCCATCATCATCAGCGCCTCGGGCATGGCCGAGGCCGGGCGCATCCTGCACCACCTCAAAAACAATATCCCCGACCCGCGCAACACGGTGCTTCTGGTGGGCTACCAGGCCGAGAATACCCTGGGCCGCAAGCTTCAGGAGAGGCGGCCGGAGGTGCCCATCCTGGGTGAGATGGTGCCGCTGCGGGCGCGGGTCGAGACCATCGATGGCTACAGCTCGCACGCCGACCGCCGCGGCCTGCTGCGATGGGTGCAGGCCGCCCGCGGCGAGCGCCTGCGCAAGGTCTATGTGGTACATGGCGAGGAGGCCGAGTCGCAGGCGCTGGCCGAGGGGCTGCGGGCGCTGGGTGGCCTTGAGGTGACGGTGCCGCAACCCGGCGAGACGGTCGAGCTGTAGGCGAGAGCCGCAGCCGCCGAGACAGCTCCCCGCACCTGTCATTGCGAGGAGGCGGCCGCAGCCGCCGACGAAGCAATCTCCAAGCCGCGAGTTGGAGATTGCTTCGCTTCGCTCGCAATGACAGCGCGGGATTGCGCGGCACGATGCCGCGCCTACGGGTCGCCGCAGGCGCGGCATCTCGCCGTAGGCGCGGCATGTTGCCGCGGAAGCGCGGCGGTCATTGCGAGGAGGCGGCCGCAGCCGCCGACGAAGCAATCTCCAACAGCCTGTGAATTGGAGATTGCTTCGCTTCGCTCGCAATGACAGTACACGGTTGCGCGGCACGATGCCGCGCCTACAGTTCGGCCGTATCCAGGAGGATGGTCACCGGGCCGTCGTTGAGGATCTCCACCAGCATGTGTGCACCAAAGACCCCTTCCTCCACGGGCCGCACGCCCAGGTCGCGCAGGGCGTCGGCGAAGTGCGCCACCAGCGGCTCGGCAACGGCGGGCGGCGCAGCGGCGATGAAATCGGGGCGGCGCCCGCGCCGGGCGTTGGCGTAGAGGGTGAACTGCGAGACCACCAGCGCTCCCCCGCCCACGTCGAGGAGCGACAGGTTCATCTTGCCCGCCTCGTCCTCGAACACGCGCAGGTGCGCCACTTTCTCGGCCAGGCGGTGGGCCTCCGCCTCGCCATCCCCGTGGGTGACGCCGACGAGCAGCACATAGCCCCGCTCCACCGAGCCGGTCACCCGCCCCTCTACCTGCACCAAGCCACGCTGCACCCGCTGCAAGAGCACCCTCATCCCCATCCCTCCTTTGCCGGCTGGCCTGTACGTGGCCCCTGATGGTACGCCTCTTCGGCCCCACAGGCAAGGCGCGGCCTTGCTCCGGGTGCAGTTCAGTTTTGTGGGCAAGCCTGTATGCCAGCATCCGGTGTATGGCCCTGCCCCCACCCCCCGCCCCCAGGCTTGGGGGGCCAGGGTTTGGGGGTTTGGGGCGGGCGCAGAGCGCCCGCCCCAAACCCCCATCGAAGGGCTCCCCCTTCCCACGGCGGTGGGAAGGGGGGCCGGGGGGATGGGCCTCATACCTGTCCAGAACGCTAGTCGCTGGCTTGCCCCCAGAATGAACTACACCCCCTTGCTCCGGGCGGATCCCAGAACTGTGGGTGCCGTGGGTAGAGGCCGGGCTGATGCGGAGCAACGCACCGGGCCGCCCCAGCCCCTGAACAGGCTCCCCCCAGTCTTCTGCAGGATGCCCAGCCCTGAGCAATGCAGGGCTCCTTCAAAGTCGGCGTTATGTGTAGGCCGGACCCTTCGCAGGCCAGCATTCGCCGCATTGCGAGGCCCGCAGAACCTGCTCAGGGTGACAATAACGGGACTTTGAAAAGGCCCTGTTGAGCATTGAAGGAAGTCTTGCAAAATCCGCGTTTGTGTGGTATAATCCTTCATGACCCTGGCCGCGCGCCCTGGAGGGCACCCATGGAAGAAATGGCCGACTTTCAGCGCCGCCTGGAAGAGTACCTGCCCAACCTCACCAAGAGCGAGCAGCGCATCGCCTCGTACCTGCAGGCCAATAGCGATGAGGCCGCCTTTCTCACTGCGGCCGAACTGGCCCGCCGTCTGGAGGTCAGCGAGGCCACGGTGGTGCGCTTTGCGCGCTCCATCGGCTTCGACGGCTTTCCCGAGCTGCGCCGCTGCCTGCAGGAGCTCTTCCGCGTCAAAGTGACGCCTGCCAGCCGCCTGCGGCGCAAGTTGGCCGACCTGCAGGGCGGGCAGGGCCACATCCTGGCCAAGGTGGTGGCCATGGAGGTGGAGTACCTCACCGAGGCCCTGCACAACGTCGACCCCGCCGACTTTGACCGCGCAGCCGAGATCCTCCTCGGCGGCCGGCGCATCTTTGTCTCCGGCACAGGCCCTTCGCGCATCCTGGCCGACCTGGCGCAGCTCCGCCTGCGCCGCTTCGGCATCCCCACCATCGCCATCACCGAGTCGGGCCGCGACGTGCTCGAAAAGCTGCTCCTCTTGCAGCCCGGCGATGCCGTGCTGGCCACGGGCTTCCACCGCATCACCGGCGAGCTCGAAGCCGTGGTCGACCAGGCCCACGTCCGCGGCTGCCGCACCGTGCTCCTGACCGACATCCTCGGCCCCGCCTTCAAGGACCGGGCCGATGTCGTCCTGGCCGCGCGCCGCGGCCCCGTCTCCACCTTTCACTCGTTGACCGTGCCCATGACCATCGTCAATGCCCTGGTGCTGGCGGTGGCCATGGCCAGGCCCGAAGAGTCGGTCGGCGCACTCAACCGCTTGCAGGAGCTGCGCGCCGCCTACGGGCTCGATGTGATCGGACGGTCGCCGGCGTAGGCGGCCGGCTCGGGGGCCGAGGGCGCCGGCGGCAGTGGTAAGGCCCCCACCCCGGCCCCTCCCCCTTGGGCGCGGCGGGCGGCCGGGATTCCATCCCGGCCTACGGTCCGCCGGCGCACGAGTTGTTTGGGAGAGCAGCGGGCGCGGCAGCCGCGCCGGCCTCGCTCGCGACGACAGGTCGAGTTGTGGAGGGCAGGTCGATGCAGCGGATCGAGCTCAGGCACATCACCAAGCGTTTCGGCAAGACCGTGGCAGTCGATGACGTGAGTCTGACCATTGAGCCAGGCAGCTTCCTCACCATCCTCGGCCCTTCTGGCTGCGGCAAGACGACCATCCTCCGTATGATCGCCGGCCTGGAGGAGCCCGACAGCGGGGAAATCCTCATCGATGGGCGCCCCGTCTTCTCCAGCACCGAAAGCATCGTTGTGCCCGCGGCCCAGCGCGGGCTCGGGCTCATGTTCCAGAGCTACGCCCTTTGGCCGCACATGACCGTGTACCAGAACGTGGCCTTCGGCCTGGAGATGGCGCACATGCCCAAGGCACAGATCCGCCAGCGGGTGAGCGAGATCCTGGCCGACCTGCAGATGGCGGGGATGGAGGACCGTTACCCCCAGGAGCTGAGCGGAGGCCAGCAGCAGCGGGTGGCCCTGGCACGCATGCTCGCCCCCAAGCCCGGCATCTTTCTCCTCGACGAGCCCCTCTCTAACCTCGACGCCCGGCTGCGCATGGACATGCGCTCGGAGCTGAAACGCCTGCACCGCGACACCCATGCCACCACCATCTACGTGACGCACGACCAACTGGAAGCCCTGACCATGTCGACCCATGTGGCGGTCATGTGCGCGGGCAAGCTCCAGCAGCTCGCCAGCCCCGACGAGGTCTACCGCTACCCGGCCAACCTGTTCGTGGCCGACTTTATCGGCAGCCCCAAGGTGAACCTGCTCGAGGGGCATGCCACGCCGGCGCCTGGGGGCACGCGGGTGGATGTGGGCCAATTCGTGTTGGAGCCGCTGCCGGTGTGGGCCGAGGGCCCGGTCGTCGCCGCGGTGCGCCCCGAGGACGTGCAGCTCTCGGCCGAGCCGGTCGCCGGCGGGGTCGAGTTCTCGGTCTATTCCGTGCTTCCGGCAGGCTCGGAAGCCATCGTGAACGTGCGGCGCGGCGAGACGATGCTGACCGTGAAGGTGGGCCGGGCGACCCGGTTGGAAATGGATCAGTCCGTCTGGCTCACCTTCGACCCCCGGAGCATCAACCTGTACGACAAAGCGTCGCAGCTCTTGATTGCCGCATAGTAGCCGGTGAACGTGATGCTGGCGCTCTGGGGCCTGTGGCGGCAGAAGCACAGGGCCATCGTGGCCCGCCCCCTGGGCGCTGCAGAGCCGAAAGCGGAGACGGCCATGGCCACAGTCACTCTGAGACGGTCGAACCCCCTGCGACTGCGACTGCGCAGGCTGCGACATGTGCTGGGCAGGCCCCATGTGGCGCTCTCGATCCTCCTGGGGCTGATCCTGCTCTACCTGGTGGTGGTGCCCCTGGTGCGCATCACCTGGGCCACCATCACCTGGCAGGCCGAGGACGCCAGGCTGGCGCGAGGCTTCGAGGAAGGTGCCCTCACCCTCTTTCACTGGCAGCGCACCTTCTTGGGCAGCGTCAGCAGAGAGCTGGTGTACGAGCCTTTCGTCAACACCCTGGTCACCTCTGCGGGCGCCACGGCCCTGGCCCTCTTCTTGGGCTGCGGGCTGGCCTGGCTGCTCACGCGCACCGACCTGCCCGGGCGCCGGCTGATGGGCAACCTGGTCACCATCCCCTACATCCTGCCGTCATGGACCATCGCCCTGGCCTGGGTTACCTGCTTCAAGAACTCGCGCCTGGGCGGGGCCATCGGCTTCTTTGAGTACTTTACAGGCATTGCGCCGCCCAACTGGCTGGCCTACGGGCCGGTGCCTATCATCATCGCCTTGGGCCTGCATTACTATGCCTTCGCCTACCTGCTCATGTCGGGAGCGCTGGCGTCGGTCGACATCTACCTCGAAGAGTCGGGCGAGATCCTGGGGGCGAACCGCTGGCAGATCCTGCGCAGGATCACCTTCCCCCTGGTGCTGCCGGCCCTGCTTTCGGCCTTTATCCTCACCTTCTCGCGCTCCATGGGCACCTTTGGCACGCCCCTCTTTCTGGGGCGCACGGTGGGCTACTACACCCTTTCCACCTCGCTCTACAGCTTTTTGCGGCAGGGGTTCAAGGCCGACGCGTTCATCCTGGGCCTGGTGCTGATCGCCCTTTCGGCCATCACCATCTACCTGAACCAGCGCCTGATCGGCACGCGCAAGAGCTTTGTGACCATCGCCGGGCGGGGCCTGCGCGTGCGCGAGACGCCGCTCAGGCGCTGGAAGTACCCCCTCTTTGCCCTCGTGGTGCTGTTTGTGGTGGTCTGCGTGCTCAGCCCTATCGTGCTCCTGGTGTGGCAGTCGTTGCAGCTCAACGACAACGACTATAGCCTGGGCAACCTTTCGCTGCACTGGTGGACAAGCCTGGGTGGCAACCGGCTGTATGCCGAAGGGGAGCTGGGGCTGCTGCGCAACCCGCTGGTGTGGGGCGCAGCGCGCAACAGCCTGTTGCTGGCGGCGATCACCGCCACCGTGGTTGCGGCGGTGGGGCTCCTTTTGGGCTATGCCATCGTCAAGGGGCGAGGCACCTGGTTGGCCAAGCTCTTGGAGCAGCTGGCTTTCTTGCCCTACCTGATCCCCAGCATTGCCTTCGGCGCCGTGTACCTGGCCATGTTTGCCCAGCCCCTGGGGCCCATTCCGGCGCTGTATGGCACGTTCGCTTTGTTGGTGCTGGTCTGTGTGGCCAAGAATCTGCCCTTCTCATCGCGGGCGGGGGTCTCGTCGATGCTGCAGGTGGGCAAGGAGCTCGAAGAGGCGGCCATGATGCATGGCGCCTCCTGGTTCACACGCTTCAGGCGCATCATCATCCCGCTCACCACCGGCGGGCTCGTCTCGGGGTTCCTGTTGACCTTCATCAGCACGATCCGCGAGCTTTCGTTGATCGTCCTCCTGGTCACACCCTCCACACGGGTGTTGCCCAGCCTGGTCTTCCGCTACAACGAGCAGAGCTTCACCCAGCTTGCTGACGGCATTGTCGTGGTGTTGGTGGTCATGAGCCTGGCCAGCCAGTGGCTGATCAGCCGCGTCAAAGGCGCCGATCTGGCCAGGGGGCTGCGCGGCGGTTGAGGCAGCCCCGGGGCTCTGGCCAGGCCCGTTCGTCCCGTCGGCCCACCGTCGTTCTCAAGTCAGAGGGTGGCCCGGCCACCTGCGCCGGGCCAAGGAGGAGAAGCATGTTGCGCCCCAATCGTCTGGTCTACCTGTTGGTGGCGGCGCTGCTGGTGGTCGCGATGACGGCCACAGCGTGCGCCCCCGCCCCTGCGCCGACACCGGCGCCCCAGCCTACGGCCAAGCCCGCAGGGCAGCCGACGGCCGCGCCCCAGGCCACAGCCGTGCCCCCGACGGCTGCCCCCAAGCCCACCGAGGATCCACTCAAGGGCCTGAGCGAAGCCCAAAAGAAGTGGCTCCAGGCGGCGGAGCTGGGGCCGTTCGCGAAGGAGCAGGATTGGAAGGCCATCGAAGAGGCGGCCAAGAAAGAGGGCAAAGTGGTCGTCTACTCTGCCTCTTCGCGCATCCCCGACGTGGCCAAGAGTTTCGAGGCGGCTTACCCGGGCATCAAGGTCGAGGGGTATGACCTGGGCACTGTAGACACCATCAACAAGGTGCGCGAAGAGGCCAAGGCCGGCGCCCACGTGGGCGACGTCTTCTTTGCCGGAGACCCCGCCACAGTACTCAACGACCTCTTGCCCAAGCACCTGCTCTGGAACTTTGTGCCGAGCGACCTGGCCTCGGTGATCCCCAAAGAGCTCCAGGAGCCCCTGCTCGTGCAGCGCCTGGGCACCCGCGCCATCATGTACAACAGCGAGGTCTACAAAGAATCGCCCATCAAGAACTGGTGGGACCTGACCAAGCCCGAATGGAAGGGCAAGGTGCAGATCAAAGACATCTTCGAGTCGGGCGAAAACCTGAACATGTTCATCACCTTCATCCAGCACTCTGCCGAGGTGGCCGCGGCCTACAAGGACGCCTTTGGCAAGGACCTCGTGCTCGACAAGGACTGCCCCAACGCCGGCTACCAGTTCATGAAGGATTTCCTCGAGAACGACCCGGTCTTTGTGGGCAGTGACGGCGACATCGCCAAGAACGTGGGCACCAAGGGCCAGAAGGACCCGCCCATCGGTGAGGCCGACGGCGCCAAGTTCCGCGATGTGGTGGCGGGCAAGCTCGCCTTCAACCTGGTGACCGACGCCAAGCCGACCGCCGTGGTGTTCTACCAGACCTACCTGGCCATCATCGACCAGGCGCCGCACCCGAACGCCGCCAAGCTCATGATCCGCTGGATGATGGGCGACCAGAAGGGTGGCCAGGGCTATGCGCCCTTCTATGTGCCGGGCGACTATCCGAGCCGCACCGATATGACGCCGCCCCCGGGCGCCCCGCCCTACGCGGACCTGAAGGCCAAGTCGTGGTTCATCGACGGGGTGTACTGCTACGAGAACGGCCCCAAGGCGCTCGACTTTTGGGTGGCCAACCAGAGAAAGAAATAGGCCGAATGACAGGTACCGCCATCCGTGCCGTCGCTTTCGACCTTGGCGGCACCCTGGAAGAAGTCACCTTCGATGATGCCCTGCGCCTCGAGGCCGCGGCGGGCCTGCGCGAGCTCTTGGCCCGCCACGGCCTCGACCCGGGGCTCGACGTCGCCGGCCTGCATGCCGTGGTCGCTCGCGGCATGCAGGCCTACCGCCAGTGGCGCGAGCAGGAGGAGGTCGAGCTGCCCCCCGAGCGGGTGTGGGCCGACTACATCCTGCCCGATCGGGGCCTGGATCGGGAGCGCCTGGAGGCCGCTGCCGAGGAGCTGGCCTTTTACTACGAGAGCCACTTCTTCCGGCGCTCGATGCGGCCCGAGGTGCCGGAGGTGCTCGCGCGCCTGCAGGCCCGGGGCCTGCGCCTGGCGGTGATCTCGAACATCACGTCGCGCCGCCTGGTGCGGCACTGCCTCCGCTCGTATGGGATCGAGCCGTACTTTGACCCCGTCGTTTCCAGCTGTGTACTGGGCTGGCGCAAGCCCAACCCGCGCATCTTCCTGGAAGCAGCCCGGCTGATGGGGTGTGAGCCGGCGGCCTGCGCCTACGTGGGCGACACCGTATCGCGCGACGTGGCCGGCGCGCAGCGGGCGGGCTATGGGCTGGCCATCCAGATCCGCTCGTTCCTCACGGCGCTGAGCGATACCGAAGACGATGTGGCCCAGCCCGACGCGGTGGTGAACGACCTCAGCGAGGTGGTGGGCCTGGTGCTCGCACACGGCAAGAGAGGAGGCCCATGATCCGAGGCATCTTTTTCGACGCCGCAGGCGTCTTTTACGACCGCCCCGAGACCACCCGCGCCTTCGCCCTGCGCCTGCTGCGCGAGCATGGCTACGCGTCGCCCGGCGAGCCCACCGGGGCCCGCCACGAGCGCGGCCCCGCCGAACGCGAGGCCATGCGCGGCAACCTCTCGCCCGAGGCGTATTGGGATGGCTTCCTGCAGCGCCGCGGCATGCAGACGGCTGCCGAGCGGGCCGAGGCGGTGCGAGCCATCCTGGCCCACACGCACCGGGTCTATGCCCTGCCCGGCGGCCGCGAGGCCCTCAGCGGCCTCAAAGCGCGCGGCTTCCTCTTGGGGGTGATCACCGACACGATGTACCCGCTCGAGTGGAAGATGAGCTGGCTGGCCAGTGTGGGCGTCGCCGACCTGTTCGACGTCGTCGCCTGCTCCACCGAGCTGGGCGTGCACAAGCCCGACCCCGCCATCTATCGCAATGCGCTGGCACAGAGCGGCCTGCGGGCGGCCGAGGCGGCCTTTGTGGGCCACGACGCGCGCGAGCTGGCCGGCGCGCGCCAGCTAGGCATGGCCACCGTGGCCGTGCACTACGACCCCGACGCCCAGGCCGATTACTATGTGGATTCGCTCCTCGGCCTGCTCGACGTCCCCATCTTCCAGCGCGCCGGCACCCACGAGTAGCGCAGTGCCCCCGCGGCCGCGGCCGGCCCTGGGCGCAGGGTGCATCCAAAAGCCGCCATCGCCTGGGTCGCAGCCGGGCCTCTCGCTGGGCCACTGCCCGGCCGCAACCCAGGGGTGGGGGTTTTCGCGGGTGTAGTTCATTCTGGGGCAAGCCAGCGACCAGCGTTCTGGACAGGTATGAGACCCATCCCCCCGGCCCCCTTCCCACCGCGGCGGGAAGGGGGAGCCCTTCGATGGGGGTTTGGGGCGGGCGCTTTGCGCCCGCCCCAAACCCCCAAACCCTTGCCCCCCGCCCCCAGGCGTGGGGGCAGCACCATACACCGGATACTGGCATACAGGCTTGCCCCCAATGGGAACCTGCCGCTGCCAGGCCACGGACCGGGCTACACGCTCCGCGGCCACGCGGTGCCAACCCGCCATACCCCCCATTCAGGGGCTGGGCCGGGAGCGGGCGGAGCTCAACACCCGGCTGTCACCCCTGGCCGCAAGTTTCTTCGCGTGGCACAGGGCTGCGCGAGCCCTGGGATACTGTGGATGACATTCCCTGCGCAGGCCCGGAGCTGAAAGTGACTGTGCTCGTGAGCGGCGTGTTGCATGACGCTCCGGGCTGAGAATGGCGCCACTTGGCACAGGGTTCCGGGAACCGCGGAGTACTCAGGGCGATGTAAGGCGGATCTGGA
>Ga0078972_1010296_pt1 | contig 17593 bp, 17 predicted proteins | sample YelNatPaOPGAMG01_FD_67568 | JGI IMG/M metagenome (GOLD analysis project Ga0078972, IMG submission 67568) | Hot spring thermophilic microbial communities from Obsidian Pool, Yellowstone National Park, USA - OP-RAMG-01 (SPADES assembly) (version 2) | ecosystem: Environmental > Aquatic > Thermal... | reverse complement strand
CCATCCTTCCCGAAGAGGGAAGCGCCCCCGAAGTCAGGCTGGCGGAGAAGCCCTCTCCCCAGCCTAAGGAAGAGCCGGAAAAGGCCGAGGATATCGTGGTCAGCGATCCGGAACTTGTGGCCCTCTCCTTAAAAGACGACCCCCACGCTCAGGAGGAGATCGAGGAAGCCCAGAAAGCCAAAACCTTTCGCCGTGCCACGGAGAAGCAGATCCGCTACTTCCATGTTCTGGCACGGAAAGCCGGGATCAAGGACACTCACGCCTGGCTGGAAGAGAACGGTTTCCCGCCTTCCTCAAAAGAGTGCTCCCAGGCCCAGCTCTCCCGTGCCATAGACATGTTGAAAGACCTGGAGTGGGCCCATTCCCTGGAAGCCCCTGGCTGGCACAGGGAACCCGCGGAAGCGGCCTGAAGCAGAGAGGGGAGGGGCAAAGCCCCTCCCCCCAGGGAAGGAAGATCCGAACACAGGGAGGAGAAAATGTCCAAGATAATCATACCAGAAGAGAGAAAGCGCCTTAAGGAAGTGAGCTGGTTTCCAAATCTGAAAGAAGCAAGAGCCTGGGCGAGGAGCCTGGGGCAAAAGTTAAAGCCCTGGATTGAGATCGAGTCCGCCGGATTCTGTCGTAAATCCGGGTGGTTGGTCCGGGTATACGAGATTGAGGAGGAAGAGGAATGAAGGAGATAAAGGAAATGAAGGAGAAATGCTATCGCGCCCTGAGGATCATAGCTGAGGACTGGTTAGAAAGCCTCTTTAAGGAGAGACGCCAGACTAAAGACTTAGGAGAAAGGGACCGCCTCACAGGAAAGATCGAGGAGCTCCAGAGGATCCTGGAGAATCTCAAAGAGGAGAAAGAGGAATAAAGGGAGGGGGCGAAAGCCCCCTTAAGCCGAATTAGTTGGCGGTGGCCAGCCTCTCTTGCGGGTTGCCCACCGCCGAGTTAGTTATCCCCACCCGCCCAGCTCCGGCGGCACCGGTCGCAGGGAACGCCTGCTCCCTCGCAGGCGGTGGCCAGACCCAGCCTCCCCACCGCCTGCCTGCCGCCTCCGCTACCCCCTAATTTATCCTAAAACTTTTGAAGAACTTGACTATCTCGAAGTCCCTGCTTTCCAGCTTCCTTCCTTTCACTACTCGTTTCCGCTGTCATGCACTACCGTCACCACGGAGAAGTGCTTGTGTATGTCCATCCCTGCACGTAACATAATTATCAGCCTCTTTTGCTGCTATTCCTGCTCCAAAAAGAGTAGCATGGGAGGCTACCTTTTCATGGAATCAGAATTTTTGCACTCCCGCTCAAATACATGCGTTGTAGGCCAGCAGCATAATGAAAAAGTACAAGGGTATTGACATCTGGGAATTTAAAAGCTATTAATATCCAACGAACTCTTGCCCGATCTTTTTTAAAATTTTTAATGCAAAGGAGGACCAAGTATGTTTGTTGAGCTTTCGTATTCTCTTGAGCCGGAAAAAATTGTCATGCCAGGCAATATTGAAAAGCCAATAGTGATCAAGCGGTCCCGCATGTCCCCTTGCCCCCCTGGCGAAAAGGATTCTGACGTCAGATGGAATTCGTATAACAATACCAGCATTGTCAAATTTTTTGCCCACACCGGTACGCATATTGATACTCCATTTCATGTTGATGATAATGGGTTTCAACTTCATGATTTTGAGCTCAAGGATTTTATCTTTGAACATCCCCTGTTTCTGGAAATACCTAAGGCAGCTTTTGAAAAAATTACAGTCCAAGAGCTTGAACCTCATAAAGATAAGCTATCCACCTGTGATGCTTTGCTGATTTACACTGGTTTTTCCTCTTTCAGAGAAATAGACCCAAAAGAGTATGTCGAAAAGCAACCTAGTTTTGCTGTTGAAGCTGCCAAATATCTGGCAGATAACTTTAACATCCGGGCTTACGGAGTTGATCTTATTGGAATTGAAAATATTCCCCAGGGAAAGGCTGCTTCTCCTGTTCCTTTTCCCGTTCATAAAGCCCTCTTGCTAAGTAAAAAGGAGAAGGTGTTCCTTGTTGAAGATATGAACCTCAAGCCACTTGTGCATAAAAAAATCAAGAGGTTGTTTGTAATACCTCTCAGAATATTCGGAATTGAAGCCATGCCTGTAACAGCATTTGCTGAAGTGGAGGACTAAAATGAGAATCGAGCATATTGGAATTTATGCGCATGATACCGAAGCCTTGTCCAAGTGGTATGAGAATGTTCTAAAAATGAGGGTGGTGCGTAAATTGGAGAAAGAAGGACGCCCCCCCATTTTCTTTTTGAAAGGGGAGAGTGAAACTGAGCTGGAAATTCTTCCCGCTTCGCAGAAAGAATTCACAAGAGAGTTAAGCGATCCCGGTTATAGCCATCTTGGTATTGTGGTGGAAAATTTTGAGGAAGTTGTCCAATATCTTCAGGATAGAGGGGTTAAGGTTGAGGGAGTGCGCACTACTACAAACGGATGGACGATTGGGTATTTTACAGACCCGGAAGGTAACCGGTTAGAAATCGTGTATCGTCCCAAGGGAGGTTAATTGAATGGAAAAGGCCATAAAATTGTGCGTCAATGCATCAATGTGCCGGGGATGTGGAAGTTGTCAGTTAGCTTGTTCATTCGCAAAGGCCAAAGTATTTAATCCTTATAAATCGGCGATTCGTCTTGATTACGACCCAGAAAGCGGTCATACTGCCCCCGCTATCCTTCCGTTGAGTTGTAATCTCTGTGGCGGTTTCCCGACCTGCGTTAATATTTGTCCTTATGATGCTCTCTCAACTGAAGAAAAACCAGGTTTAAATTATAAGATTTTGGTTGCAGTTTAAATCTTAGGGCTTTATTCCCATTGAAAGGAGAGTGCTTCTGTGCCACGTCATGAAGAATGGATAGTCCATGTTGACTTGACTTCTGGTAAAGTTACTCGGAACAAAGTTCCAGATCAGGTTCAGAGTGATTTCATCGGAGGTTCTGGAGTAGGGTGGAAGTTAATAGCGGATATACTTACACCTGGAATTGATGCCTTTTCACCTGATAATTATATTTGTTTTAATCCGGGTGTGCTTACTGGTACTCTCACTACTGGTGCGCCCAAAACTACAGTGATAACCAAATATCCCACAATCAGTTCCGATGATGGTAAACAATATATAGGAGAAAGCACTACTGGAGGGAGATTTTTTGGTGCCGCCCTCGCTAGGGCTGGGTGTCATCACCTCCTGATTACCGGTGCAGCGCCTTCCCCAGTTTATTTGCGGATTCGTGACCAGAACATTGAATTGATGGATGCGCAAGACCTATGGGGGCAAGGAATTGAGAAGGTTACTAACGAGCTGGTGAGGCGTGAAGGCCCCGAGACAGGAGTAGTTTGCATCGGCACCGCAGGTGAGAATAAAGTGCGTCTGGCATTAGCCATAGTTGATAAGACTAACTCCTTAGGAAGAGGCGGGCTTGGTGCAGTTATGGGCTCTAAGAATTTGAAGGCCATAGCAGTCAATGGTACAGGCGACGTAACTGTTGCACGTCCCGAAGAATTTATGGCAATATCCCAGCAGCTTCGAGAAAAAGTTTTACAGTGGCCGGGAAGGGAGCACTGGATCAAGCTTGGCCTTGCTGCGGGTTGGGACACCTTTAAGCACACTCAATACCCGGGGATTTGGTCTAAAGACCGCTGGGAGGAGCTTTACGGAGAACAAAAAAGATTAGAGGCTGTAGAAGAAGTAATTCCTTGCAATTCCTGCATGTTATCCTGCCGTTTAAAATGGAAAATAAAGGGTGGCGAATACGACGGGGAAGTCGGTTTTGGCTCCCCATTCAGCAAAAGCGCAACATCCGGTATGCTCTTAGGCGTAGAAGACTATAGAAAAATGATTCATATCGTGGCCGATGCCAATTCAATTTCTGGAGTTGACTTCTATACAACTACCCGAATGATTGATTTTGTTACCAAAATGTACCAGGAAGGACGACTTACAAAGGAAGACACTGGGGGTTTGGAGCTTAAGCGAGACTATGATACTTATTTGCAGCTTTACAAAATGACTGTGGCAAGGCAGGGATTTGGCGAGATCCTGGCAGACGGTTGGTATCGATTGAAGAAAGAGTTCGGTCTCGATCCTCAGGATTACTGGTACGGTGGAATCTGCAAAGGGATGGATTTTATCTATGATGCCCGCCCTTCGAATTTCCATCCGCTAATGATGTCATTTTTCACTCGTCCTCGTCCTCATCATGGTGGTTCTCACACCAGGACGAATAGCAGAAACAAGACAATTCAAGAAATCTATGAGCAGGTAGAAGGATGGGGATTGCCCAAGGATATTTTAGATCGCATTTTTACTGAAGCACCTTATACTGGGAAATTCAACGTGGGCCGGTATAACTGCTACATGGAAGATATGATGGAAGTGCATAATTCACTTGGCATCTGCTCAATTTTCTCACAACATGGACTCCTTTTTGGAAAAGACATGGTTCGGCTATATAATGCGGTAGTCGGCGAAGATATCTCCGCATTCGAGCTGGTAAAACGAGGAGACAGGATCTTTAACATAACTAAGGTCATTAATGTCCGGGAGGGTTTTTCTCGCCAGGACGACCGCCCTCCTGAAGTTTGGTTCCGCCCCATGGATTCGCCTGAAGGAAGGATCGAGATGCACGATTACTATAACCTTCATGTTATCACCCGGGAGGATGTAGAGAAACTCCTTGACGATTACTACGAGGAAAGAGGCTGGGATGTCGAGCGGGGTATTCCCACAAAGGAAAAGCTTGCTTCTTTGGGCCTGCAACAGTACGTTGATGCACTCCCTGATGCCGAGCGTTGAACAGGTTGATAAATTAACTTTATGATAATTGCTGCCTACGATTTCGGAACAACCGGGTGTAAAGCTTCTTTTTACCAGGAAAATGGGGCTATTGTTGCTACAGTTTACCGTGAGTATGATACCTATTTCCCCCAGAAGGGATGGGTCGAGCAAGATCCTTGGCAATGGAGAAAAGTATTCATTTGCTCTACCAAAGAGCTTTTAGAAAAAACTGAGATTTCCCCAAACCAAATAGCCTGTATTGCTTTAAGCGGCCACATGATGGGCTGTATACCTGTTGACACAAAAGGGATGCCGCTGACGAACCGGGTTATGCTCTGGGCCGATACCCGTAGCGAAACACAATCAGAGCGAATTCTAAAAAAAATAGGATGGGAGCGTTTTTATAGGGATACTGGCGGTGGACTTGATGTTATCTTGTATCCTGCGGCTAAAATTCCATGGATCAAGGAAAATCAACCGGAAATCTACCAAAAATCAGCCAAATTTCTTGGTACTAAAGATGTAATTGCAGCTTGGCTTACAGGGAATCTAGCTACGGACTTTTCAGAGGCTTCAGATACCGGGCTTCTCCACTTGGAAAAAAGGCGTTGGCATGAAGATTTTCTTAGAGAGTTAGAGATTGATCAGGGAAAAATGCCAGATCTTCTTCCTTCTACAGCAGTAGTTGGGACTCTAACTCAGGAAGCCGCGCTGGATACTGGACTTTTGTCCGGGATTCCAGTTGTAATTGGAGGAGGCGACGTTCTTTGTGGCGCAGTCGGAGCAGGTGCTATTGAAGAAGGATGCTCGTGTATGAATATTGGTTCCGCAGGCTGGATTTCAGTAATTACACGAAACCCGATTATTGACCTGCATGCAAGACCCATGACCATTTGCCATGTTGTCCCTGATCTTTATGCATCTCAGATTATTATGTATAGCGCTGGAGTAGCCTACAAATGGGCCCGGGATGCAATCTATTTGCAAGACCGCGATTCAGAAGTGAACATTACAGAAGGGCAAATTTTTGATGCCATGGACAAACTAGCGGAAAGTGCGCCGCCAGGATCGAAAGGTCTCTTGTTTCTTCCTTATCTGAGAGGAGGCGGCGCTCCTTATTATGATATTAATGCCCGCGGTTCCTTTTTAGGCCTTCATCTTGCAGTGAGAAAAGCGGAAATCCTTCGCTCCGTGCTGGAGGGCGTTGCTTTTAATATGCGTATCATGATGAATTCCTTGGAGAAACATGCGAACTTCAGGGATATCACAATTTATGGAGGTGGGTCACGGAGTACCCTATGGAAGAAGATTTTTGCTAATATTTTAAATAAAAATATTATTACCCTTTCTGCACAGCAAGAGGTTAACACTTTAGGGGCGGCTTTGACCGGAGGTGTTGGTATAGGAATGTTCACTGACTTTGCAGAGATTAGCAGGTTTATTAGCGTGAAAGAAATTGAATCTCCGGATTCTTACCTTTCTCGTCTGTACGATGAGCTATTTTTGGTTTTTGAATTTGCCTATGAGGATGTAGCTGAAATTTTCAAAAATCTTGGGGAAACCCATGCATCAAGTCTATAGGGGTTCACAGCAAAATTAAAAAAAGGAGTAAGAAAATATAGGAGATAAGATGCAAAATGCAATAAAAAGTACGAATTCGAAAAATAATGGAGAAATTATTGCTGAGACACTGAGTAATTTATTTTCCCTCAAAGAGAAAATCGCTTTTGTATCTGGGGGAGCTTCTGGGATAGGACAAAGAATTGTTACTATTTTAAATCGTGCTGGTGCTGAAGTATACGTTGCTGATAAGGATTTAGAAGGTGCCCGCAAGGTGGCTCTGAATGCAAGCGAGTACACGAAAGTTCCGTGCCATCCCTTGTATATTGATGTCAGAGACTATCAAGCTGTAAAAGCTGCTTTCAAGCAGGTAAAGGATGAGAGAGGAAGGCTGGATATTCTGGTCTGTAGCGCTGGGATTTCAGGAGCGAAATGGATCGAAAATATGGAACCAGAATTATGGCAACGGGTATTGGAGGTAAACCTAACAGGTGTTTTTTACTGTTGCAAGGAAGCAGTCTCTCTGATGATCCCGTCTAAATGGGGAAGGATAATAACTATTGCTTCTATTGCGGCTTCTCATGCTCCCCGACCGGAACGGTTTAATGGCGGATACAATTATTCAGCTTCTAAAGCTGGAGTTATTGGACTTACAAAGCGACTGGCTGTCGAATTGGCTCCGTATCAAATTACTGTCAACAGTATAAGCCCAGGTTTTATTGAAACTCCTCTCACGCAAAAAGCTCTTCAAGATGAAGGCACGATGCGTAAGCTCTTGGACTCTATTCCTCTGGGGAGAGTTGGCAGACCGGAAGACCTGGATGGCTTAGTAGTCTACCTATGTTCAAAAAGCTCAGATTACCTTACAGGCCAAGAAATTCTGATTGATGGTGGATATTCGGTATGGTAAGGGATTTAGCTTTGGAAGGCCTGATTAATAAATCTTTAAAAGGAAAAGTTGCTATAGTTACTGGAAGCGCTCGTGGTATAGGATTGGCGATTGCAAATAAACTTGCAGCACATGGTGCTTTGATTTTTCTTGCAGATGTATTGGAGCAAGAGCTTGAAAACGCTGCCAAGACCTTAGAAACTTCATATCCAGGTAAGGTTGCATCTTGTGTTCTCGACGTATCCAATCCTGAAAGCGTTGAGAATGCTATAGATTCGTGTGTGAGAGTATTCGGAGGGATGGATATCTTAGTGAATAATGCAGGTATCGTTGTCAGGGGAAAAATTGAAGATATCGATGTTGCCCTCTGGGATAGGGTTCTTTCCGTGAACCTCACTGGCATTTTTCTTTGTTCGCGTGCAGTGATCCCTTATATGAAAAAAAGAGGAGGCGGTGTTATTATTAATGCCAGCTCGGTAAATGCTGGGCTCCCCGATGTTGGCCTTTCTATTTACTGTATTTCCAAAGCTGGAGTAGAAGTGTTAACTAGAGTTTTGGCTGCAGAGCTTGCCCCTTACAATATCAGGGTAGTTGCATATGCTCCCGGGGTAATCGAAACCGATATGACTAAGGACATTGTTAGAAATAGGCGTGAAGAAAAGCTCGCGCATATCGCCCTCAGAAGATTTGGAAAACCAGAAGAAGTTGCTGATTTGGTAGCTTTTCTTGCCAGCGATAGTGCTTCTTTTATTACTGGAGTAACTATTCCTATAAATGGAGGCACTATGATAGTTGAGAACCCCTGGAAGGCCTGGCCAGGCGCTCTAGGGGAAATAAATAGTTCAGGCCAAAAATGAATTGAGGAGGAAGAACCAATGAAAAAGATGAACGATCTCAACATTAGTGGAATCATCCCGCCTGTACTGACTGCTTTTGATAAGTCAGGTGATTTTGATGAAAAGGCGCAACGTGAAATTGTAAAGTTCCTTGTGGACAAGGTTCAAGGATTGTATCCCTGTGGAACTTATGGTTCAGGTCCGCTTATGGACGTAGCCGAAAGAAAAAGGGTTGCCGAAGTTATCATTGATGAAGTAGCAGGAAGAATTCCTGTAATTGTGCATGTTGGAGGTGCCTCGACTAAATCTGTTGTTGAATTAGCAGAACATGCTGAAAAAGCAGGGGCTACGGCTGTGGCTGCAGTCCCCCCTATTTACTACGGATTTAAAGAACCGGAGGTTGAGCGTTATTTCAAGGCTCTTCTTGATGCCGTTTCCATACCGGTCTTCGTGTATAACAATCCTCAAACTACTGGAGTTTCTATTTCCGCTCATTTCCTAGCTAGGCTTGTTGATTTAGGGGTAAGAGGAGTAAAGGATTCAAGCTTTAATATCATGGTATTTTATGAATACCTGCGAACGGTAAAGAGCAAGGATTTTATTCCAATAGTGGGCACTGAGGCTCTTATCTTACCCGCAGTGGTAATGGGTGCTCATGGTTCTGTATCTGGTTTAGCTAATGCTATCCCAGAACCAGTGGTTGAGTTGTACAAGGCAGTTACAGAAAGAGACTTAGAGAAAGCTAAAAAACTTCAAGCAGATGTTTCTACCATGAGGGATATTATGCACTTAGCTCCTACTCTTCCTATGATTCAGGCTATCCTTCGCGAGAGGGGAGTTAACGCTGGTTATCCTCGGTCTCCATTTGCGCTACCTAGCGAGGAACTTACGAAAAAAGCGGTAGAGGAACTTAAGAAATTGGGAGTCCAGTTTTAGATAGGAGTCTCAAGATGGAGATCTTTAACACATGAAAAAATTACTTATTGGTTCCCGTTCATTCGGAGAATATTCCTCGGTTGGGAAAGAGATTCTGGAAAAGAGTGGTTTTGTCCTAAAAAGTATAGGCCCAGAATTTAGACCCCTGGATGAGGAAAAGTTAATAAAGGTACTTGGAGAGGAAAAACCTCAAGTATATATCTGTGGAGCAGAGCCTATTTCTGAAAAGGTGCTTTTGGCTGCATCTGGGCTAAAACTGATCGTGAAGCACGGTGTTGGAATAGATAATATTGATATAAGTGCTGCCACCCACCTTGGTATTGCGGTAGCCAACACGCCCGGAACGAATACATGTGCTGTTGCGGATTTTACTATTATGGCGATATTGGCATTGCTTCGTAATTTTTACCAAGCCGTTCGTTCTACAAAGGCAGGAGAGTGGAAGCGATTCCTGGGAAACGAACTTGGATGTATGACTGTGGGTTTGATAGGTACAGGCAGGATTGGTAAAGAGGTAGCCAAGAGGCTTCATGGTTTTGGAGCCAATATTCTCGCTTATGATATCGTTCAAGATTCTTCTCTAACACAGCGGTATGGTGTTCATTACACAACGCTGGAAGAATTATTAACCCGAGCTGATGTTATTAGCCTCCATCTCCCTCTATCTTCAGGAACACGAAATATCATCGGGCGAAGGGAATTTTCTATGATGAAGCCAACTGCTTATTTAGTAAACTTAGCTAGGGGCGAATTGGTAGATGAATCTGCACTCTACGAAGCTCTGAAAGATGGTCTAATTGCGGGTGCGGCCCTGGATGTGTTTGCTAAAGAACCGCCTCAAGATAGTCCTCTTCTTTCCTTAGAAAATGTTTTAGCCACTCCTCATATTGCTGCTTACACAAAGGAAGCTATGGAGAGAATGGATCGTATGTGTGCGGAGTTAATTATAGCCTTTTTTTCCGGAAGCATTCCTGAGTCAGTTATTAACCCAGAAGTCCTTGAATCTAAGTAAAATGTCTAAGATTGAGTAAAAAGTAAACCTGTCAATAAATTATCCAACCTTATGCGTAAGCTAAGTTAAAACTTAGCTTACGCATAAGTATGAACAGAATAGCCTGTAATTTAATTACGAAAGGCTCAAAGGTTCTTGAAATAAAGGCTTTTATGATGATTCTCTTCTTACTTTGCTATATAGACCGACTATTAATAAAATAATCATTCCGCTTGCTATCATTTGCCATTCATGGCCCAGCCCAATCATGGAAAGTATACTAGAGATAAGCGACAATACTAAAACCCCAAGAAATGTATTGAGGACTCCGCCTTTTCCTCCGGTAAATAGAGTTCCGCCGATAATAACTGCAGCGATGGAATTTAACGCCAGCTCTGCTCCAACTCCAGCACCACTTTGAAATGTAGGATAAGGTGTCCTTGCCCAGCCTAGATAAAAAAGTCCGGATATTGCAGCTAAGACACCTGCGGTGACATATGCTTTGATTTTCACTGCATTAGCCCGTATCCCTGAGCGAATGGAAGCGATCTCGCTACTGCCTAAAGCGCGGAGTTGCCAACCAAACGTGGTTTTGTTAAGAATGAAGTGAAAAAGGAGGATAAGAATTATCCAAATTAATGTTATCGTGGGGATAATGCCTATTCGACTGGTGCTGAATTGAATTAACTCCTGGGCTGCTTTTCCCTTACCCCCGCCACCGTAAACAACAAACAATACCCCTGTCAGCATAATCATTGTGCCTAAAGTCATGACCACGGGGGGAATCTTTAGTAAAGAAATTCCCATTCCATTTAACATTCCGATTACCGCACCCAAGCCTAAACAGGCAATCAAAACTAAGATATAATTTGCATGAGGTGTGAGTTGTGCTCCTGCCATAACACAAATCCAGTAAATGGCCCCGAGTGACATATCAATTCCACCCGAGAGAATAATTAAGGTTTGTCCGATGCTCAAGATACCCAGCATAGTATTGCAATATAGTAGCGTCATAAGATGCTGAATTGTAAGAAAGCCTGGAGTAATTATTGTAGCTATGATCATCAACAAAAATAGCGAAAATATAATTATCAGGGGCTGGATTACCTCAATTGTTATTTTAACTTTGCTGTTCATTTTCCTTTTTCGCTCCTTTTCCTGATGAAATACAACTGCAAACCGGCTATGCTGGCTAACAGAAAACCTTTGATGATAAATTGATACCATATGGAGACTCCCAGAAACTGAAGGATGCTCCCCAGAGAAGCAATAATCAGTGAGGCTACTAGAGTTCCGCCGTAGCCTCCTACACCTCCCGTAACGAGAGTCCCACCCATGAACACTGTGATAAAGGAATCAAAGAGATAGGGGTCACCTGCATTTGCATTCCCGCTGCTTATCCTTGCCATGATAAAGATTCCCGCTAAAGCAGCACAAAAAGCACTCATCATATATACTTTGATCCTTGTGGAAACGGGATTGATTCCAGCCAACCAGGCACTTCTCGGATTTCCCCCAACTGCATAGATTGCTCTTCCAAAGCGTCTTTTCTGGAGAATAATGTATCCGAAGATGCCTGCCAAAACAAGTATTAGAAATGCAATCAAAGGAAAATCACCAATTTTTAATAATAAAAATCCCTTCAATCCCTCAGGGACATAACCACCAGGGACAGGGCGAACAAGCAGGTTAATCCCGTCAAGAATAAACATCATACCCAAGGTCATGATGAAAGAATCAATATTCAGAACAGCAATTCCAACCCCGTTAATGAAACCTATTAGAAGAGCGATAATTAAGACTACGATGATCGAAGGGAATACGCCATATTGCATGGTCACTGAAGCTATACATGTAGCCATGCTGGCTATGGCACCCACAGAGAGATCAAATCCACCACTTAATACAGCTGTAGTCTGTCCTAAGCTGATCAAGGCAATGGGTACTGTGCTGATAAGAATGTTTGAGAATGTAGAGACTGTTCTAAAGAAAGGTGATGCTGCGCATGAAATAACCCAAAAAACCAGCAAAATAAGATAAATGTATGAGTTAGCTAACGATATGACCAGCTTCTTCCCATTTTTTTCTGCAAAGTTTTTCATTTCTTTAGCCATAATAGGAGTCCAAAAGATCATGTTCGTTTATTTGTTCTTGTAAAAATTCTCTTACAATTTTTCCTTCTCTCATCACTATCACTCTGTCAGGAAGGTTAATGATTTCTTCCAGGTCGTTAAGTACTGTGAGAATTGGAACTCCTTGTGCGCAAAGTTTCCTGAGTAGCTGATAAATCTCCTCTTTGGCATGGATGTCCAATCCCATAGTAGGCTGATCAAGTAATAGAACCTTGGGCTTGGCCAGTAAGTATTTCCCAAGCGCGACTTTTTGCCTATTTCCTCCACTGAGGTGGCGTATTGGCGTGGATAAAGAGCGAGTTACCACATTCAATCCTTTAACAATGCTCTGAGATGTTTCACGGTTTATGGCTGATTGAATTATCCCTAATTTGGCCCTGGATGTTATTGTAGGTAAAGACACATTAAAACCTACATCATGGGTAAACCAAAGTTCCTCGATGTCCCTACGGTCGGAAAGGTAAAAAACTCCTTGTTCGATAGCTTGGCGCGGAGAGGAGATTGTTATTTTTTTTCCATCTAAGAGAATATCACCTTCGGTTCCTGGAACTAAGCCAGCGATGCTTCGTAATAAGGTACTCTGACCGTGTCCCTGCAGCCCAGCTAAAGCCACCAGTTCACCCTGGTATATGTCGAGGTTAATTTCATGAAGATATTTGTTATGAATTCCCCTAAGTGACAATGCAACATCGTTGCTAATCTGCTTATTAGTTCTCTCCGGGAAATAAAGTCCTTTCTCTGTTCCAGTCATCAGGTTTATTATCTGCCACCTTACAGAAGAAAAGTCGTTCTTCTTAGTGTTATCAATAATACCTTCTAGTTTTCCGTCCTTCATAACCAAAATTTCATCGCAAATTTCCAGGATTTCTCCGAGACGGTGGGAAATGAAGACGATTGTTTTATCTTTTTCCTTTAGCTCACGCAAAATAGAAAAAAGCTTCTCCACAGTTCTTCTTTCCAACGGAGCAGTAACCTCATCCAAAATTAAAACGTTGGGGTCTCTGGCAATGGCTCTGGCTAATTCAACAAGGACGCATTCAGCTTCACTCAGGTCCCCGGCCAGTTTTTCACAATTGACATCCGGGCATACTCTATGAAGAACCTCTTGTGCCCTTCTTTTCAATTCTTTTTGGCTGATTAGCCCCCAACGGTAAAGTTTGTCTAAGCAATCTATAGAAAGATTTTCGGCCACGCTTAACTGTGGAATAAGAGAATGATCTTGGAAAATGGCATCGATTCCAAAGTAGTATCTTGCTTGCCAAGGGCTTTTGATCAATGCTTTTTGCCCCTTTATGTAAATTTCGCCCTCATCTGGCTGATAGGCACCCATTATTGTCTTCACTAAAGTTGATTTGCCTGCTCCGTTTTCCCCGACCAATCCATAGATTCTGCCAGATTTGAGGCTGAAACTTACTTCTTTAAGCGCAACGATTCCCGGGAAATGCTTTTTTAAGTTATCAACTTTTATTAGTTCAATCACGCTTTTTGGTTCTCCTTTTGAAAGATAAAAAAGAGAGGCGATACCATTTTGGTAAAAAATGGTATCGCCTCTGAAGCTACTTGATAATCTTGTTCAATTCTTCGTCGGAAAGTGGGGTACAGACAAAGATTCCTTCAGGAGCATTGGGACGAGCATACTTTGAAAATTGATCATCCGGTATTCCCATGCCAGGGAAGAAATATAGTTTGGGAATCGGATATCCTTGAAACATCATCACCATCAAGTCTAAGGCAATAGCGCACATTATAGAGGGATGGGTGGAAGCATATGCTGGGATGTGATATTTAAGGCATTTCAGCATAAAGCCGTTGTTGTCCTCTGAAGCATGAGGATACTTGGAGGGATCCATGCCCATCTCAATCATAGCATCGACAATAGCATTGGACATTTGCCCTCCTACCGAATAGATACCGTCAAAATTTGGATGTGCGGCTACCATATCGGTGAAAACCTTTTTTGCCTTGTCATATGACCAATCAGCATATTCAATTGCCACAATATGAATGTCGGGATATTTTTGGAAAACAGACAAAGCGCCCCCACTTCTTCCCAGGTCGATGGGATAGCCTTGCAATCCTCTGAAGAAGAGTATATTTCCTTTGTAATTAAGCTTTTTTGCCAGCCATTCTGCGGCCTGTGTGCCGAATGTCCAGGGGTCGTCAATAACAGCGCAGGTATATTTTGTGGTATCCGCTGCATCGTTCCACAAGAAAATAGGACACCCTGCATCATAGATCTCTTCAATAGTGCTGTTTAAAGCTTTTGGGTCCAAGGGGTCTACAATAATCCCATCCAATTTGCCTTGTTTCCACATAGTAAACATGGAGTTTAAGTTTGCAATTTCTGTGTCTACAGAAGCGGCGCTGTCCATATGCACGATGTCCTTGACTAATCCTGCCGAAATCCATCGTTGTGCTTCCCTATTAAACTCGCCAATGGCTGTTTCTTGCCAGGGTTCTCCTCTCCAAGATGTGATAAACCCGATTGTGTAGGGCGGATCTTTTCTAAATTGCCAAATAGTAGGAGTATTGACCCACCAATCTGGCCACGAATGAAGGTCCATGGTAATTTTAAAAGGCGTGTCTTTGGTTAAATCATATCTTGCATTGCTGGGAGTAGAAACCACGGGTGAACTTGTTGCTGGTGAACTTGTTGCTGGTGAACTTGTTGCTGGTGAACTTGTTGCTGGTGAACTTGTTGCTGGTGAACTTGTTGCTGGTGAACTTGTTGCTGGTGAACTTGTCCCGCAGCCCGAAAGGGGAAACATTAGACCTGTTACCATCACAAATACGAGTGTGATGGCTACAAATTTTGAGACCAACCTAGCCTTTCCTTTTTCTTTAAACATTTTTCCCTCCTCATTCTATTTTATTTTCCTAATGCACCTAGTTTCCCAGATGCATTTTGGACAACCGCAGCTTGGCATAGTGTTTATGCTTATGCCAGGGACGAAAGTTGATCATTAACTGGCGCTAAGGCCTGGTAGGCATTATCAAATAAAGGAAGCAACCGATTGTACACCGCTACTACTTCCGGATTAGGGTTGATACTTTCTTTTACCCTAATAAATACTTTGGCAGCCTGTTTAAAATCACTAAATATTCCAAGACCGCACCCTGCTAAAATGGCTGCTCCAAGCGAATTAGCTTCTTGTTTGGCGGAAAGAATTACGACAACCTTATTCAGGACATTGGATTCGATTTCTCTCCACAGGCGGCTATTAGATCCCCCTCCGATCATGCGTACTTCTTGGAAAGGAAATCCTAATGCCTCCTCCATTGCATCGCACATTAGCCGAATATTAAAAGTGATTCCCTCAAGCACTGACCTTAAGAGGTCTCCCCGTTTGTGCGAGAGAGTGAGACCAATAAATGCTCCTCTTGCATTTAGGTTGTTGTGAGGTGCTCCTCCTGGCCGAAGATCGGGCAGGAATATTATACCGTTTGAACCCGGAGGCGAAGAAGCGGCAAGCTCATCCATAAGCTCAAAAGGATCTCTATTTGCTAATTTTGCTTCCTCGCATTCGAATTTGCATATTTGATCGCGGACCCACTCATAAACTACTCCCCCAGAAAACATGGCCAATTGTACTACATACATATCGGGGACAACATGGCATAGGCTAAAGGGCCGCATTGTGGTGTTAAACAAAGGGCGAGATGTAGCCGTTGCGAGCCAGGAAGCTGATCCAATATAATTGTACACCGAGCCTTCTTCAATTACGCCAGCTCCAAGCGCAGCGCAGGCTACATCTCCTCCTCCCAGGATAACCGGTGTCCCTTCTAATAATCCAGTTGCCTCGCTTACTTCTTTATTAATCTTTCCAACCACAGTCTGAGAAGGAAGAATTTCTTCTACTAACTTTTCGAAGTCGATTCCCAATTCCTGTATTAAGTCTTTGGCCCACTTTCGGTTTTTCAGGTCAAGCATCCCTGTATTTGATGCGTCTGAAAAATCGGTGACAAATCGTCCTGTAAGACGGTTTATCAGGACATCTTTTACCCCAAGAAATTTGTAGGTTTTCTTGTAAACATCGGCCTCATTTTCTTTGAGCCACAGAATCTTAGCCACTGGGTAAAGCGGTATTTCCATCCCGGAACCGGTAAGATAATAAAATCTTTCCCAGCCAATTGTTTTTTTAATATACTCCCCTTGCAAATGACTTCGATGATCCGCCCAGATCATTACATTCTTTTGCAAAACTTCACCTTTTTGATTTACGGGAATAGCGGCCATCATTTGTCCGCTGAAAGAGAGACCAGCGATCTGTCCGGGTTGGATATTAGAAGCAGCGAGAACCTCCTTTGTACAGGTTATAAATGCTTTCCACCAGTCTTCTGGTCTCTGTTCGGTCCATCCTGGACGGGGGTAAAAAGTTTCGTAGGGATAATAAAAACTTTTAAGAAGTCTCCCATCTAAGTCATACAAGGAAGCCTTATTCCCTGTAGTACCTATGTCATGAGAAAGTAGCACATCCTTTTTCACTTAATGATCACCTCTTCTGCGATTAATACACTTATTTAAAATATTCTTTCTTTTAATTTCAAATTTTTTCGAGTTCTTGTTTGATCGATTTCTACCCTCCTTTACTATTATACTCTCCAACCATTTTAGGCCGAGAGTAATAGCATATCAGCAAAAAACAAAACCAACAGTGTTTTTGATTAAAATCTCCCCAAAAATATCGATGAATTCTTCCAATTGGAAAGTGTTATTTTGTCAAACCTGCTGAAATACATAATTTCCCCAGAGGATTTTAATTCTAAGAAGCATTTCAAAAAATCAACCTTGAGCATTTGCAAGAAGATATCGATAATAAAATTTCCATTTATAGTTAGCAATTTATTTTTTAATTCCTTTTTCCTCCCATCTTTTTCACTTATATTTATATGGAAAAAATCATCATGTCAATAACTCCGAATTGCCTCTGTTTACTGTCAATTATTATAGGTTAACCTCTTCCAAGACTTTTCCATTCCAATTTAAATTTTGATCAATTTAGGCTGATAATTTCTCGCAAAACCTGCACCAGGAGCCTCGCGGTTCGAGGCGTAGGGCGCAGGCATCAAAGTCCAGCCATTTTTTCTTAAGTGCATTCTTGCCTTTCTTGCCTAACACTTTTTAGATAGTCGTCGATCCTCTTAATTGATCCCTCCCTTAAGTGCGATTTCTTTGGCGCCTTCGCCTTTTACAGGATAAGGACGCTACCCCTGAACATGTCAGCCTCTTAAAGGCTGATTAATCCAAAGGTGGAAGCTTGCACAGATAGGCCAGGGTTCTATAAATCAGGCTTGCCGCCTCCATTCTGGTAATGAGCTGCTCCGGCCTGAATGTGCCGTCCTCGTAGCCCGTGAGGACCCCCAGATCGTGCAGGGCTAGGGCTATCTTCCGAGCCTTGCCATCCCACAGATTTGGGGAGAGGTCCGGAAAAGGCTCAAAGGCCTGAGAGGAGT
>Ga0078972_1010294_pt1 | contig 17594 bp, 20 predicted proteins | sample YelNatPaOPGAMG01_FD_67568 | JGI IMG/M metagenome (GOLD analysis project Ga0078972, IMG submission 67568) | Hot spring thermophilic microbial communities from Obsidian Pool, Yellowstone National Park, USA - OP-RAMG-01 (SPADES assembly) (version 2) | ecosystem: Environmental > Aquatic > Thermal... | reverse complement strand
TGATGCTGGGAATAATTTCCTCGCAACTAAAGCGGATTTTTCCAAGTAATATTGTTGAAAGTTTATGTTCTTATCAACCGGCATCCGAGAGCTGCTCTATGATTCCCGCTGTGTTGAATTGTAGAGGTCACAGGAACGATTGCATCATCTCTGTGATGTCCTGGAGGGGCTTCCCATTCTTCTCTATAGGATCGAACACATAATTCCTTACCCCGTAATCTGGTATGAGCCTCTTGAGCTTCTGATCGTATGTCTCCGTCTTGTATTCTATGAATACGCCCATGGGTATCCTGTCACCCCACTCCAGGGATTTGATGACTGCCTGACCAACCTTTTCCCTGTATTCATTCTCGTTCTCCGCAAGAGGATTCCAGCCCTCCTTTTCAATGTCATAGAGCCTCCCATCGTAATATTCCTTGGTGTTGATGTTGTTATACGTAACGCAGGGCTGCATGATATCTATCATGGCAAGCCCTCTGTGCCTTATTGCCCTTATTATTGTTTCCTTGAGATGCTTGATGTTATAGGAATAACTCCTGGCAACAAAAGTGAACCCCGATGCCAGTCCTAGGAATATTGGATTCACCGGGAATTTTATGTTCTCTGTTTCCAGGCTCTTTGGCATTTCACCGAAGGGCAGAGTGGGGGAAGCTTGACCCTTCGTGAGGCCGTAGACTCCGTTATCAAATATCATGTATGTGAGATCCACATTTCTCCTCCCAGCAGCCACAAAGTGGGCTGAACCTATTCCAAGGGCATCACCGTCTCCTGCTGCTGATATCACCTCAAGGTCGGGATTTGCAATCTTCACTGCTTCCGCATGGACAAGTGACCTTCCGTGAAGGGAATGGAATGCATTCACATTTACGTAATGGGGGATCTTTGAACTGCAACCTATCCCTCCAGTAAGTACTACGTTCTGGTTTGGAATTTTGAGTTCCTGAAGTGCGAGGATTAGAGCATTCAGTATTCCAAAATCCCCGCATCCAGGGCACCAGTCTATTTCCACATCCGTCTTGTAATTCTGAGGTTTTACGGGCGAGCTAAGCATAGGTCAACACCACCCTCCTTTTCTTTGGAACTGCAGAAAAAGCCTCTATCAGCTCCTCGTAGGCTATCGGTCTCCCATTGAACTTTACTATCCTTGCATTGGTCTCCAGACCAGTTTTCTGGCGAATGAGCTCCGCAAGCTGACCGCTGTAATTCTGTTCAACCGCTATAATCTCCTTTCCCTTAAGATATTTCAAAACCTCATCCGCAGGGAACGGGGACATCATTCTTATCTGAAGGAAAGAAAGGTCGTTGAAGGACTGCATTGCGTCCAGGATCGGACCCTTTGCTGAACCCCAGGAAACTATGACCCTCCTGCTGTCACTCCTCCCGAAAAACTTAACCTTCATTTCCTCATCAATCTCTTTCTTAATCCTTTCCATCTTTCCCATCCTCTTGTCCATCATCTTGATCCTGTTGTCTGGATCTTCAGTAAATATGTGTCCATCCTCCCCATGTTCGTCTCCGGCTATTGTCACAAGCCCTCCAGGAACCCCTGGCACAGACCTCGGTGAAATACCGTCATCTGTGAATCTATACCTCAGATAGTTGCTGGTCTCACTCAGTATCAGCTTACCCCTGTCTATTTTTACCTTGCTCAGATCGAAGAGGTCCACAGTGTTGTTACTCATGGCCATTGCCTTGTCCAGAAGGACTATCACGGGCACCTGGTACCTTTCCGCTATGTTGAATGATTCAACTGTGTCGTAAAAAGCTTCAGTGGTATCTCCCGGTGCTATAACGACCCTGGGAAACTCACCGTGACCTGCACTCAGGGAATATAACAGATCGCCCTGTTCATGTCTCGTGGGCATCCCCGTCGATGGTCCTGCTCTCTGATAATAGAAAATTACCACGGGGGTCTCGGTCATTCCTGCATAGGAAAGGGCCTCAACCATCAGTGAGAACCCTGGCCCGGAGGTGCTCGTTGCTGCCCTTACGCCTGTATTGGCAGCAGCTATTGCCATGTTTATCGCCGCTATCTCATCCTCTGTCTGTTCGACAACAAAATTGTACTTTCCCATCACGCTCTCAAGGTAGTTGGACTCATCGCTGGCCGGTGTTATCGGATAATATGACTGGAATCTAAGCCCTGCAGCGACCTTACCCATCCCCACTGCCTGGGTAGCATTTATAAGCATTCTTTTGGCCGGTTTTGTTGGTTCTATATTCAGTTCTCTTTTCGGATTGAAGAGAGAATACACTTCATCCACTATAGCGTTGTTCATCTCCGCTATCTTCGGTCTGGAGGCAAAATTTTCCTCTATTACCTTCTTCAATTTCCCCTCTTCAAGACCGATCATCTTTGTGGCAGCAGCAAGAGCAACGGTATTCTTCATTACGTTAAACTCAGAAAGAGGTCTATTGAACTTGTTGGCAACGTTCTGCAATATATCCCTGTAGGGGACGATTTCCGCCCTGTCATCGTCCACCCTCTCCTCCGATATTATCACCCCGTCACGGGAAACCTCTCTCAGGTGAAGCTGGATGCTGCTCTTATCCAAGGGAATCAGAATGTCAACGCGCTCTGAATAGCTCCTCACAACATCCTTGTTCACCCTCACCCTAAAGTAAGAGTGTTCTCCCTTTATTGTGGAGAACAGTTCTGCGTTCGAAAACACATAATAGCCTTCCCTGGCCATCACCTTGGCAAAAGTGTCTGACGTGAAATTTATACCGCTGCCTTGGGGACCAGCTACCATCAGGTTTAGGTCTTTCATTATAGCACTCCCCTTTCATTCCACATGCCAACGTGGATTAAATACATATGGTAAGCAAAAGTGCTAATCAAAAAATTTTTAATGAAGTCTTCATTGGTGCGTCGTGCCAGAGGAGAAAAGGGGTTCCGGGTTCCAGTCCGCAGCTGGATTGATAAGATATTTCGAGGAGGAAGAGGACTACGGCCCCATCCTTGATCCCAAGCTTGTCCTTTACATAGCAATAATATTCGGAGTTATGATAGAGCTCCTCAAGCTTTTCTGGCCAATTTGATGTGGAAAAGGATATCTTTAAGTTTTCGTTGTATGATCAATGAAAGAGGCAACGCTCTACACGAATTTATCCGGCAAGGTGAGGTGCACAGCCTGCAGCAGGTACTGCCTTCTTGGAGAGGGACAGATCGGTTTCTGCGGCATCAGGAAGAACATAGGAGGCAGGCTTTACCTGCTAGCATACGGTAAGGCTGCAGCCGTCGCTCTTGACCCCATTGAGAAGAAACCCCTCTTCCATTATATGCCCGGAGCCAAGGTTCTCTCCATCTCCACTTCAGGGTGCAACTGGATGTGTAAGTACTGTCAGAATTACGATATATCACAGAGGAGAGAAATCTACGGGGAGGACCTTTCTCCGGAGGATGTCAGTTCTCTCGCTGAAAAATACGGTGCAGATGGAATATCATACACTTACAACGAACCAACGATATTTGCGGAATATGCCCATGACATAGCTGTCATTGCAAGGGAAATGGGAATTTTCAGCACTTTCGTAAGTAACGGTTATCTCACAGCAGAATCCGTTAACTACATATCCTCTTTCCTAGATGCGATAACTGTTGATTTCAAGGGTAACGGAAACGACAACTTTGCAAGGAAGTTCATTGGCATAATGAGCTACGGTCCTGTGTTTGAATCCCTGAAAGAACTTAGAAGGCGGGGGATACACATAGAAATCACGGACCTGGTTGTTCCCGTTAACGGCTTGGGTGATAATACGGAGGATGCCCTTCACCTTGCGAGCTGGATAAGGGATAATCTCGGTGAGGATACGCCGCTTCATTTCACACGTTTCCATCCCGATTACCTCATGAGGGACTATCCCCCCACTCCGGTATCAACCCTTGAGAGACATTACGAAACTGCAAGGAATGCGGGCCTTAACTTCGTATACATAGGCAACGTTCCAGGTCATCCTTTTGAAAATACCTACTGTCCTAATTGTGGCAGGGAACTAGTGAGGAGGTTTGGTTTTTCAATCCTCAGATACGATATAGGGAAGGACGGCAGGTGTCCTTACTGCGGGAGGGATATGAAGATAGTGAGAAGCCCAAAACATCCAGGGAAGAAATTGATAAATATGACTCCTCTCTAATCCATTGTGAAAATAGGCAGAAATGTTTTCATCGCGCGAAGCGCGACCATAATAGGGGATGTCACGATAGTTTCCCGCCTGCTGTCCAATGCTGGCATCAAGGACAAGAATTACCTCCTGGGGCTTTGAAATCTCTGCTATGTCAAGGATCTCTTTGGTTAAGGAACTGTCGATCGCATTTCTCCCGCTCGTATCTATGATCTTTACATCCCAGTCCCTGTAGCGATCCATCGCTGCCCTGACTATCTTCCTGCTGTCCTTCTCTTCCTTTATTCCGAAGAACGCAGCTCCCACGCTGCTGGAAACCTGTTCCAGCTGCTCGTATGCACCAGCTCTCTGCACATCCGCAGCTATCAGAACAACCTTGTATCCGTGCTTCAAGTAGAACCTTGCAAGTTTCCCGGCACTTGTGGTCTTCCCCTGTCCGTAAAGGCCGACGAGCATTATGGTAGCGGGTTTTAGATGGAATTCTCTGGGCTTCCCTAGTATCTTGAGCAGTTCTTCATAAATGATCCTGATGAGATGGCTCCTAGGGTTTGAATTCTTTGGGACGGGCTCTTCTTTGGCCCTCCTTTCGACATTGTTCGTAATTTCCAGGGTGAGAGATACGTCAACGTCTGCCATCAACAGAGCCCTCTGCATCTCCTTCACTATCTCATCCACGAGACGGCCATCAACAAGGGCGCTCTTGTTTATCTTTTTCAAAGCGTCCCTGAGACTCTTTGCCAGGGAGTCTAGGACCATTGCTCCTCCCCTATTCCCCCGGGACTTTCTCCACTATGGATTCGAGCCTGGAGACAAGCCTTTCGAGAGCATAATCAAGTACCTCTCTCGGCTTGAGGCTTCCATCGGTCTCAAAATAGAATATGAATCTTCTATCATCCTCTTCCACTACAAGGGAATCCATCCTGTAGAGCTTTGCAATGTATTTTGACGGGAAATCTTCGTTAAATACAACTTCCCTGTCGTCCCTCTTGACCACGTTTTTTGGAGCATTCTTTACGATCTCCTCAACCTCAGGCTCCCTCGCTGAAACCCTTAGGAGCCTTCCGTACTTATAGGAAACACCGCTCGTGACCTGGAATCTGGCGTGATCTCTGGCCCGGCCCATATACGCTTCTGCATCAATCATAACTGCCTGTCTCTCATTCAACTCCACTATTGGAATCTCCTTGTCCACGGGCGCAAATGACGGGTCCCCCACCGGAACGAGATTTCCACTCTTAACCATCCCGGGACCAGTCATGAAAAGGCTGTAATTCACAGTGCACAGGGGGCAACCTTTCCCGCCGCAGCTGCACGTTTCCCTTTCATTCATCTTTAAATCTGTGGGCAGGGGAATCATGCCAAGTCTCGATGCAATCATTTCATCGAATATTGACGTGAGGGAAGAAAAGACCTTGTCTCCCTCCTGCCTTATTTCACCGTGATGGAAATTCACCTTTGATATTGCGAGCTTCGGGATATCATTTATGAGTGTCCTTCTCAGCGCGTTTGCGTATGAGGGTGTAACTCCGCTGACCTCAAACCTTATCCAGTTCTCTCCCTCTTCCAATATCTTTATCTCTTCGCTCATACCCTTCTTCCCCTCTTCCCCCCCTTCTTCTTGGTTCCGTCGTGGGGAATGGGTGTTGAATCCTCGATACGCGATATCTTAATCCCTGCCCTTGCCAGTGCCCTGACGGCAGCCTGTGCACCCGGACCAGGGTTATGGCTTTTGGCGCCACCGGGGGCCCTTATTTTTATAACCACATCTGTTATATCCTTCTCCTTAAGCTTCTCAACTATCAGATCAATTTCCTTCATCGCAGCATAGGGGGAACTCTCCTCCCTATCCGCCTTTACCACCATGCCACCGGAAGCTTTGGCAAGGGTTTCCGCCCCTGTGATGTCAGTGACCGTTATAACGGTGTTGTTCTGTGAGGCATAAATATTGACCACACCAAGTTTTCCCATCAGGATGTCACCTCGCTTTTACCTTCCCCCTGGGACTCCTTCCCCTGTTCAATCATTCTCATCGGGTGGAGTTCATTGGCCAGTGGAGAATCAGGTGCAAATCCAACACTGTCCTCTTCAGATTTAAGTACCTTGTAGCTGGGAACCATAACCTTCCTGTCTCCCACAACGATATGGCCATGGACTATGAGCTGCCTGGCCATCCTTGGTGTTCTTGCTAGACCCTTCCTAAGAACCACAGTCTGAAGCCTCCTTTCGAGAAACGACTGTACGTTGAGCGCAAGTATGTCATCAGCGGTGGCATTCTCGCTCAATATACCGTACCTCGCCAGTCTTCCGGCCATACTCCTCATAGTCTCCTTAGCCATGGGGTCTCCGAGCCTAAGTTTTGCCTGCAGATCCCTTGCGTTAGCCCTGTATTTCCTGAGCTCTGATTCGGCCTTCCAGAGCTCCCTTTTGTTTTTGAGGCCAAATGCCCTAACTATCTTCTTTTCGTTCTTTATCCTGATGCCCTCAAAAGGATGTCTCGGCGTTTCGTACTTCTTCCTAATCTTCTTAGGGTCACCCATTTGACATCACTTCTTTTCTTCTCCCTTCTGCTGTCCCCCTTCTGCCGGGGCTTCCCTCTTCTTTATAACACCCACCGCCAGGCCCTTCCTTCCATTTGATCGTGTCCTCTGACCTCTAACTTTCTTTCCCTTTTCGTGCCTGATTCCCTTGTAACTCCTTATTCTCTTCATTCTGTTGATATCATCCTGAACTGCAACGTCCCAGTCAGGCCCAACTCTCATGAGGTCCTCCCCGGTCTGTATATCCTTCCTGTGATTCATCGCCCATTCAGGGTAGACATCCCCATATCTCCTCTCTATGATTTCCTTTATCTCGTCGAGCTTCTCATCACTAACCTCTCCCAGTTTGGTCCACGGTGAAATACCTATTTTCTTGAGCATTATTTCAGCAGTCCTGTAACCTATACCCTTTATTGCTGAGAGGGAATAAACTGCCTGCCTGGTGCCATCTAAATTTGTATTGGCAAGCCTTACGATATACTTCAAATTTTCATTCTTTCCATTCTGCTCTACCATTGTATCACTCGCGAGGTAAAACGTAAAGTAGTTTTCCATATAAAACCTTTTGATTGTCTAAATTGACCACCCCAACCGTGCGGGGAGAGAGGGAGACCAGATGCAGGGCAAATCAGAAAGGGTCGGACTGCCAACTGATAATCGATATACCTAAAACAATTGAAGGCAGGGGATTAATTTAGAGAAGGACAAAACATATTTTTCCAATTGGAATAGGAGAGAGTGAAGGCCATTGGCATTGCTGCTCCCATGACAGGCTCAGGGAAGACTACAGTTGCCATCTCAATGCTGTCGGTCCTGAGGAATTCTGTGGGCGTGAAGATTGGTCCAGATTATATAGATACGGGCATACTTTCCTCGGTGTCAGGTAATAGAGCGTGGAACATGGATAGATGGATACAGGGAAGCTCATACAAAAGGATACTTCAGAGGCTCGCAGGAAAATATGAATATGCCGTGGTGGAAGGGGTCATGGGGCTCTACGATTCAGGTTTCAAGGTGCAGGTCAGCACTATGTACTATTTCAAGAAGCTGGGGATTCCATATGTCCTCGTTATTGATGTATCTAAGCTTGCCGACTCAGCATACTATATTGCGAAATCGTTCATAACTCCACTTACGCTGGGTGTGGTCCTTAACAGGTATTCATCCCAAAGGCACCTAGAAATGGTGGCCAGTGTGTTCGAAAAACATAAGGTGAAAATAATTGGAGCCATACCTGCGGACCCTGAAGTGGAAATAGAGGAGAGACATCTCGGACTCAAGACGGGTCTGGAACTTAAAAATCTGAGAAAAATAGGAGAGAAAGTTTCGAGGCACATAGATATATCGTTTGTTGATAGCATTCAAGAGGTGTACCACGATGAAAGAGGGAACGAGGAAAATAAACGGGGTGGCACATCAAAGAAGATATGGGTAGCTTATGACAAGGCATTCAGCTTCTATTACTCTGATTCGCTGGAGGCTCTGGAGAGGATGGGGGAGGTACATTACTTCTCTCCTCTGAAGGGGGAAGTCCCCGAGGAACCTGATTTGATATACATTGGCGGAGGGTACCCTGAAATTTATTCAGCTGAGCTATCTTCAAAGAAATCTCTTTTAAATTTCATCAGGGATTACGCCCTCTCGGGTGGAAAGATCATAGCTGAGTGCGGAGGTCTGATGTACCTCGAAAAGGATATGGAAATGGAGGGAAAGTTGTACGAGATGTCCGGCGTTTTCCAGGGGAGGGTAAGGATGGGTAAAAGGCCAGTAATAGGATATACTGAATTATATGTTACAAGGGATTCCCTTCTCTTCCGCAGGGGAGAGATTGCCAGGGGGCATGAGTTCCATTACAGCACAATAGAAGATCCCGGAAGAAAGAGCATGAAAAACATCACCGGCAAAGGGATAGATGGTTACGACGGGAGGATCGAGGGCAACGTTCTTGGATCTTACTCTCATTTTTCGCTCAGCAGATATTCTAAAAGATTGGAGAGGATGCTGAGTGAATAGAGTAGCGCTAACAAAAGGCTTTCCCGGCTGTAACAGTTTATTTTTTTTCAAAGACGAAATGATGGGAAAACTGCCCCGGGTAAGGGAATCGGAGATCTTGGCCTTTGCGGGAATAAAATATTTCATCCAGCTGGCAGCGAAGAACAGTGCACGGGAGTTCAGCATTCGAAGGAAGGAGGGAAATGGGCGGTAAGCTTATTCTCATAGTGGGTACTTCTTCCGGAAGCGGGAAAAGCACAATTTCAACAGCATTATGCCGCATTATCTCCAATTCAGGCTACAGGGTCGCACCATTCAAGGCTGTTAATATGTCCAGGAACTCAGTCTCCCTAGAAGACGGATCGGAAATAGCCAGGGCACAATGGCTGCAGGCCATTGCTTCAGGGACAGAACCTGAAAAGGAAATGAATCCTGTCCTCCTGAAACCTGAGAAGGACGGAAGGTCCCAGGTTATAATAAAAGGCAGGTCCTTGGGAACATTCTCTCTGAGGGAGTATCAGAATATAGTTGCTGACACCGGAAGGAGGGCAGTTTCATCATCTCTTGAGAATCTTCTGGAGAGGTACGATGTTGTTGTGGCAGAAGGTGCAGGTTCACCCTCAGAAATAAATCTCAGAAGGGAGGACCTGTCCAATTCGTATATTCTATCGGAATACGATCCTTACACCATTCTAGTTGCTGATATCGAAAGAGGCGGCGTTTTTGCCTCCATATTGGGAACACTGGAGCTTATGGCCAATCCTGCCAGTGTGAAGGGTGTTGTGATAAACAAGATGATGGGCGACGAACAGATTCTGAAACCAGGGATTGTTGAGATTGAGAGAATTACTGGGAAGAAGGTGTTAGGGGTTGTCCCCTACTACACTGACATATATCTTCCCGGCGAAGACTCATTCGACTATGAAAGGGAGAGGATCATCAACAGGAAAGTGTGTGTTGTAAAGTATCCCATGATGGAAAATTATAGCGATTTGGATCCATTTATCATTTACGGCATAGGTTTCACTTATGTTACAGGGGAAAACAAGGAGGCAATAGAAGGGTGTGATCTTGTCATCCTACCCGGATCGAAGAATGTTCTGGAAGACGTAAACTATCTCAGGAGGAGCGGGCTCTGGGAAAGATTGAAATCTGCAAAAAAAATCGTTGGGATCTGCGGCGGTTTCCAGATGCTTTCTGAAAGAATTGAGGACCCGGAAATGGTCCAAGCTACACTGCGATCCTACGAAGGTCTTGGCCTTCTGAAATGCAAGTTCACCTACAGGCCAGATAAAACAACAAGAGCGGTCTCCTATGAAATAAGAAATTCCCACATTGCTTGCGGTAGAGAGGCCGGGTATGAGATACATTACGGCGAACTCAGTGAATCGGGAGAGGAGCCCCTCTGCCTTGTTGATGGAAAAGGGGAAGGTGCCATCTCTCATGACGGAAGAGTAATAGGTACAAACATCCATGGCATCCTTGAGAATCCCTGTTTTCTGAAATATGTCCTTGGTCAGGAGACGGAGGAAAGATATTGGAACTCGCTGAACAAAAACCTAGACCTCCTAGCTGATCTCGTTCGCAAAAATGTGGATCTCTCTGACCTGCTAACATTCCTTTCTTCAGATAAATAGAAAGCTCATTTCTCTATCTTGATGGAAAGCGCTGTGAACAATGAATGAAATTGCGATATCCTGAATGGGAGAGCTATTCCATAAATACAGAAATCCCCAGGAAACAATCATAGTTAATCTATATTAAATTGGAAAAGAAAATGGTTCTGACGGGAAATCTATCGCTCCCGTAAGATTAAATATATCCTGAACATCACCAATAATGCAAGGCATCCGCTTCTCAAGCCTTATTGAACATTTTGAGAGAGAACTCCTGGCGGAGAAGGGAGATCCGCTTACATTTACAGTTAGATTCCTCAATAGCAATATCTCCCACTACAACTGGGTTGGCATCTATATGGTGGAAGGATCAGATTTAGTGCTGAGAACATACTCCGGCCCGAAGGCCACAGAGCATACCAGAATAAAGGTAGGCTACGGGATCTGTGGTCTTGCCGCAAAGAAGGGCGAAACCATAATCGTTCCGGACGTGACAAAGGACGACAGGTATATTTCTTGCTTTCTGGAGACAAAATCTGAAATCGTGACTCCCATTTTCAAGGCCGGGGAGGTCGTCGGGGAAATAGACATAGACAGCGATTATCTGGACCCGTTCACTGAAGAAGATAAGACATTCCTGGAAAAGGTAGCAAACTTATTAGGAAGAACGATATAAGGGAGAAAGGGAGATGCTTGACTCTTTCAATAAATTTTAATTCAGTAGGTGATCTGATGGTAGGGAAACGTTATTCTAAATATGAAAAGGCGAGGATAATCGGGGCCAGGGCACTGCAGATCTCTATGGGTGCTCCAATCCTTATAGATATTCCCAAGGATGTTGTAGATCCTCTCAGGATTGCCCTGCTGGAATTTGAAAATGATGCAATTCCTATGACTGTTATCAGGAAGGGAAAAGGTCTCGTATGAAGAACTGGAGCGGTCACATAATATTTCCTCAAAACTTTCAATGGAAGCAGCTTGAGAAGAGCTTCAGAGGTCTCATGGAACTTTTTTTCAAGGAGACGAATGAGATGGAGGACGAACCTGACCACAGAGATGTGATCATAATGCTCAACATGCTTGACGTGAAAAATAACAGGAAACCTGAAGGATACACCAGAGAGGGAAAACTTAAGATGATTTTTCCGCTGCACAGGAAGGAGATCACGATACTTGCTCCTCTTCCGGAAACATACGTCAGGGACATAACTGAGGACCTAAGCAAGTACCTCCTTTCCAAGAAAATAAAGCATACGGTGGAATACGATCAGATGAAGTACACCGCCTACAGAAAAAAGAGGAAATAGTCAACCCAGGAAATCCACTATCCTCCTTGCCCCCTCAACAAGTTTATCTTCTGAAAGCGCATAGGATATCCTTATCCTGTCCTTTCCCGATGGACCGAATCCAGATCCCGGTGTGACCAGAACCTTCTTTTTTTCCAGCAGCTCTGCTGAGAACTGCTCGCCGCTCATTCCGTTCTTAACCCTCGGGAACATGTAGAATGTACCAGCCGGTTTCGTTACTTCTAGCCCGCTCGTACTGCTTAGTATTTCGTAGAGCATATCTCTCCTCTTCCTGAACCTTTCCCTCATCTCCAGCGGGAATTTTTCATCCTTTAGGGCAGCAAGGGCAGCGTATTGAGAGATGGAAGGTGCACAGGTTATAGTATGCTGCTGATATGCATCGATAGCCTTTGTAAATGATCCCGGAGCAATAAGATATCCTATCCGCCAGCCCGTCATGGCGTGGCTTTTCGAGAATCCATTCACTATGAAGGCCCTCTCCTCCATTCCTGGAAATGAGAGGATAGTTATGTGTTTTCCCTCGTATATTATGTACTCGTATATCTCATCTGAAATAACGAAAAGGTCTTTGTCAACAGCAAGATCAGCAATGCCTTTGAGATCTTCCCTTGTGGCAACCCATCCGTTGGGATTGGATGGGGAGTTGAGGAGAATCAGTCTTGTCTTTTCATCCACGAGTTCCTTGAGCCTTTCTGTATCAGGGCTGCCATTCTCAAGGGAAGGGAAATAAACAGGTCTTCCGCCGGCAATTGTCACAATGTCGGGGTAGGAAACGAAACTCGGGTCCTGTATGAGCACTTTATCGCCCTCGTCGATCACTGCCTGGACAGCCATGTTCAGGGCAAACTTGGCAGGGGTGACTATGACATTTCTGTAATCTATTTTTAAACTTGACATCCTGCTGTACTTCTCCGCAATAGCCTCCCTTAACTCCTTTATTCCACTGGAGGGAGTGTAATGTGTTTTCCCCTCCCGTGCCTTCTCTGCGGCAAAATCTATTATGTGTTTGGGCGTAGTTGCATCGGGTTCACCCACCCCAAAGGATATTGGATTCTCTCCCCTCTCAACCATTTCAGAAAATTTATTGTTAAGCGAGACCGTGGGAGAAGGCTGAATTTTTTTGAACTTTGACGAGACCATTTATCCCCATGGTATATTCATCTATTTATTCTTTGATTAATTGGTTGGAAAAAGGTATATATCCTCTTTTATCTAAACATCCGTGGGAATTTCCGTTGAATCTGTAACGAAAATATACGGCAACAAGAAGGTTCTATCCAACTTTTCAATTCAGATCCCTGACGGTAAGATATATGGGATCCTCGGTCCAAATGGATCGGGGAAAACTACGCTGATGAAGATCATGGCTGGCATCTCCCAGTTCGATTCAGGCAGGGTTATAGTGAATGGCATTGACGCCAGGCTCGATCCAATAGGGGTGAGAAGGATAGTGGGTTATGTACCTGAAGCCCCGAATCTTTATGAGAGTCTCACGCCTTATGAATATTTCAGCTTCATAGCATCCGTACGCGGTATTCCATCCGAGACCGCCTGGAAAAGGGCCGAGGAACTGACGAAGGCATTCGGGCTCGAGGAGTATGCAGATCAGTTCATAGGTAGCCTTTCCTTCGGAACAAGACAGAAGGTTTCCATAATCTCGTCCCTCCTCCACGCGCCGAAGGTACTGATTCTTGATGAGAGCATTAACGGCCTTGATCCGCAGTCAGCCAAGATATTCAGGGACCTCCTCAGGAGCCTGGCAAACGATGGTTCCGTCGTGGTCTTTTCCACTCACATTCTAGAGATTGCGGAAACAGTCTGCGATGACATAACGATCATGAAGAATGGCGCCGTGGTTGCCCAGGGGAGCATTTCGGACTTACTGAAAGAGAAACACCTGGAGGATATGTTCATAGAGCTCACCTCGGACGAGGACATAAGCTCCGTCGTGAATGCTCTGAGGGGTACACTTAGGCAGTGAAACAACAAAAATAATATGGATTTCCGTATCTCTATTCATGCTTCTTTACAGCAGGGTTTCCATTCCCCTCGTAAGGCCCTTCAAAACGAGTTTCGGGACACAGACAACGAGGGATGCAGTTCTCCTAATATACAGGGAGAAGGGGTTTGAAGCATATTCAGAAGCAGTCACCGACAATGAACCGCTATACGGATACGAAGATAATCACACACTTCTTCACATAATAAGAGATGAATTGATGGATTTCTTCTCCCCTGATTTGGAACCAGAAGAGTTTAACGAAAAAGCGTCTAGAATAAAGGGTCATAACATGGCAAAAGGCACACTGGAAATGTTGCTCTGGGACATAAATGCAAAGAGGGAGGGAAAACCCCTTTCGAATTTTCTGGGCAAGAGCAAGGGGTACGCCGATGTTGGTATATCGATTGGAATGACATCGCTGGAGGAAGAACTGAGTATCATAGAAAAGGCGCTGAAAGCAGGATACAAAAGGATAAAGGTGAAGATAGAGAAAGGGTATGATCTTAAACTTCTCAGGGCCATAAGGGACAGGTTCGGCGATATTCCCCTGAGCGCCGATGCCAATCAGGACTACAAAAGGGAGGATTTCGTTCATCTCAAAAAATTGGATGAATTCGGCCTCCTCTACCTTGAACAGCCCCTTCCAAAGGACGATATCCTGGGCCACTCATTGCTTAAAAAAGAGATGAAAACTCCCATATGCCTGGATGAAAGCATAGAGACTGTCACGGCCGCAACAAATGCCATAGAGATGGGGGCAGTGGACGTGATAAACATCAAACCGGGAAGGGTGGGGGGCCTCAGGAATTCCCTCGAAATTATGGAGATCGCCAGGGGGAATGGGATAGGCGTTTGGATAGGGGGTATGCTTGAAACCGGAATTGGAAGAGCATTTAACATATCCCTGGCCTCAAACTCCCTGGTCAATATGCCTGGAGATACATCACCAAACTCAAGATATTTCAGGAAGGACATAACGAATGAAACATTCACAATGAGGGAAGGGCGCATAGAACCAATGAAGGGGAACGGCGTGGGAGTGACAGTTGATTTCTCATACCTCAAGGATGTGGAGATTGAAGGGGGGAGGATCATTGATTGACGTTTCCCTGATTGAAAGGATATACGGAAGAATGGTAGAGTTCAGAAGGCATATTCACAGCAATCCAGAGATCGGTATGGACACGCCCCTCACCAGGGACTTCGTGGTAAAGCTGGCAGAGGATCTTGGGTTCAGGTACAGGATGGTAGGAAACGGAGTTCTGGTTGATTCCGGGCCATTGCCCACGATCGCTCTGAGAGCAGACATGGACTGTCTTCCAATTGAAGAGGAAACGGGCCTTCCGTTTGCCTCAAAGATAAAGGGAAGGATGCACGCATGCGGCCATGATATGCACACAGCAGTCCTCATGGGTGCGATGATATATGCGAAGGAGAAGGGTATTGAAAATCTGCGATTCATATTCCAGCCCGGTGAAGAAATAGGAAAGGGCGCCGCAATGATGATTCAGGGCGGTGCCCTTATGGGTATAAGCAGGATATTCGGCCTTCATGCCTGGCCATCCCTGAACGTTGGTGAATACGGAATTTGCAGGGGGAAGGCCATGGCAGCCGTGGATGAATTCGAGATTCTGGTCAAGGGGGAGGGTGGGCACGGGGCTTATCCACACCTAGCATTTGATACAATCCTTGAGGCATCCAGATTATCACAATACATTCTGACAATCCCCTCAAGGAAGATAAATCCCATAAATAGCGCGGTGGTGAGTATAGGTTACATATCCGGTGGAAAGGCAAAGAATGTGATACCCCAGGAAGTGAGAATAGGAGGCACCGTCAGGACGTTCAGCCCTGAGGACTCAAAGACCATTGAGGGGGAAATATACAGATTGAAGGGTGAGCATGTTGATATCCAGTACGAGAGGGAGCTTCCTCCCCTGATCAACGATGATGTATTCTCCTCGCAAATCGATTCAATCGCATCCTCCTTTTTGAGGAGGGTGGATGTATCTCCGACGATGGGCGGGGAGGATTTCGCGTTCTACTGTTCGAAGGTTCCCTGTGCCTTTGCATTTATCGGAACAGGCAAAATAGGAGGAAGGGAAGTATCCAAGCATTCAAGCATCTTTGATATAAATGAGGAAGCGATGAAATACGGACTGATGCTTCACGTTGCAGCTTCTCTAACTGTCCGCAACTGACATACTCTCCTCTCTAAAGCTCGGAGGTTCTGGGGTCTCCGTCGTCCTCGGAGTTGCCCCTCTGGGGGTATCAGTGCTCCCTTTGCACGCATCCCTGTCTACGTGCAATTGACCTATGCTTTCCACTAAAGGAGGACGCAATGCAATGTTGAACGATGCATTTGCGTCAGCATGGTCAACGTGCCCAAAAGTTGGACACTTGAATGATTTACCTTCCCTAATCCCTATGTTTCCACACCGAGAACACTCTTTCGACGTGTTTTTCGGCTCAACACAGGTTATGGGAATTCCATTTAATTTAGCCTTATATTCAATGAATGTCTGGAGTTGATAGAAGGACCATGAATTCAAACCATAGTTGAATGATTTGGTGTGCTTCCTATTATTCCTTATGCCATCAAGTTTTTCTAGCTTTATTCCAGCGTTCTGCTGTATAGCTATATCAACAATCTTCCTTGATACCTTATGGTTCAAATCCCTGATTACCCTGCTTTCCCTGTTCTTGATCTTCTTCAGCAACTTGTATTTCCTTGCCTTTTGGATCTTTCTCCTGATTTCCTTGTATTTCCTGCGTATGTGTTCTGCTTTCTTACCGATCTTCCAAACCTTCCCTGTTTGAGGATCGGCTACCACAGCTATATGACCAGTTGTATTTCTATCAACCCCTAACCATGTCCATGGTTCAATCATCTGTTTCTCAGGTATGGTTACGCTCACATGTGCGTATTGTTCGTCCACTTCTATCTGTTTTACCCTCTCAAAATCATTTCTGAAACTATAGGTTAATGCGAGTTTCAAAGATGGTATATATATCTCCCTCTTCTCCCTATAAACATTTACTACTTGACCAGGTATAGTCAGGTTGACATGTTTCACCCCTTTTATAATCTTGTTTCTCGAATACTTTCTCAGTATCTGGTTTGCAATGATGCTCTTGAGACCGAAGTGTTTGACGTCTTTAGAGGAAAGTGTGTGAGTCCTGATCGCAAACTCCGCAATCTGTCTGGCCTTCTTCAATTCATCGGAGAAATCCCTGTTGTGCCTGATTTTAAATGTTAAGATCATACCCCTTTCTGCTCCTCTATGTATTTCTTTACAACATCAAGTGTTACTGCACCCACTGATGAAATGAACTTTGAATGTGTCCACAGGGTTGGAAGCTTTCTCTTGAGTTCTGGGAACTCTTCCCTGAGGACATGGGAAGTATAACCCTTAATTCTGTTCACAACATAATACACACCTCTCTTGGGATTCACATCTATAAGAAGATGGACGTGGTCCGGCATAACTTCCATCTCAAGTACCTTATACCCATAATCACTCTGTTTTTCTAGGATCAGTTGCTTTAATCTCTCATCTATGGGGGGAATAAGAACCCTTCTTCTATATTTCGGGCAAAATATCACATGGTATTGACAGCTGTATACCGTGTGATCTTCACGATGGTACTCCTTTTCTTTATTAGCTATTTCCATCTTCCTAAAACATCATACCATCTTAGATCATATATCTTTCCGCAATTCATCTCCTCCCTAAAAGTCGGAGCTTTCTAGCTCATTTTTCTGTAACTTCTTAATTCTTCGAGCGATTATTAGCCGTCTCTGAGAGAGATGAAGAAATAACGCATAAATCTTATAATTTATCAGGGCATGAACTCATGTGTTAGATCCTGCTGCAAATTACTTTTCGTGCACCGATAAGGAAAGGGCTATTTTCGAAGCAGGTGTGAAGCTGGGCGCGATATATCATCAGTACCTCGGAATTCCCGTGAACGAAAGCAATGTTGACCTTGTCGAAAAGGCGATTGAAAGGGC
>Ga0078972_1010292_pt1 | contig 17595 bp, 14 predicted proteins | sample YelNatPaOPGAMG01_FD_67568 | JGI IMG/M metagenome (GOLD analysis project Ga0078972, IMG submission 67568) | Hot spring thermophilic microbial communities from Obsidian Pool, Yellowstone National Park, USA - OP-RAMG-01 (SPADES assembly) (version 2) | ecosystem: Environmental > Aquatic > Thermal... | reverse complement strand
GGCTCCCAGCAGGTAAAGGCCGCCGCCGAGGCGGAGGGCCTAGACCGCGTTTTTACAGAAGCGGGTTTTCAGTGGCGGGACGCCGGGTGTTCCCTCTGTCTAGCCATGAACCCCGACCGTTTGCGGGGCAGGGAACTGTCCGCTTCTTCGTCCAATCGAAACTTTATCGGCCGTCAGGGCTCCGCCCTTGGACGGACCATGCTGATGAGTCCCGCCATGGTCGCCGCGGCGGCTGTTTCGGGACAGATTGCGGATGTTCGGGAGTTTTTACGATGAAAATTGATACCATTGAGGGCCGGGGAATTCCTCTTCGGGGAGACGAGATCGATACTGACCGGATCATCCCGGCCCGGTTTCTCCTGTGCGTTACCTTTGACGATTTGGGAAAGGATGTCTTTAGGGATGAGCGATTTACCCCCCAGGGGGAGATGAAATCCCATCCCTTTAACGAAGGCCGGTACCAGGGGGCCTCCATTTTGGTGGTTAACCGAAACTTTGGATGCGGTTCCTCCAGGGAACACGCTCCCCAGGCCCTGTACCGTTGGGGAATCCGGGCCCTGGTGGGCGTTTCCTTCGCCGATATTTTCGCGGGAAACTGCGCCGCCATAGGGTTACCGGCGGTTACGGCGGAAGCCCCGGCGGTGGAAGCCCTGCAGGGGCTTTTGGAGCAGGACCCATCCATACCGTTGACCCTGGATCTCCAGACTACAAACCTCCGGTTTACCCTGAAGGGAGGAGAAGTCCAGCGCATCCCCGTGACCCTTTCGGCGGCCCAAAAGCAACGGTTTACCAGCGGGACCTGGGATTCCATGGCCACCCTGTTAGACAATCTTTCCGCCATAGAAGCCAGGGCGAAGAAAATTCCCTATATACAAGGATTTATTCCATGACAAGTCAGACCATGACCGGCGCCCAGGCCATAATAGCTTCTTTGGAACAGAATGGGTTAACCCATATCTTCGCGTACCCCGGGGGGGCTAACATTCCCATGTTCGACGCCCTCATCGATTCGCCCATCCAGCTCGTCCTTACTCGGCACGAGCAGGGGGCCCTGCACATGGCCGACGGCTTTGCCCGTTCCAGCGGCCGGGTAGGGGTTGCCCTGGTAACCTCGGGCCCCGGGGCGACGAACGCCATTACGGGCCTGCTGACCGCCCAGATGGATTCGGTTCCCCTGGTGGTGATCTGCGGTCAGACCATCACTAAAAATTTGGGCCTCGACGCGTTTCAAGAGGCCGACGTTTCGGGGATCAGCTACCCGGTGGTCAAACATTCGTACCTGGTAAAACGGGTGCAGGATATTCCCCGGGTGATGAAGGAGGCCTTTTATTTGGCCACCTCCGGTCGCCCCGGTCCCGTATTGATCGACGTCCCCAAGGATGTGTCCTCCGCGTCCTTTTCCCCCGATTTCGCCGTGGAGATGGACCTTCCGGGGTACTCGGTCCCCCGGGGCTACGATGAAGCGGAGGTGGAATGCGCCGCTTCTATCCTCCACAATGCCCGGCGGCCCCTCATTTTGGTGGGCCACGGGGCTATTATCTCGGGGGCCCAGGCGGAATTACGGCACCTGGCGGAAAAAATGCGGATCCCCGTGGTTTCTACCCTGTTGGGTAAGGGGTGTTTCCCCGAATCCCACGACCTTTCCCTGGGCATGCTGGGGATGCACGGCACGGCCTACGGGAACTACGCGGTGATGGAGTGCGACGCTATCCTTTCGGTGGGTTCCCGGTTTGACGACCGGATTACGGGGGACCCTAAGACCTTTTGCAAAAACGCCCAACGTATCCATATCGACATAGACGCTTCGGAACGGGACCGTCAAATTCCGGTGGATTGTTTTATCCACGCCGACGCCCGAACCGCCCTTTCCGCCCTTATGGCCCTGGCCCAACCGGGGGATACGGCCCCGTGGATAGCCCACGTGGAAGAACTAAAACAACGGTACCCCCTGAGCTACGATGGGGGTACCCTTTCGGCTCAACGGGTCATCGACGAGTTGTATCGCCAAACCAAGGGGCAGGCCATCGTGGCCACCGACGTGGGACAGCACCAGATGTGGGCCGCCCAATTTTACAAAATCGACCGGGGAACCAATTGGCTCAGTTCGGGGGGCGCGGGGACCATGGGGTACGGATTTCCCGCGGCCATCGGGGCCCAGTTAGCCCGGCCGGGGGAACTGGTGGTGGCCATTGTGGGGGACGGGGGCTTCCAGATGACCGAGTACGAGCTGGCTACTGCGGCCCTGCAGAGGACCCCCGTAAAGGTTCTTATTCTGGATAATAAGTACCTGGGGATGGTCCGTCAGTGGCAGGATATTTTCTTTAATAAGCGCCTGTCCGGGGTGGCCATGGAAAATAACCCGGATTTTGTAAAGCTGGCCGAAAGCTACGGCCTTCGGGGCTTCCACGTGGGAAACCTGGAGGAACTTCCTCGGGTCCTGGCCCAGGCCCTGGAGTATCCGGGACCCGTGGTCATCCACGCGGAGGTGGAACGGGAGGATAACGTGTTCCCCATGATCCCGGCGGGTTCGGACTACAGCGCCATGCTGTTAGAGCGTCCCCAGGGAACCGTAGAAAAACCAAAGGGGAGTACCTAAATGGAACGGAACCAAGAACAGCACACCATTAGCCTCCTGGTCGCCAATAGACCGGGGGTGTTGATCCGTATCGCCCTGGTGTTTTCCCGCCGGGGCTATAACCTGGATAGCGTGGTGGTTTCGCCCACCCATAGGCCCGAATATTCACGGATGAACCTGGTGGCTTCGGGGGATAGGGAAACCCTGGGACAGATAATTAAACAGTTGGATAAGCTGGTGGACGTGATCCACGTGGCGGACCATACGGGGGAAGAACTAATCGAAGGGGAGATCGCGTTTATCAAGGTTCGCTGTCCCGTGGAAAGGCGTACCGAGCTCCTGCAGTTGGCCCACCACTTTAAAGCCCGGAGCGTGGACCTTACGGAGACGACCCTTACCTTCGAAGCCACGGGAAAAACCGCCAAGCTAAACGCCTTCCAGATGATGCTGGAAAAATACGGCATCATCGAAAGCGTCAGGAGCGGAAAGCTGATCATGGCCCGGGGCCAGGGGGCCACGTAAAAGGAACCTGGTTAATGCAGTCCCACAGGCTCTTAGGGGCGGAGGGAAGTCCAGGTTTCCAGGGCCCTTTTTACCGACATAAGGAAGGCGTCCGCCTCCGCTCCGTCTAAAATTCGGTGGTCAAAAACCAGGGAAAGGTACGCCATGGGTCGGATGGCGATTACATCCTGCCCTTGCACCTGGAGTACCACGGGCCGTTTCTGGAGGGCCCCGATGCCGAGGATACCCCCCTGGCCCTTTACCAGGATAGGGGTGGCGAAGAGGGAACCGCTGGTCCCGTGGTTGGTGATGGTAAAGGTTCCTCCCCGCAGTTCCTCCACCCCAACCTTCCGCTCCCGGGCCCGTTGGGCCAGGTCTTGAATGGCAGTGGCGGTCTCAAAGAGGGATAGGCGGTCCGCGTTCCGGATTACGGGAACCAGGAGCCCCTCGGGCCCCAGGGACACGGCGATCCCCAGATGGATAGCCCCGTGGTACACCATCCCCTGGTCGGTCCAACTGGCGTTCATAATGGGATGGTCCCGGAGGGCCCGGGCAACGACGGAGGCAAAGTAGGCTGTCAGGGTAAGATGGACCCCCCTCTGTTCAAATTCCCCCCGGTGGACTTCCCGGTCCGCCAAGACCTCCCCCAGATCCGCTTCCATCACCGTCAGCACCTGGGCTGTGGAGCCCAGGGATTCCATCATCCGTTCGGCTATACGGCGCCGGGTGGTCGAATGGGGCCGCGTTTCATCCCCCCCGAGGGTTGTTTCGCCCCCTAAATCCCGGTCTCGTTCCTCCGCCGCGTCGAGTACATCCTGTTTGGTGATCCGGCCGTTCAAGGCGGAACCCCGGAGTAGATTCAGGTCCACCCCCCGTTGGGCCGCCACCTTCCTTGCCAGGGGCGACGCCAGCGGCCGGGGCTGGACTTTTTCCGGGTTCCCCGGTCCCGGTGGGGTCCCCTTCGTCGGAGTAAGCGCCGGAGTAACCGACGGAGTATCCGCCGGAGTTGTCGGCGGAAGCTCCGGCGGAGGGTCCCCAGCGGACGTTGTGGGGGTGAGCGTGGAGCCCTCTTCCAGGATCGCCAAGGGGTCTCCCACGGCGACGGTGGCCCCTTCCGGAACCAGGCGTTGTACCAACACCCCAGCGACGGGGGAGGGGAGTTCCGTAACCACCTTGTCGGACTCCAACTCCACAAGGTTTTGATTCTCCCGCACCGCCTGCCCCTCTTTCACCAGCCAGCGGCCTAAGGTAAGCTCATCGACCCCTTCGCCTAAACGGGGGGCCCGTAGGGTCCGATTCATTCATCGCCTCCATCAGTATAATTCGCCATAGCGGGACGGGTTGAATTCCCGGAGGATCCCGTAGGCCGCGTCAAAAATCGTTTCTCGGTTAGGTTTGGACCAATAGTCCCCGTCGGAGCCGTAGGCCGGTCGGTGGGCCGTGGCGCTGAGGGTCCGGGGGGGCGCATCCAGGTAGTCGAAGGCCCCCTGACGTTCCAACACTTCCTGTAAAATGTAGGCCCCCGTTCCCCCGGGGACGTCTTCGTCCACCACCAGCAGTTTCCCGGTTTTCCGAACCGATTCTCCGACCATTCCTGGAATATCAAAGGGTAGCAGGGATTGGACATCGATAACCTCCGTCCGGATCCCCAGCTCCTCCAGATCCTGGGCCGCCTCCAAAACGATACGGGTCGTCGCCCCGTAGGTAACCACGGTCAGGTCTTCCCCGGTTTTAAGAAGCTCCGGAACCCCCAGGGGGACGGTCATATCCCCCAGATTATCGGGCAGAACTTCCTTTTTACGGTACCCGTTCAACACCTCCACCACGATGGCCGGTTCGTCGGACCGCAGGAGGGTGTTGTAAAACCCCGCGGCCCGGGTAAAATCCCGGGGTACCAGGACGTGCAGGCCCCGGACCAGGTGGATTATTCCCCCCATGGGAGACCCGGCGTGCCAGACCCCCTCCAACCGGTGCCCCCGGGTTCGGATGATGACCGGGGCCTTTTGTCCCCCCACGGTCCTCCAATGGAGGGTGGCCAGATCGTCGGAAAGGATCTGCAGGCCGTAGAGCAGGTAGTCCAGGTATTGAATCTCCGCGATGGGCCGCAGGCCCCGCAGGGCCAATCCTATGGCCTGCCCTACGATGGTGGCCTCCCGGATCCCCGTATCGGCGATTCGATAGGGGCCGTATTTTTCTTGGAGCCCCCGGAACCCCTGGTTTACGTCCCCCAGGGCTCCCAAATCCTCCCCAAAGGCGATTAACCGGTCGTCTCGGGCAAAGGCTTCGTCGAAAAAGGCGTTCATCAGCTCAAACCCCATAACCGTGGGGGCCTGGTCCCCGTACCGGGGCTTGACCTCCCGAACGCGGAGGGCCGATTCGGCGGATTGGGAGTAGAGGTGGGACCCGTAGCGCCCCTGGGCCTGGGCGTCCAGTTCCCGGTAGAACTGTAACAGTTCCTTCCGCTGGGCTGGGGGACCGTCCCGCGTAAGGACCAGGGCCCGGTGAAGCGCCGAGGCGGTGTCCCGGCGGTAGGGGACCTCCTGTCCCTGGGGCTTTTCCAAGGCCTCGGCGATGCGAAGGAGCTCCGAATTGGAGGCCCAGGGCTTTAAAAGGGCCACCGCCCGTTCCCGATCCTTCAGAATCGGCTCGCTGTAGGCGGCAAAGGCCCGGTTTTTAGCCTCCTCCACCTCCTGCTGGGCTTCCCGTTCCAGGCGGTCCAGCTCCTCCTCCGGGGCGACCTTCCGCTCCACCAGATAGAGCCTGTATTGCCGTAGGCAATCGTAGCGTTTTTCCCATTCCAGACGGTCTGCGTTCTTGTACCGTTCCTGGGAGCCCGAGGTGGAATGACCCAAGGGTTGGGTACAGTCGGTTACGTGAAGAAGGGCGGGGATGTGGTAGCGCCGGGCGTTCTCCCCCGCGGTTCCCAGGGCCCGTAGCAGTTCCGGGTAATCCCAACAGGGGACCGTGTAGAGGTCAAACCCCTGGTCGCACTGGTCCGCCGGGCAGGCCACCCTTCTAAAGCCCTCCAAAATGGAGGATAGGTTTTCCTTCACCATCTGGAACTGGTTGGGGACCGAGATACCGTACCCGTCATCGTACACCGTGATGACCGCGGGGGCGTGGAGGACCCCGATGGCGTTCACGGATTCCCAAAAAAGGCCCTCGGCGGTGGAGGCGTTTCCTACGGTCACCCAGGCAACCTCGTTGCCCCCCCGGGAAAAACGGGGATCCACGGGCCTGTGTTCTTCTTCAAACCTTCGATACAGCACCGAAGCGTAAGCCAGGCCTACGGAACGGGGAAACTGGGACGCGGTGGGAGAAACGTCGGAGGAACTGTTGAACCGGACCGTTTGATCCAGCCACGCGCCCTCGGAATCCAACAGGGGGCTTCCAAAATGGCCGTTCATACCCCGCCCCCCGGTCATGGGTTCCCGCTCCAGGTCCGCGTCGGCGTAGAGCTGGGCAAAGTACTGTTCCACGGTGATAAGGCCCTGGGCGAACATCCAGGTTTGGTCCCGGTAATACCCGGACCGCCAATCCCCCTTTTGACAAAAACGGGCCAAGGCTAATTGGGCTAATTCCTTTCCATCGCCGAAAATGCCAAACTTCGCCTTGCCGCTTAACACTTCCCGTCGGCCTACGATGGACGCGAACCGTGAAACCCAGCCGAGCCGGTAATCCGCCAAAAGCTCCGACGCCGGAAGGGGAAGCCCTTTGTCGTCCTTAGTCTCCATCATCGATCCTCCACGAACAGTATGGTTCAAATATACCCATAGACAAGGAAAATTAATACTTTTTCTTAATTCCGCGTTGACTTCTCCCCCGCTGGATAGTAGGATAATAGGGTTAAGACAATTCTAAATACAGTAGTTTTTAGAATTGATCCGCTGGAATTGCAATTCCTTTAAGGCCCTAGGGGCAAACGCGGTACCCATGGCCTGGACCGAGGCGTTGACGGCCCTGCAACAGCACACCATCGACGGACAGGAAAACCCGTTGAACGTTATTGTATCCTTTAAACTCTACGAAAGTCAAAAGTACATGACCATAACAAGGCACGCCTACGCGCCCGCGCCCATCATTATGAGCCTTATGACCTGGAAAAAACTCAATCCTAACCAGCAAAAGGCGGTACTCCAGGCGGCCCAGGAAGCGGCCCAGTACGAACGGAATTTTGACAACGAAAACGAGGCAAAATGGCTGAAGGAGTTGTCGGATAAGGGAATGGTAATTTCTACCCCCGATTTAGCCCCCTTCTTGGCGGCGGTAAAACCCGTGTACGATCAGTACGTCCCAAAATACGGAAAAGATTTTATCGACTCGATTTTAAACACTAAATAGGGGTAGGGTCCATGCCTGAAACAAAAACCATGGGGAAGGAGCGAGCGTTCCTTCTTCACCGGTTGAGCGATCGTATAAATAAAATAACCGAAGGGGCCCTCTTTGGGGTTATCCTGTTGATGGTGTCCCTAACGGCCCTGCAGGTGATTTTCCGTTTTTTCTTTCAGGCCCTCACCTGGTCCGAGGAGCTATCTAATTTCCTTTTGGTGTTCGCCAGTCTCTTGGGGGCCGCCGTGGCTTTTAAAAGGGGAAGCCACATCGCCGTGACCCTTATCGTCGATAGGGTACCGGTGTTGGGAAAAAAAATCTTGGGTACGGTAACCCAACTGTTGGGGATTCTGTTTTTCGGGATTGTGGCCCTATTCGGGGCCCAGTTGATGCAAACCGAGGGGGGCCAACTAACACCGGCCCTACAGATTTCCATGGCCTGGATTTACAGTATGTATCCCCTCTGCGGTCTTATCATTCTGATCCACCTGGTGGATAATCTCGTCAAACTGTGGGAACGGGGGGAAGTCTGATGGGATACCTCATATTCGGAGCTTTTTTTGTACTTATGCTGATAGGAGTTCCGATCGGCCTCGCTATCGGCTTGTCGGCCCTTGTCGTATTCCTGGTTAGCGGAATTCCCCTCCAGATGGTTCCCCAGACCCTTTTAGAGGGAAACAATTCCTTTGCCCTGGTGGCGGTTCCTTTCTTTGTTTTGGCGGGGGATATTTTGGCCCGGGGAGGAATTTCCGAACGTATCGTCGCCTTTGCCGAAGGATTATTGGGACGACTAAAAGGTGGCCTTTCCATCGTCTCGGTACTTGCGTCCATGTTTATCGCGGCGATTTCCGGGTCCGGGGCGGCAACTACCGCCGCCGTGGGGGCCTCGTTGCTCCCCGACTTGGAAGAAAAAAAGTACGATACGGATTTCTCCGCGGCCCTCATCGCTTCGGCGGGGACCATTGGGGTGGTCATACCCCCCAGCGTGCCCATGGTCCTGTACGCGGTTATCGCGGGAGAATCGGTGTCCCGACTTTTTATGGGCGGCTTTATCCCCGGAACCCTGATGGGACTGGCTCTGATCCTGTGGGCCCTCCATATAGCCAGAAAACGGCATTATCCCGGGGGCCAGGCCCTATCACCCCGGGAAATCGGCAAACGGTTTGTCGATTCCCTGTGGGGGCTCATGGCCCCGGTCATCATCCTCGGGGGAATTTTTTCTGGGATCTTTACCCCCTCGGAAGCCGCGGGCGTGGCGGTGATTTACACGGTTTTTGTGGCCGTTTTTATCTACAAGGCCCTGGACTTTAAGAAATTTTATGCCCTGGTGGTAGGCTCAGGGGTAACCTCCGCTCTTATTATGTTTATCATAGCCACCGCCAAGCTCTTCGGCTGGGGCCTGGCGTTCTACCAGATCCCCGAAGCGGTGGCCGGGGCAATCATCGGTTTGGCGGGGAACACCCCCTTCCTAGTCTACCTGATGATCGACCTGATAATCCTTTTAGCGGGTATGTTTATGGAGACCGCGTCGGCCCTGATCATCCTTACCCCGATTTTTATTCCCGCCATTGTAGGAATCGGCGGTAATTTGGTCCATTTTGGCGTCGTCCTGACCGTAGGTCTCGCCATCGGAATGGCCACGCCCCCCGTGGCCATCGATATTTACGTGGCCAGCGCAATTACGGGACTCCCTATTGGTAGAATTACCAAACCGATTATCCCTATGGTATTGATCCTGATGGCCGTCTTCTTTTTAATCACCTATCTTCCCCAGCTGGTGCTCTTTTTGCCCCAGCTCTTTATGCCGTAAAAAAGTCGATACCCCAGCTCGCTTGGGTTCCGGCCCCCAGGCGGGCCAACAACCTGACGGGCCAAACGGGTCGGCCCCCAGGCGGGCCGCCGCCCAAACGGGCCAACACCCAGGCGGGCCAAGCGGGCCGGCGGGCCATCCCATCGGCGGGACCCCCTTTGACAAGGGGCCCCCGTTTGTGTCATATTTCCTTATGGAAGAGCGCGTCATTTTTCGAAACCTCTCGCCCATTGACCATCGGTATTCAATCTCCGAACACGATCTCTTTGAGGCTTTGGTCCCCTGGTTATCCGAAGAAGCGGTGATACACGCCTGCGCGAAGGCGGAAATCGCCCTTATCAAGGCCCACCTGACCCTTCGCGGAAGTCCGTCCCAGTCCCTTTTGGCCACCCTCGACACCGTAGGCTCTTCTATAAAAAGCGAGGCGGTGTACGCGGAAGAAGAAAAAACCCAGCATAACATCCGCGCCCTGGTAAACGTGATGAAGACCCTCGTCCCCCCCGAGGTGGCGCCCCTGGTGCATCTGGGGGCCACCAGCGTGGATATCCTGGATACGGCCCTGGCGTACCGAATGAGGGGCGTCACCCAGGGGGTTGTCCTTCCCCTGTTGATCGCCCTGGAGACCGCCCTCTGCGACCTGGCGGAACGGGAAGCCGAAACTCCCCAGGTCGGCCGGACCCACGGCCAGCACGCGGTGCCCATCACCCTAGGCTTCGCCATGGCGGAGTACGTTTCCCGGCTCGGAAAGTCGATCCTGGAGATCCAGGAACGGTCAACCAAACTGCGGGGAAAACTCGCCGGGGCGGTGGGGGCCTACAACGCCACCAGCGTGCTGGTCCGGGATCCCGAGGCCCTGGAACGGCTCTACCTGGCCGAGCTGGGCTTGGAAGCCTCGGAACATTCAACCCAGCTGGTGGAGCCCGAATACCTGCTCCGCCTTTTATTGGAATTCAATACCGCTTTTGGGATTATCGCCAACCTGGCCGACGATTTACGGAACCTTCAGCGTACCGAAATCGCCGAGGTTCGGGAAAACTTTAGCTCCCAACAGGTGGGGTCCTCCACCATGCCGCAAAAACGGAACCCCTGGAACTCGGAACACGTAAAAAGCCTTTGGAAGGCCTTTAGCCCCCGGGTGATGACCTTTTATATGGACCAGATCAGCGAACACCAGCGGGATCTGACCAACTCGGCCAGCCAGCGCTTTATCGCCGACTACGTGGCGGGGTTCTGCCAAGCGGTCCATCGGATGACCGGTGTCATTCAGGGGTTGGGGGTTAACCGGGACCGGCTCCTGGCTAACCTGCGAAGCGGAGGCGCCCCTGCCTCCGAGGCGGGGGCAGAGGGCTCCGGCGTGGTTGGCGGGGTACTCGCCGAACCGGCGTATATCCTATTGGCCGAATCGGGCGTCTCGGACGCCCACGAGGTTATCCGGAAAATCACCCTTAAAGCGGAACAGGAAAAACTCACCTTTGCCCAGGCTTTAGCCAAAGAGGGGGACACCCTGGATCGGATCGGCGCCCAAATGGCCAAACTGGGACTGGTTTCCCAGGCCTCCGAAGCCCCCTTGTTCTTTGAAAAGCCCGAACGATACCGGGGGCTTTCCGTCCAAAAGGCCCGCTCCTTGGCGGAAAAATACCGGACCCTGATGTCCACCCTCGTCCAAAAGGACGGACAGGAAAGTACTGTGTAAGCTTCGGCGCCCCCCTGGGCGCCGTTTTTATTATGGGACCCCCGGGGCCCCCACACATTGAGGAGACGATGATGTTTAGAGAAGCCTTTTCGTACGATGATGTTCTGCTACTGCCGGGTTATTCGGATATCCTTCCTAAGGAATGCGACGTTCGAACCACGCTGTGCGCCGATGTAAAATTGAACGTGCCGATCATTTCGGCGGCCATGGATACGGTTACCGAGGAACGGCTCGCCATCGCCATCGCCCTGGAGGGCGGGGCGGGGGTCATCCATCGGAACCTAAAGCCCGAGTCCCAGGCCCAGCAGGTGGCCGCGGTCAAACGGTACCTGAACTGGGTCATCGACGCCCCCGTGACCGTGGGGGTTTCCGCGTCGGTGCGGGACGTCAAGGCCATGATGGATAGGTTCCACGTGTCCGGCATGCCCGTCCTCGACGACGTCGGACACCTCCTGGGAATTATCACCGGTCGGGACCTTCGGTTTTGCCGGGACGATTCCCTGTCCGTCCGGGACGTGATGACCCGGGACCCGGTGGTGGAACAGGGAGAACCGTCCCCCACCAGCGCCCGGGAAAAATTTGACAAACACCGGATAGAAAAGCTCCCGGTGGTGGACGCGGAGGGCCGCCTTACGGGGCTTATCACCGTAAAGGACATGGAAAAGCACGAACGGTTCCCCAAGGCCGCCCTGGATAAGGCGGGACGCCTCGTGGTCGGCGCGGCCATATCCCCCCAGGATTACGATATCCGAATCCCCTTGCTTAAAAACGCCAAGGTCGATTTTGTGGTCCTCGACACGGCCCACGGGGACACCAAGGGGGTTATCGAGGCGGTCAAGGGAATCCGGAGCAAATACGGCGTCCCGGTTATCGCCGGAAATGTGGCCACCGCCGAGGCCACCCGCAGGCTCATCGACGCGGGGGCCGACGCGGTGAAGGTCGGCATCGGCCCCGGGTCCATCTGCACCACCCGGGTCGTCGCCGGGGTAGGGGTACCCCAGTTCACCGCCGTGTGGGACTGCGCCGAAGCGGCCGCCGGCTCCGGCATCCCCATCGTCGCCGACGGGGGGATCAAGTTTTCCGGAGATATCACCAAGGCCATCGCCGCCGGCGCCGGGGTCGTCATGATTGGAAACCTCTTCGCCGGCCTCAAGGAAGCCCCCGGTCGGGAGATCATCTACGACGGCCGCATTTACAAGGAGTACCGGGGCATGGGAAGCCTCGGAGCCCTGAACGCCGGCTCCGGCGACCGGTACCAAATCGCCAAGGACGAAACCCCCGTGCCCGAGGGCATCGAAGGCCGGGTCCCCTACAAGGGCGAACTGCGGCACTTTCTCCACCAGCTCGTTTCGGGCCTTAAAAAAGGTATGGGCTACTGCGGGTGTAAATCCATAGACGAGTTGAAGAATTATAAGAATTTCGTTAAGATCACCGCGTCGGGCCTGAGGGAAAGCCATGCCCACGATGTTACGATCACCCAGGAAGCGCCCAACTATTCCCGCTCGTAGGTAGAAAACAAGGAGAAACCATGAACGTCGTCGTAATCGGAGCCCAATGGGGAGATGAGGGTAAGGGGAAAATTGTGGATTATCTGGCCAAGGAAGCCCAGATCATCGTCCGGTTCTCCGGCGGAGCCAACGCCGGCCATACCATCGTCATCGGTAAGGAACAGTACGCCCTCCACCTGATCCCCTCGGGAATCCTCTACCCCGACAAAATCGTCATCCTCGGCGCGGGCATGGTGATCGACCCCAAGGCCCTCTTTGCCGAGCTTCAGATGCTCAACGACCGGGGGATCGATACCACCGGCCGGGTCTTTATCTCCGACCGCGCCCATATCGTCCTTCCCCGGTACATCGAAATCGACAAACAGCGGGACCTGGCCCGAAAGAAACCCATCGGTACCACCGGCAGGGGTATCGGCATCACCTATTCCATGAAGAGCGACCGGGACGGCATCCGCATCGCCGACCTCTCGTGGAAAGAACGGATGGCCGACCTGGACGCGGCCGATCGGGAGTTCCTAGAACCCCACATCGACCGACTCCAGAGCATGGCCATCGACCTGACCGCCTTTATCGCCGTCCATAAAAACGCCCAGATCCTCTACGAAGGAGCCCAGGGCACCCTGCTCGACCTGGACCTGGGCACCTACCCCTACGTCTCCTCCGGCATGTCCTGCGCCGCCGGGGCCGCCATCGGCGGCTGTATCGGCCCCCGGGCCATCGACAAAATCCTCGGGGTGTTCAAAGCCTACTCCACCCGGGTGGGCAACGGCCCCTTTCCCAGCGAGTTCGACCCCCATTCCGAGGGCCCCCTGGAACACTTTATCCGGGAAACCGGCCGGGAATACGGCGTTACCACCGGCCGACCCCGGCGGGTCGGCTACCTGGACCTCCCGGCCCTCCGCTACGCCTGCAGAACCAACTCCATCGACTCCCTCGTGATGACCCACCTGGACGTCTACGACACCCTGGAGGAGATCAAGGCCTGCGTCGCCTACCGTATCGGCGACCGGGTCGTAGAAGATTTCCCCGCCAGCATCGAAGACCTTACCCACGCCAAACCCATCCTCCGCTCCTTCGTCGGCTGGAAAACCTCCCTCAAGGAGATCCAATCCTACGAAACCCTTCCCCAGGAAGCGAGAGATTACATCGAATTTATCGAGCAGTACTGCGAGACCCCCGTGGGCATCGTTTCCGTGGGGTATGATAGGAAGGAAACCTTTATCAGGGAAAGCCCGTGGAAAAAATTCTAATCCTCGATTTTGGCAGTCAAACCACCCAACTCATCGGACGAAGAATTCGGGAGTTTGGGGTCTACACCGAAATCATCCCCGGGGACGCCCCCCTTACACCGACGGTTCTGGAAGGCGTCCGGGGGGTTATCCTTTCAGGCTCCCCCTTCTCGGTGTACGAAAAGGACGCCCCCGTTCCCGACCCCGCCGTGTATACCCTCGACGTCCCCCTGCTGGGCATTTGCTACGGCCTCCAACGCATGACCGCCGACCACGGCGGCCGGGTCGAAGCCCTCGCCGAACGGGAATACGGCGCCGTGGAAGTCACCCTGGACCCCAGCGCCCTGAACGCCGACTCCGACGCTTCAAAGGGCCCCGCCGACGGAAAGGCCGCCGCCTTTCTGGCGGGTTTCCCATCCACCGCGAAGGCCGCCGCGAAGGCCGCCGCTGACTCCGCCGCCTCTGCCTCGACGCCTCGAAGGTTCACCGCCTGGATGAGCCACGGCGACTCCCTCTCCCTCCTCGCCCCCGGCTTTATCGAAGTCGGCCGGAGCGCCCACGGCTTCCCCGCCGTCCTGGTCCACCACAGTAAAAACTGGTTCGGCCTCCAGTTCCACCCCGAGGTAACCCATTGCCAGGGGGGCCGCGAAATACTGCGGGCCTTCGCCCTGGACGTCTGCGGCACCGCGCGCCAATGGACCATGGAACAGTATATCCAGGACGTTCGCGCCAACCTCGCCACGCGGGTCCAGGATAAGTCCGTACTCCTTTTGATTTCCGGCGGTGTGGACTCCACCGTCGCCGCCGCCCTCCTCTTGAGGACCCTCAATCCCGACCAGGTCCACCTCCTGTACCTGGATACGGGCCTAATGCGCCAGGACGAGACGGTCATCGTCCAAGGGAATCTGGAACGCCTCGGGGCCCGGCACCTCCACATCCTCCACTGCGAAGACGAGTTTCTGTCCGCCCTGGCCGGCCACGACGACCCCGAGACCAAGCGGAAAATCATCGGCGACCTCTTTATCACCATCCAGGAACGGGAAGTGGCCCGGCTCCAACTCCCGGACACCTGTTTCCTCGCCCAAGGCACCCTGTACACCGACCTCATCGAAAGCGGCAAAGGGGTCGGCAAAAAAGCCCAGGTCATCAAAAGCCACCACAACGTCCGCAGTCCCCTCGTGGAGGCCAAACGGAACGCCGGCCGGATCATCGAACCCCTGGACCGGCTGTACAAGGACGAAGTCCGCGCCCTCGGCCGCCTCCTCGGCATCGACGAGGACATCGTCATGCGCCACCCCTTCCCCGGCCCCGGCCTTGCCGTCCGCATCCTCGGCGAAGTTACCCGGGAAAAATGCGACATCCTACGAAAAGCCGACGCCATCTACATCGGGGAACTCAAAAAACGGGGCCTCTACGACCACATTTGGCAAGCCTTCGCCGTCCTCCTCCCCATCCGGAGCGTCGGCGTCGCCGGGGACATCCGCAAATACGGCTGGGTCCTCGCCCTCCGGGCCATCGTCAGCGAAGACGGCATGACCGCCGACGTGTACCCCTTCCCCATGAAGGACCTCCTGGAAATCTCCACCCTCATCACCAACACCGTCCAGGACATCGGCCGGGTCACCTACGATATCTCCTCCAAACCCCCCGCCACCATCGAGTGGGAATAGGGGATCCACGGGGGGAAGTCTCCCCCCCGCCCGCACTCCGCGCCCCGTAAAACCCTTCCCCCTCGGCGGTCTCCCTCCGGGAGCCCGCCGTCCGGCCGCCCGGCGGCCTGTACCATCACCCCTCGGGGCGCTCCATCGCGGGCTACCCCCTCTCTCCGTTCTGTGCCCCTTTCCTCACAGGAATTGCGATTTCAGCGGATCAATTCTAAAAACTGATGTTTTTAGAATTGTCTCAAACTTGAAAAAAAACTTGACCAAAGAGAATCCCCCACGTACAATAGTTTGGACAGCAGGTGGTACAGTTTAACGAGCCTGTTTCGGCGGCCGCTTTTACAATCGCCTTAAAAAAAATTGTTAAAAAAAAGCCAGAAGGCTGTTTTCTAAAAAAAACAAAGGAATTGGAGTTTTTAGTTATATTGGTGGTAGCCTGGGGGAGCGCGGACAGAAACCTGTCGGACCGTATAAGCCCTCTCTTAGAGATTTTCCAAAGGACTGCGGACCCCCCGTTTGTTACGCACCGCCACGTGAGTATAGATCATCGTCGTTTGAACACTACTGTGCCCCAAAAGCTCCTGGATCGTCCGAATATCGTAGCCATCTTCCAACGTAAGCTTCGGCTTCCCATCGACCAGTACCGCGGACCCCTGTTTTTCGATAAAATCCAGGAGTCGTCTCGTCCAACTAAGGTAGGATTTTTCGGTTTTCATGGAATGATGCTTTAACCGAATAAGCTCCCGCACTTGGCGTATCATGGAAGCGGAAAAATCGAACCAAATGTTCTTTACCCGCGGATCCTCCACCGCCACCGGATTAGATTCCCTTTCGCGATCCTCGGAGAAAGTGATAAACCACATAACCGCGCGATGGGCCAGCATTACCGCTGTCTCGCTTTTACGGCATTCAAGCTCCTTAATAAACTGGTCGACCATTTTTTCCCTATTATCCTTCCATAAAGGAAACCGAGAAACAAACAAATTAACCCAATAACAGGCCCAATTAGCGGATGATTCATTTTGTTTGTAATGATCTAAAAGGTACTTCTTAAACGCGATTTGATCGAACATAGTCCTAACTCCTCATTAGTTGGAATGGGGAAGCATTTTGCCAAGAGTGGGAGAGAATGCCCTGCAAGCGGCCTTTTCTGTAATTTTCACCGCTTACGCGGAAAACTCTCCAAAAAAGGAGCATCCAAGAGAGAATGCTCCTTCCATCTTATGCAGTTTCCACCTAAGATACGGTACGAAATCTTAGATTGCTTTAATAATGCAAAAAATAATTTCTAAAAAGATTTATAGCGAAAGTTGTCTATACAGAGAAATAAATTGAAATCCCGGGAAAACTAGGGTAGAATATGTTAGGTTGAACCGCCTATTGGCGGGCTCAAAAAGAAATGGATATGGAATAGTATAATTCCAAATTCATTCATTTCTTTATGGAGGATTGGAGTATAACTTATAAGTTTATTCGGCTTTTCTTGGCAAATAAATTCTAAAGGAGTTTTACATGGCAAAGTACATTTCACGCAATTTAGGAAAAGATGAACAAGTGGTTTTACAAGCAAAAATACATTGGGCTTGTCTTATACCAAGTGTTATTATGTCTTTTGTTATAGTAGGCATCCCTAGCCTATTATCTAGGCTAATAGCAATGTTTACAACTGAACTCGGTTTTACAAACAAGAATTTTTTTGGGAAAGTAGGTTTAATTAACACAAAGGTTCTGAATTCACCTTTGAATAAAATAAACAATGTTTCTGTTCAAAGTGGCTTATTTGGGAAGTTATTTGGTTATGGTTCTGTTCATGTTGATACTGCTTCTGGTGCATATAATTATAAATATATATCAAATGCTGAAAGTTTCCGCTCAAATTTGATGAATGCGATTGAGCAATATGAACAGGATAAAATTAAAAAAAGTGCAATGGAGATGGCATCTGCTATAAAAGCAGCACAAAGCTAAAAAAAACCTAACAACGGCTTCAACTTGACAACGCTACTGTCACGGTTTGTGCAGTCGCTTTGCTCCTTTGCACAAACCGCGCCAGCTTAACGCGTTGCAAGTTAAGCCAATGTTGTACAGATGCGCCTAACGGCGCACCAGCCCGCACCTGGTTCTACGCGCGCGCCATCCATGGCGCGGGCCTTATTAGTTTGATAATTGGCAATAAAATGGAGAAGGATATGACTAAAGCTGAAGGATATGAAATTGTTCAAAAGTTAATAAATAACTTTGAGCAACAAGAAGCATACTATATGAGTAAAGATTTTCAGGAGACTGAAA
>Ga0078972_1010291_pt1 | contig 17595 bp, 17 predicted proteins | sample YelNatPaOPGAMG01_FD_67568 | JGI IMG/M metagenome (GOLD analysis project Ga0078972, IMG submission 67568) | Hot spring thermophilic microbial communities from Obsidian Pool, Yellowstone National Park, USA - OP-RAMG-01 (SPADES assembly) (version 2) | ecosystem: Environmental > Aquatic > Thermal... | reverse complement strand
GTTTCAATCCTTGTTTTAATGGAATCTTCTCTCAAACACGGCTGGCAGTTTTTTGTTTATGATCTTTTCCCAGTTTCAATCCTTGTTTTAATGGAATCTTCTCTCAAACAGTTATTTGGTGAAGCAGGGCTACACGCTATTGCATGTTTCAATCCTTGTTTTAATGGAATCTTCTCTCAAACAAGGCAAAGTAAGAGGCAGGCCAATTGAGAAAGTCGTTTCAATCCTTGTTTTAATGGAATCTTCTCTCAAACCTGACACCCTTGACATTTTAAAATTTATATGGTAGTTTCAATCCTTGTTTTAATGGAATCTTCTCTCAAACACACTTCATTATCCATATCTATTACATAACAATACTCAGTTTCAATCCTTGTTTTAATGGAATCTTCTCTCAAACTATATTTGCAAGTGTGCCTTGTGCCTTTTCTGAAAAGTTTCAATCCTTGTTTTAATGGAATCTTCTCTCAAACGCGATGATGAAGTTTTGATACTTTACATCCGCTTCATGTTTCAATCCTTGTTTTAATGGAATCTTCTCTCAAACATTCTCTTCGAATTCTCCAAGATTGCACCGAATTTTTAGTTTCAATCCTTGTTTTAATGGAATCTTCTCTCAAACCCTTGTCCTAGAGAAAGGGGATGATAACAATGGTCAGTTTCAATCCTTGTTTTAATGGAATCTTCTCTCAAACTGTAAATAATTTATAACTTCTTATCGCTTCGTAAATTACCTTTGAAATAGAAAGACTTATTTTGTCAAAAATCAACAGCATTCTTAGGCCAAAATGCCAGTTTTTGCTATTCTTTGCATATTTCTTCTTCTCCATCTGATTATCTCACAATAAGTTAAAAACCATGCACTTTAAACACATATATTTTTATAGCAACAATCAATACATCTTGCAGGAAATTTAGTTTTCTTTGGATAATAGCCATGTTGAATTATTCTTAACACCTCTTCCAATATCAAACATGCCTCTTGAAAATCTGTTTCGTCAAAAATCATCTCTTTTAGAAGATACTTGCTCCTTATATAACAAAGATACCCTTTTTTAACCTCGCATTGATAGTTATCCCTGATTAAAAGTCCGTATAATATCGATTGAATTCTATGAGTACGAAAAACTGTCTCTTTATACTCTGCAAATTTATAATCTAAAGGAGCCATTGTGCCATCAGCCAAATATAAAACTTCATCTACTTCGCCTTTTAAATGATATCGCGAAGAAGATAAATATACTAACCTCTCTTTCTTCGTGCAGAAGATTTTCTTTCGCAGATAATTAGGATTAATTTTTGTCCTTTCCTCATGAATTTCTCTACCCATTAAAACCTTATATCTCTTTTCTTCATGTTGAGGTATATTTAAACAATTCATAAAAAAAGTAAAACGCGGGCAGAATAAATATTCAACAATTTCCGAAGGTGTAATGTAGACACCATGCGATTCATCCATATATTTTAGAAAAACTTAGCGATTACCTCATCTGAAACCAACTTCTTATCGAACGCCTGACCAAGAAGTTTTACCTTTTTAAAATCCTCATCGCACATCGGAAAGATATAAAGCGAATCTTTGTTTTTATCCATAATATCTTCGCACCGCAAGGATAATTCATCAATCTCGTTACGATTCAAATTTCCAAGAAAAGCACTCTTCTGTACCCTATAGAGGCCATAACCTTTGCAAATCTTGGCAATTTTAGTCCTCTTATTGGTATCTACGATGTCATATATTACCCAAAGAAGCACTTTTCTCCTTTATTAAACTATTGGCAATGCGATGGCATTCAAATTGAATGATATCGCGATTTTTTATATTCCTACCCCTATAACGAACTGTCTTCTCAAGAGTCTCGTTCAAGGCTTCAATCAAAACTGCCTTGCCTTCTTTATTTAAAGTCAAACCACCTTTTATGGGGTCAAAATATTCTTTCTTTATTTTTCTTTGGCTAAATAGGTAAACTACGGTCTGCTCTGCAAAAATTCTAAACATTTCTATCAAATCAAAAATCAAAGACTTCTTATTATAATTATCAGTATGAATAAAACCGATATAAGGGTCTAATCCTGCTATGATACAACCCTTCTCTACCAAAGAATAAAGCACACCATAGGCATAATTTAACAGGCAATTAAATTCATCTTTGGCAGGTTGTCTTGACCTTCCTTCAAACTCAAACCTTTCGGGGACAATGAAACTCAATGCCTCAAAATAAACTCTGCCGGCAGAACCCTCCATTCCCATTAGAGAGTTTCTTTTTTCTTCGATAGTTCCTTTTAGATTCATTAAACTCAATTTTATATTCTCCAACTGTTTAGCATATTCCTCTATTTTCTCTTGTTTTTCCGGCCGAGAATTTGCTAATCTTTTTAAAAAGCCAATCTGATTATCGAATTTAACCGTTATCCATTCTTTAGCTAACTCTAAACCTTCTTCTTTTTCTGCTATTTCCAATTGTCTGCGTCTAATTAAAGTGGTTGAACCTAACTTTGAATGCCAAACCCTGCCATATGGCGAGCCGAACTCATCCAAGAAGATCAAATCAATATTATTCTCCATCGCAAATTTAATCGCATCAGTAGAAAGATAAGCGCCTGTGGTAATTAAAATACTTTCCACTTTCTTAGCTGAAACCTCAAATTCTTTATCTTCATTTTTTACTAAGAAACAATTGTCCTTTTTCTTCAAATATGAGCCATAAGTGTTAATTACTAATTGCATAATTATAAATTCTTTACCGATTGATAAAATATAATACCTGCCAGGGATAAATCAGGCGAATGTCCTTGTATCTAAGCTCTTCTTTTTTCTCAAGACAACAAAAATAAGTTTTTACTCTGGGATAGTGTTTAAGAAAGTATCTCAAACTTTTACCGTATTTATTTAAGAATATGTTCTTTACTTCTATCGCAGCCAATTTATTTGCCGTATTTCTCCCTATAAACTCAACAACAAAATCTATTTCCTGTTTTATATTTGTTCTCCAAAAATATATAGAATCAGAAGAGAAATTTTTGCGTAATTGTGAATAAATGCTGTTTTCTAAAATGGCGCCTCCTAACCTTGGGAGAAAAGTTTTATTAGCCAAGATGTTTGCCAGTCCTGTATCTTCAAAAAAAATCTTTGGCATCTTGGTAAGTTCACTTCTTATATTTTTATGAAAGGGTTTTATCCTGCGAATGATATAAGTGTTCTCTAATAAAAAAAGATATTCTTCAATGGTTTTTTTAGCCAAGCCGACGGTGTTAGAAAGTTCGAAAATATTTAATAGATTTCCTATCTGCGAAGCAAGAATCTGCAATAAATTATTAAATTTATCCACCTCTCTTATTTCTGCCAAATCTCTAATATCCTTTTTAACATAAGTATTGATGATTTGTTTTAACTTGATTTCTTTTTTTTCTATATTCCTTTCCAGGACAATCGCCGGATAACCACCATAAACAACAAATTCAGTATACAGTTTTATCAACTCCTCTTTCAGAGCCTCAGCTGGCTCAATCTCTAAATTATATTTTAAATCCCTGAATTCCAAAAACTCTTCAAAATCCAAAGGAAAAAGTTCAAAATCAATAATCCTACCAGCCAAGGAATCTTTAAATTTCTTTTTTATCAGAAAACTTGATGAACCACTTACAATTAATTTTACTTTTTCGCTGTATCTATCGTAAAATAGTTTAAGAAATGAAGAAGGATTATTCAGATACTGAATCTCATCAATTATTAAAAATACCCTTTGCTTAAAATCTGCGCCTTTACCCTCTAAATAGGCCATCACTTCTGCGCAGGACTTATTGCATAACTCTAATAATCTAAAATCTTCCAAATCAAAATAAAAAATATTGTTCTCTTGAATTCTGGGTTTCAGGTAATTTTCTATAAGATAACGCAAAAGACAAGTCTTGCCAACCTGACGCGCCCCATGAATAACAATGCTCTCTTTATCCTCAATAAAGCTCAAAACCTTAGAGAGAATTTTTCTTCTTCTTAATTTTTCCATCGTCTATCTCTGGCTCCAATTTCTAAAGAAGTGGATAATTCCAGCAATTCTACAACCATAGTTTACTAAATACTTAATATTTTGTCAAGTTTTATTCTCTTTAGCTGGCTCTACCCTTTTTATTGTCCCAAATCCCCTTGAGACCGACTTGCCAATGCCCCAGTAATCGGGAATCTCAAAATTAACCGAGAATGTGCCGAGAAAACCAAGCATAGGGGTGCCCTTAAGGGAAGTTTTTATCTCTTTCATTTTGCCAAGACTTACCTTAATCGGCTCCGGCACTGTATAACCTAAACTCTTGGAGATAGAAATAATATTGCCGATTAAGATGTTGGCTAAAAACTCCTTTCTCGCCTGCCATCCTATAATCTTCAAATACCTCTTATGATTCTCCTTATTCAAGGCAAGCCAAGGGGTAAAAAATGAATAGGTTTGTTGGTCCTCAGATATTCCGAAAATACATTGTGCCTCTGATAAATCAATACCCTCCACTTTTACATCTTCATTTCCCAAAATAATCTTTTCGAAGTATGAAATATTTTTAATAGCCTCTACGCCTTCTGCTAAACCAATAATGCGGGCTTTAGAATCAATAATTTTATATTGAACGCGCGGATAAGAATAAATAAGAGAGCCGCCGTTGTGATTATGCAAAAAAATATTTTCTAAGAATCGTCTTCCTATGAATCCACGCAAACTGATACTATTTTCAAAATCCAGAGGTCGCACTGTCTCTAAAATGAGCTCAGCCGTAGGGACGGTCATACTTTTTCTTAATCTATAAACTGTCATTACTCTTTCTTCTTCCTGCCTCTCTTCGATTTTTGAGTCACTTTCTCTGTTTGCTTATCTTCATAACAAAAAATCCCTCGCACTCTTTGACCTTTAACAATAAAGGCTTTCTTTGCTGATATGAAGGAGATGGAATTTAGAGGTTTATAATTGTCACCTTCTTGTATTAATGGAGCTATGTATCTTTCTAAAACTGCCTCAGAGTCGATCGGATCATCTTGCATATAAAGGGCGATTCCTTTTTTATCAATCGGTTTGTCTTTAATGAAATCAAACTTAAGAAGGGAATTAACGATCACCTCTTGTCCTTTTGTAACGTCTTCGACTATCTCGGTGGAATAGATACTTTCCGGTTTAACGCAAACCAGAGATTCGCTATCCCCGAGATAAATAGGAGATACCTTAAGCGCTTCTTCAACTCTTTTCCCCACGTTTTCGCCGTCATCCCTGAAAACAATTAAGCAGTCAATGTTCGGGGTAAATGCGAACTGTCTTAATAGGACGTTCTTCGGAACCATTTGGACAGTGCAAGAAGATACAGCAATTGATTGCTCAGCCCTTGAGGTAGCCCCTAATGATACTTCGTGGATAGTCTTCATGAGAGCTACAGGATCACCACCTTCTTTTCTCCATAAGGCATTAGCACAAAGCCCTTTGATTGTTGAAGGTGCTGGCAGTGGATATGTGCGGGCGCATTGGTAGCTATAAGGCACACGAATGGAGTACATAGAGGAAACCTTTAACCTAAATTCTATGGCAATCATTTAGCCCTCACTTCAGTTCAGTAATGATGCTCTCAAAAAGAGCCTGAAGATTATCCTTTTTTTGTTCTTCTTCTACCACTGGTTCGCCATATCCCCAATATTTAACCTTGTTGTTAAATGCTTTCAGCATATTGATTGACTCGCTAAAACCATTGCTGTAAATTGGCGAGACAAGATTAGGAAGTGGCGTTGTATTATCTGATAAAGCAGCCAAAACACCCAGGCATTTTGTATGCGGCAGGGCATGAGATTGAGATGCACCAAATGCTCCCATTACCATAGGCAGCAAGGCTTTTACAGCCATCTGGCGACGGCGTTTGATTTCATTCGTATCAGACAGGCCATTCCCAATAAGTGGTTTCCCAAAACGATCAAGGTCAATAGAGCATACAAAGGCATATATGCTTGATGCGTAATTTTTGTAGAAAATCATTTGAGAAGACTTCTCTTCACTTTCTCCGCCCGAAGAAGCAACACGAGAATGTATAACCTGTTTTGCTTCACTACGAGTATCAAGCACTGGCAAAAGCCAAGAAAAATTGATACAAGAAGAACGTCTTAAGCTAAGACCTTTGGGGTCTTCTCCAATTTTGATTTTATTCGCACCCTTGCCGGATTCTTGAACAAAAGAGACAGCTATTGTTTTGTTCCCATCTTCATCTAAGGAAATTTCTCCTGATACCTTAACCTTTTTATTACCAAGTTTACGGAGGGCACAGGTTGGACAATCAGATTGTTGTGCATTCTCAGAATGCTCACACGGGATTACGCTGACCGATTCTTCTTCTCCATCTTTTGTCTCCTTTTTAAGCACAATATTTTTTCCAGATAATTCGACTTTAGCATTAAATCCGGGTTTATCAGTGCAAAGAAAACCATGAGTGTCGCATATAATACATGCTTTGATTCCATTTCCTTCATTTTGTGGCTTTCTTTCAGGCTCCCATACTTTGCATTGCTCACAAAGCTGTGGTTTTTCCTGATTCAATTCTTCTTTCAGCATATAAGCCAGATGCCAGTGTTTCAGCATCCTTCCGCTTACAGCAGGGGCTTCAGGAAGTTCTTTCCCATCTTCTCCAACCATCCTAATCATTCTGATCTCAGCAGTCTGTCCAATACTTCCCTCATTGTTCATATCGTGGACATTGACAATGAGCTTTGCTGCTACCGTTAAAAATCCTGGATTATTCATAACTTATCCCTCCTTTCTCCAATATGTAAAAGCTAAAATACAGGTCAATATCTTGACCTGTTCAAAATTACTCTCCGACAATTTTAAAACTTCACGAACATTATCCTCACTAGGGAAAAACAACTCTTTTTCTTTCTTATCCTTTTTTTCATCAGGTTTACTATAGATACCTGCTGCCTTTCTGTGTGCATCAAGCAAGTATTTCGCGAATTCCTCTGGTGTTTGAGACCCTCTCAAGTAATCTACAGGACCAAAGTTTTGTTTGCTAACAAAATACTTTAGCATCTTTGCAACAGCCCCTATATTTGGGTCATCAATCAATTTTTCATCCATATCTAACACCTCCTTTGCGATGTATTTAACAGATTCTTTATAGACCAATTGTTTTCCTTTAGTAGTAGATACATACTCACGGCAAAATGACACAGCATCCTGATTTCTTTTAAACTGCAAGGTCTTTGAAAGAAGTCCAAGCAATTCTGGTTTATCTTCAGTATATCTATATGCACTTTGTGCAAGGGCAACATTGTAAGGATTATCTCCTAAAAACTTAAGTTCTGCATCAATGTTTCTTTCTTCTGAAAAGTTATATCTCCATACCCCTGGTGGATTCGTATATTCACCCCTTGCAATAAAAATTGTTTTTACATTTTCAGATAATATCCTCGCTATATGAGGATAGGAACTTAATAATCCAAGAGACGCGCTAATAGAGGGTATAGAGGCAAGCCTTATCGTGATATTCTTGATAGCTGCAATATATTGGGATAATGCCCGGCCACTTGTTTGACTGCGAAATCTTGGAATAAAAGAAATCGTTTCCTTTATCTTTTTTTTGTTATTAATTTGCATATTAACTTGGAAGCTTGTGATTCCCAGAACGCTCAAAGTGCCACAATAAATACATAAATCAGGGGGATTAGTTGATCTCACAGGATTATTTCTAATCGGGGGAGAACCAAGGCTTGGCGAAAAAGCCAATATGGCGGGGAATTTTTCTGTTTTTTTATGCCCACATATTAAATCATGTGAGCCTTTCCTTATAGTTTTAGACAAAGTCAAGTTATAAAACTGAAGAATATCATTTTGTTTATTTTGGATAGCCAATCCATGTTTTGATATTTTTTCTGTTTGTATATCTATACCTTTTGGTCTAAATCCTATTATGCGTAAAAGAGAACTCCGGTCAGATAAAGTTCTTAAACACCACCAGCTAAGTGATTTAACCAGATTATCTTTTTTGCCTTCGTCAATATTTATATGAATCAAATACCTATCAAAACTCTCTTCAAGGGTAACCTGTTCGGGCTCAACACAATCAAGCGCCACTCGGCACAGCCCAAGGGCTATTCTGCTTTCAAAATCATCAAAGCCTGTTCCTGGTGTTTGTAGGGTAATCATGGCAATATTCCTCCGTTAAGGAGAACCTCAAGAACCGACCGTCGGGTTTCTTTTTCTTTGTCATCAACTTCTCTTTCAGTAGCTGCCCTCCAGTCACAGATTTTCAAGATATGGTGAAGGCTTGAGCTTAAAAGGCGGTGCTTGTGTTGGTCCAAAAGCCTCGGACATTTGCTCCATGAACGTAAGGCATCACTTAAATTAGTCAGGCTTTTGAGTGTGATACTGTCTAAACGTAAGATACCGTCAAACATAAAGGTGGCAAGAACCTTATCGCCCTCTTCATGCCAACTAATTTTATCTCCCTCTTGTAGCAACCCCTCAAGTATTATCTCTGCATCTGGCGATTCAAGATTGTTGCCGGAGACACCACTGTCAATGTGGTGAATCAAGATTGCAAAAACAGAGGCATTGCCAAGGTCGTTATTAATGCCGTTCTTATTCCATTCAAGAAGATATGCTGCTCCCAACGATGCGTGGGGAGGGGTGTACCCTTTTTTATTGCTTGCTATTTTAGCAATCTCCTCTTGCCATTTTTTGGTAAGTTTTCCAATATCATGCGCAAAAATCATCTTTTTGACCGACTGATTAACTATTTCTTCATCTGCATTAAACATTCTCGAAAGAGTGGGTAGAAATCTGCCTGAAATCTTATCCCACTGAGATAAAGAGTTCGCAATGTGTACCTCGTATTTTTCATTAGGAGCGCTTAACATATTAAGCAATCCTCCTCGTCTATTTCTTGGGACTTTGGTTTAAGTCCGATAACAGAATTATAATTTCTATCTTCTTCCTTAACCCCTTCTCCATCTATCAAAGCATAGATTTTAAAAGGTCTTGGTGGCTTGTCCCATGTGTTTTCTCTTAAACCTTGTGATTCTGGATCATATTCTACTATCTTTAATCCTTTCTTGACCCCGTCTTTACTGCTCCAAAACCTTCTAAACCATAGATAAGAAATATTAAGGCATAGCGGTTTTATTTCTCTGTAAGGAATAGTCTCTGTGAATTTAAATTCTCTTGAATTTATTATGATGACTTGCCCACCTTCTGAGGTTTTCTTTTCTGGCTTCTTAATCGCGCTTATAAAAATGGTGCAATACATTTCATCCCTTGCAGACAAATTATACGGGATAGAGTCAGCGTAAAGAGTGGCATCAAAAATCTGTCCCATTGCATTTCTTGCCTCGACATAATCTACACGGTATTTCATTTGATTACAGAATGTTTCGGTGTCTTTCCATAAACTAAAATCAAGTTTTTGGTTATTATTCAAATACTCCATGGAAATCTTTACAAAGTCTCCACCATCCCCAAGCTTCTTGTCCACATAAGGCACAGACTTTTCAGGATTGACAATAATAACCTTGCCTTTGCCGCCCCATCGTGCAACACGTCCAATCCTTTGAACTAAAGCATCTGCTGAGGCACATTCTGTTATAAGCAAATCACAACTTATATCAAGACCTACTTCACACACCTGAGTTGAAATTATAATTCCATTTTTAGTTTTTGAGTTTTTGCCCATTGTGTCAATAACTACATTCTCTTTAAACGCCCTGTCTTTCGCAGAAAATCTTGAGTGGATGAGAATTGCCTGCTTGTCTTTTAAGCCTATAGCAAGCTTTTGAGCCACATCAACTCTGTTTGCTACTATCAAAACCTTTTGATTTACCGCATCATCCAAAACAGCCAGCAATTCACGAGAAGGCTTATCATCTTTCAATAACAGCCAGTCTTGTACTTCCCATGAAACTTCCCTTTTATTTAATAACCGTCCCTCAAAATCTATGATCTTATGATTAAGATCTTGTGTAAGGTCTTTTTGTAAAGACTCGGGCATAGTAGCAGTCATAATCAATACAGGAACTCTGCTGTAGCATAGGATATCCAGCATAGCTTTCATTAAAGCATGTGTATAGGGAGAGTAAAGATGGGCTTCATCAAAAACGATTACTGAATTTGCAAAAGCCCCTGCAGGAACATCAAGATGTCGACCGACTTGAGATTTATTTCTGGCATAACCATAAAGAAACTGGTCAAAGGTGGTGATACAAATATCTGAAAAAAATAGCGGGTCTAAAGAATTTGTCCCATGTTCAATACTTACTGTTATTGTTTTGTTATTTATTTTCTTGGCATAGCCAACAATCCTATCGTGAATCTGATTGCATAATGCTCTTGTAGGCAGGACATAAATCATTCGGGGAGCTAATGACCACTTATTGGTCATTGCCTGTGCTAAAAAAGGAACTACTACAGATTCGGTCTTTCCATAACCGCATGGAAGCCTTAACAGTAAAGGATTTTGGGAGGCATCCCAATTCGATAAAAGACTAAACATCTTAATCTGTTCTGATGTAGGTGAAAAACCACAAATATTTCTATAAATATCAGTGGGGCACATTTCCTCTCCTCAAGACTATCTGTGACAACAGGATAATTTGACAAAGGTTAGTAATTTTCTTTGGGGCTAAAAACCAATATCTACTTATCCACCTATAACTCACTTTAGCGCCAAATTTTAAACCATGCTTCACTGTGTGCTTCAAAATAATTTAGGATACTTTTAGTGAATTTTTCCATTTAACGTTTATTCTTTGACCACTTATCAATCTCATCCTTACGAAATCGCCATTGGCCGCCTACTCTAAAAGCCGATATCAATCGTCTCTGCCTTCACAACCTCCTCTGAAATATTACTTAATATTTTACATCTTGAAGGCGCCTCTGGCAACCATTTCTTAATTGGGCAGAAATTATGGCTATAGGCTAAATGAATAAAAAGTGGTAAATTCGAATAGGGTATGAAAGCGACCTCTCTTTATGAGATTGCTTCATTTGCTTGCTATGTAAGCTAACTTCGCAATGACAATATAGGGCGAGCGCTTCATCTGCCTGCTACTAAAACTCGTTTCGCAATGACAAAAATGTAGCACGCTTTATAAATGACAGAACAGCCTAAAGGCTGGGTTCCCTCGTGATAATGGAGTAGCACCCGAAAGGGTGCGCCATTTTAATCTACCTATTTTTACATTTTATCGCAGCCTTTCCACCTTCTTTTAAACAGTTTTATACTTATAAGTTCGGTGGACAAGTCGGCTGCTACTCCAACACTTATGGGGAATTTACCCTTTAGCCCGACCTCTTTTTTAGCAAAATGGTCGGGTAAAGGTTTCATCACGGGAGAAACCCTCACCTTAATCCTCTCCCTTAAAAAGGGAGAGGAAAAGGCGATGGAGGCTGGGTTCCTTTTGGGACGCAGAGATTATATTTGACCTTTTAAGGCCATTATGGTATAAGTATAAAACTATATAGCCCAATTCTAATAACAATTTTCTAAGGAGGTTTAAAATGGGTAATTTTAACTTATTGTGGCTTGCGCCAATTGGTTCTATTATGGCGCTTTTATTCTCTGGGTACTTAGCGTGGAGCGTCTTAAAGAAAGAGCGCGGGGACAAAAAAATGCAGGAGATTGCCAATGCTGTAAAAGAAGGCGCAAAGGCATATCTAAGGCAACAATATTCAATAGTTGCAATCTTCTTCACTATAGTATTTTTTATACTCTTATGGTTAAGCATCAAGGGGTACCTTGTAATATTTGTGCCGTTTGCTTTCTTAACAGGCGGTTTCTTTTCAGGCCTATCCGGATACATAGGGATGTCTATAGCCACAAGTGCAAGCGACAGGACTGCCAATGCAGCAAAAAGAAGTCTAAACGGCGCATTGAGGGTGGCGTTTTCTGCTGGCGCAGTTATGGGATTGGTTGTAGTTGGACTTGGCCTTTTAGACCTGAGCATCTGGTATTGGCTCCTTAACTGGTATTATTCAACGCACGCATTGCCCCAAGGCATAGACAAAATCGGGGCGATTACTTCAACTATGCTTTGTTTTGGTATGGGCGCGAGTTCACAGGCGCTCTTTGCCAGGGTAGGCGGAGGCATCTTTACCAAAGCAGCAGATGTCGGCGCAGACCTGGTTGGAAAGGTTGAGGCAGGAATCCCTGAAGATGACCCAAGGAACCCTGCTGTTATAGCTGATAATGTTGGTGACTGCGTTGGAGATTGCGCTGGTATGGGCGCTGACCTTTATGAATCATATGTGGGCTCAATCGTTGCCACAATGGCACTGGCAGTTGCAGCAGGATTAGGACTTCAAGGTGTAACAATCCCTATGGTGATGGCCAGTGTAGGCGTGATTGCGTCTATAATTGGGACCTTTTTCGTCCGCGCAGAAGAAAAGGCAGACCAAGGGGTCTTGTTAAAGGCCCTGCGCAAAGGGATTTTTTCAAGCGCTATAATGATTGCTATACTTTCTTATTTTATTGTAAATATGACGCTGGGGCCTAACTATATCGGAATTTACTGGGCAATCCTGTCAGGCCTTGCAGCAGGACTTCTTCTGGGCCTTTCTACAGAATTTTTTACCTCTGATAAATATCCTCCTACAAGATTTGTATCTTCTACTGCGCTTACTGGGCCTGCGACTGTGATTATAGGAGGGCTATCTATAGGCATGCTTTCAACTGCTATCCCTGTGGTGCTCGTAACCGCGGCAATACTGGCGAGTTTTTACCTTTCAGGGGGTGCGCATAATTTCAACGCAGGGCTTTATGGCATAGGCATCTCTGCGGTAGGGATGCTATCAACCCTTGGCATAACGCTTGCAACTGATGCGTATGGACCCATCGCAGACAATGCAGGAGGAAATGCAGAGATGTCACACCTTGGGCCTGAGGTAAGACAGCGAACCGATGCCCTTGATGCCCTCGGCAATACCACTGCAGCCACTGGAAAAGGTTTTGCCATTGGTTCAGCCGCATTAACAGCCCTTGCGCTTATAGTCGCATACAATGACAAGATTGCATCTTTAGGAAAGACTATGGATATGAGTTTTATAAATCCCAGACTAATCTCAGGGCTATTTATCGGCGGGATGCTCCCATTTCTATTTTGTGCCCTTACAATGGGCGCAGTAGGCCGGGCTGCCAGCAAAATTGTAACTGAGGTCAGAAGGCAGTTTAAAGAGATAGCTGGTTTGATGGAAGGCGAGGCAAAACCAGATTATGGAAGATGCGTAACTATTGTTACTATCGCGGCGCAAAAAGAGATGATACTTCCAGCGCTACTTGCATTGATTGCGCCAATAGTTGTGGGTATATTTGTCGGCCTTGAAGGAGAGGTAGGGCTACTTTCAGGCGCATTGGTCTCTGGTTTTGTGCTGGCAATAATGATGGCTAATGCTGGATGCGCCTGGGACAATGCCAAAAAATATATTGAGGGAGGAAGACATGGCGGAAAGGGTTCTTATCCTCATAAGGCAAGCATTGTAGGCGACACAGTGGGAGACCCTTTTAAAGATACATCAGGCCCATCGTTAAATATCTTGATTAAATTGATGTCGATGGTATCAATAGTATTTGCCTCGTTTATTATATCAAAAACTCTTTTTAAGTAATCTAGCAAAAGGCCAAAACTACACTTGTTAAAAAAGGGGGTGTTTGGTTATGGCAAAAAAAGCTGTTGTAATACTTGCTGATGGTTTTGAAGAGTTAGAGGCGATATCTGTGATAGATATATTAAGAAGGGCCAATATAGATACTACCGTCGCTGGTTTAGATAAACTCAATATAAAAGGTTCTCACGGCGTAATCATTTCTGCAGATAAGATACTCGATGAATCTGGTGATTATGACGCATGCGTTTTCCCTGGAGGAATGCAGGGCGCAACAAACTTAAGCGCCTCGGAAAAAGTAAAAAAATTGATTCAGAAAATGAACTCTGCCAATAAAATTATTGCTGCTATATGCGCATCTCCAGTAATTGTGCTTGGGCCAAGTTCTATACTTAAAAATAGGCATGCGGTTTGTTATCCTGGAATGGAAAAAGAGTTTCCTAAGGATGTTAAATATAAAGATAGCGACGTGGTTATAGATGGAAATATCATTACAAGCCGAGGCCCTGCAACAGCTGTAGCGTTTGCACTGGCAATAGTTCAGCAACTCGCAGGAAAGGTAATAGCAGAGAATGTCAGGAAGGCAATCCTGGCAAAATGAGTTGACTGCATGGGGAATTAACCCTTTAGGGTTTCATCATGAGAATTTGCACAGGGCTAAAGCTGGGTTTCCGAAGTAATAACATCCAATAAATCTACTCCAAGCCTCTCGAACATCTCTTTTAATTTTGCAGTGGGAAGGCCTAATATATTAAAATAAGACCCCTTGATATTATCAAATATAAAAGAACCAACGCCTTCTATTGAAAATCCGCCTGCCTTGTCATACGGGCCTAATAACTTAAAATATCTTGATATCTCTCTATCATTTATACGCCTTACCTTTATGATAGAACACTCATAATCCTTAACCAGCTTTTTTGTTTTTACATCTACGATGCATAAACCAGTATAAACATAAACAGTCTTCCCTGACATCTCTTTTAGCAATCTTTTAGCACGGCCTTCATCGCGTGGTTTTCCTATTATTTTTTTACCAATTTTTACAACAGTATCTGCGGCTATGGCATACCCTTTCTTAAGACGGCTTGAGACATCCATTGCCTTTAAAAAGGCATTCTGCATACTAAGAAAAGACGGGCTTTTCCCGCTGGTCAATTCAGGTATCCTACTTTTGATGACTTTATGTTTTATACCGCAGGAGGAAAGTATAAGAGACCTTCTCTTTGATGCTGAGGCGAGAATAATATCCATTTTATGTAAAAAAGATATAGCCCAAAATTTTATAAATAAGTTTTGCTACTGTAAAATCAGGCGCTATCATACCCTTTATAGGACAAAACTCTACTACATCCAGGCCCACGATATTTTTACCAGCAATCAATCTGCGAAACGATTCTAAAAAGTCATACCAACCAAATCCGCCAGGTTCAGGCGTGCCAAGCGACGGGATTATTGAAGGGTCAAACACATCAAGGTCTATGCTTATATAGACATTGCTGGTTAAAAAACTCCTGACTGATTCTATCCATCCTTGACCCTTTCGAATCTCAAGCATATTTATAATCTTTAAATTCTCCAAGGATAAATCCCTTTCCTCTTTATCTAAACTCCTGACCCCAATCTCTACTACCGGAGAAACCTCTATTATCCGCCTGGCAGTGCATGCATGATTATATCTTGTGCCATTATAGGTATCTCTCAGGTCATAATGCGCATCAAAATATAATACACTCAAATCCTTGAAATATTGTTTTGCTGCTGATACTGCCCCTACACTGATAAGATGCTCCCCGCCCAGTAAGACAGGCAATCTTCCTTTAGCGAATGTATCACCCGTGATATGTTCCACTTTTTTAAGCATCGCCCTTGGCGAAAGATGATTAAGTTTTAATATAGGTGATGTCCTGATGCCAATCGTATATATCTCTTTACCAAGCTCCTCATCAAAAAGCTCTAAGTTTTGAGAGGCCCTCAGTATAGCCAAAGGTGCATCTTCTGTGCCTTTTTTATAGGTGACAGTCCTTCCGTAAGAGACGGGTATTATAACTACTTTTTCGAGACTACTTGATTTTGTAACCGCTCCGATAAAATTCAATCCCATAACTATTTTGATTCAAGGACATACTGGAAGATAAGAGGTGCAACGATTGTTGCGTCTGACTCTATTATAAATTTTGGGGTATCTACATCCAGTTTTTCCCAGGTAATCTTTTCATTGGGCGTGGCTCCGCTATAAGAACCATATGAGGTTGTACAATCGCTTATCTGGCAAAAGTATCCCCAGAATTTGCAATTCTTCTTCAGGTCCTGCCTTATAAGCGGCACAACGCATATAGGAAAATCCCCTGCTATCCCACCGCCTATCTGGAAAAACCCAATTGAACAATCCTTTGTATTTTCCAGATACCAGTCAATCAAAAAATCCATCTGTTCTAATCCGCTTTTTATAAAATTAAGGCTTTTAAATCTTCCCTTTTTATACCCAGCCACCAGTACGTTTCCAAGCGTAGAATCCTCCCACCCAGGGGTAAAAATAGGTATATCCTTTTTAGAGGCTGCAATAACCCAGCTATCCTTTGGGTCGATCTCGTAAGATTGTTTTAACCCACCGCTTCTTATCAACTGATAAATATATTCGTAAGGAAAATGTCTCTTACCCTCTCTATCTGCCTTTTCCCATAAAGGGAAGAGTTTTCTTTCAATCTTTCTTATCGCCTCTTCTTCAGGAATACAGGTATCTGTCACCCTATTGAGATGCTGGTCCCTGAGTTTGGCCTCTTCCTGTGGAGAAAGATAACGATAATTTGGAACACGTTTATAATGATTATGGGCAACGAGATTAAAAATATCCTCTTCGAGATTTGCTGCTGTAACGCAGATACCATGGATTTTATCTCTACGAATCATCTCAGCAAGGGATATGCCTATCTCACCTGTGCTTAATGCACCTGCCATGCTTAGAAACATCTTGTTGCCTTTTTTGAGATGATTCACCCACGCCTCTGCAGCGTCTACAACTACTCTAGCGTTAAAATGCCTGTAATTTTTTTTGATAAAATCTTTTATGCCCATATTATTTTTTAATATAGCATCCTCAAAGAATATTGGCAAGAAAAATCTCTGGGAAAACTACCATATGGGGAATTCACACATGGACAGCCTACTTGTCCGCCGAAGATGAGTGCTAAAACTGCTTAAGCGAAGGCGGAAAGGCTGGGTTCCCGAATATATGGGGAATTAACCCTTCAGGGTTTCATCACGCATGTACATGCACATATAAGTTCAGTGGACAAGTCGGCTGCTACTCCAGTAGACAACTTCTTATTCCAGAATATCAAGCATCGTCAAATCTATATTATGGCGGGGTTCCATAAAAAATATAGTCCCAACATCATATAAGGGTCCATTGTATAACTCAATTATCTTTTTCCCTGATTTTTCCTTTTGCTCTGTTTCTTTGAGTTTACGCACAGCAAAACCTGCATAAGCTATTTGAAGCAAACACTGGCTATCAGTAACAGGAGACAGAGAAATTCTAAAAGGCTTCTTCAAATCGATGTTCGCTTCTATCTCAGAAATAGGAAACTCCAGTTTATGCCAGCCATGTCTAGCTGTGTACAGACGTCTGAATATACGGCCATCCTGACTGTCACGTCTGCCTGACGACGTGCGAACCTGTATCCCGCTCAATACCAATTCTATAGTTACATCTTCATTATGAGGGTTGCCCGCAATGCACAAAAATACATCTGCTCTTTTTTTGCAGTGTCGGGCAAGAATATTCATAAGTAATGGGATTTTATTCCCTGCTCCTCTCATTTTATCTGTAATCCACCATTGTATGCGTACTGGCAAAAAACAAAGCATTGATTTTATTTTCTCCCATATCCAACCGCAAATAATGAATAAACGTGCCACAGTTTTGAAACGTGCTGTGGATATACAGAACGTATTTCCAACAGCCAGAAGCCTGCCCCATGGTCTG
>Ga0078972_1010290_pt1 | contig 17596 bp, 14 predicted proteins | sample YelNatPaOPGAMG01_FD_67568 | JGI IMG/M metagenome (GOLD analysis project Ga0078972, IMG submission 67568) | Hot spring thermophilic microbial communities from Obsidian Pool, Yellowstone National Park, USA - OP-RAMG-01 (SPADES assembly) (version 2) | ecosystem: Environmental > Aquatic > Thermal... | reverse complement strand
ATCTTAGCAAAATTTCCGTCGAGAAAATCGCATCTTTTGCATATGAAATGAGATACAAACATTCCAGTTCGAGCCTCAACGAAACTTCCTATTCTATATGCGAAACTTTCTGAGAGACTGAGCGGACTTTTTATCTTGGAACGACACCTAACTTTGTCCTCTATACCAACTACTTTTTTGTTTAGTTCAGCGAGCATGCAAAAGTGGTCAAGGAAAAATAAAGAGATGATTGAAAACTGTAAGAAGAACGCAGAGGTATATCATCAACTCAGAGATGAGCATAAGGTAGGAAAGTACCGCCGTACTAAACTAAATGCTATTTTTATCTCTTTCTATTTTTACACTTTTCCTAAGTCCTATACTCTGTTATAAGCTTTTTATTTTCCGTATATCCTTTACATAATTTTCTCAAGGGACATTCCTTGCATTTTGGGTTATCATGGTTAAAACAATATTTTGTTCCGATATGCATTAAACCGTCGTCAAAATCGGCGACGGAATATGAAAAACCGTCTTTTTTCAAGGTATATATAAGAAGATTGGGAATGCGCTGGATTTCGATGAGTTTAGGTCTTTGACCGGTTTTCAAGTAATTGGATACAATATTAACATAGTCTAAGAAGATATCCGAGTTGGGATGGATATTTGCGGTTTTATTTCCTCTGATATTGGTAACCCTAATATAATGAACACCTCCCTTTCCTTTGCCTTTTTGGATAACATTCCAATTTTCATAATCCTTGAGCGATGCCCATTCTAATAAAAATCCTGTTCTAAACAGAACGCGTCCCGCATTGCTGTCAAGGGGGACTTCATATGATACATCAGACCAGCCGTTATCCTGACGTTTGACTAGTTTAAAGATACTAACATAATTTTTTGCAAATAGATGGCATGCTTTATCACCAATTGCACTTCCTAATCCATATCTGTTATTATCTTTTAGTTGCTGTGCCATTATTTCAGCAGAACCCCAACTTTCTACATAATCCACTAGTGGTTGCGGTGATTCTTTACTACTTCTTTGTAAATCTTTTTCTAACAATAAAGGTAGACAGAGCGGCACACCCCATCTATGAACTGTATAATCCAATACTTGCTTCGTAGATATCAACCCTCTCATGGATTGAGCAAAAAAGAGATTATATTTAGAAGGCACGCTATCGTTTTCCCTTGCCCAATCATCTGCTCTCATCTTTTTGATAGAATCATGTTTTTCTAGAATCGTATCTATCGATATTCCGAGTTCCTTAAAAAAATCGATAGGTCTGTGAAAAATCCTGATTTCTTGTCTATACAGTTGATTTGTTATATTTTTCAATAGCTCTCTTACACCAACAATGTCCGGCCCTTGGTCTAACACAACACTAACTAAGAGATATCTTGTTAAAATGTCCCGTCTTGTCCATTTACCATCATATTCGTCAAGTTCGTCATGTTTCAAGCCAATATTCTTTGAGAAGTAATATCTAAACGGTTCGACTTCCTGAATATTTGGGACATTGCGAAACCTCTTCCCCAGTTCCGATAACTTTTTTGTAATATCCAAGGCGAACTTCCAATCAACCATCCTTTTCCTCTCCATTTTTGTCATTACTCCATTTAAACAAATTCATTTGTACATTCGATATTCTTTCTTTTGCAAATTCATAATAATCCTTAACTATCTCAAATCCAAGATAATGTCTCCCTAACATTTTAGCAACTACAGCTGTTGTCCCTGAGCCTAGGAATGGGTCAAACACAATATCTCCCTCGTTGCTGCTAAATAAAAGAATTTTTCTAACTAATTCCAAAGGAAGTTTGGTAGGCGTTTTTCTTTTACCCGTCCAGTATTCTCTCTTAATAATCCATACATCTTCAGGATAATGTTCGATTTTGTTGAATTTATATTTTTGTGAATTTTTTACGATAAATAGAATGTGATAATGACTTGTAACATACTTTTTTTCAGTAAAAACTCCAAACTGGTACTTCCAAATCAGATGATTAATCGTTGTAAATCCTACCTCATCAAGCCCATTAAGTATATCTTTCAAATTAGTCCATCCTGAAAAAACATACATGCTACCTGCTTGACTCAAAATCCTATAACATTCTTTCATCCAATTTACAGTAAAATCATAATATTTTTCTTTCGGTATTTCGTTATATCCCTCAATAACGCGTTCTTGAGTGCGGTTGTAGTTATTTCTTTTTGCCTTAAAATCAATTGCAAATGGTGGGTCTGTTACTATTAAATCTATAGTTTCGTCTGGGATTTCTTTCATTAATTCAAGAGCATCTCCACAGTAGATTTCATCAACCTGAAATTTGCCTATTTTTCTGTTATCTTTCATTCATGCCCACTATTACCTCTATCTACTTTATTATACTTAATTTTATTATACTTTTTACATACCTACATTGGAAAAGGGTTGCAGTGTAGAAGGGAAAATTTGTTTAGATAGTGTTACTAGAAAAGTAATGAAAAAGATTCTAAAAGTTTTACAGAACGCCTCTCCCTTTATTGTATCTTTGAATCAAAGCATCAGGTAGCATCACTTATTCCTCTTTTTCTCCAAGCCGTAGTTTCTCCAAGCCATAGATATTGTTGCAAGATGTATCCATACCACGTTTGGCATAGTTGCAAGTACGAATGATAAATCAGTATTTCCTGTAATTCGTATGTTTAGCATTCTTTCAAGATGTTTTTTCGATACTTTCTTATCGATATAGAACCTTGCGACATCTTCGATATTTGCAGAGGTGGAAGATAGATAAAAATAAGATGAATGAAGGCTCCATTTTGTTGCTTCGATTGCGAACTTTGCTGCAGAACTATGGAAAATATATAGAAATGCACTTCCGAGAGATAAAAGAACATTCATTGCAAGCGATTTTAGCATATCTCCCAAGGTGTATCTCGGTCTCTTTACTTTATCTATCAAATCTTCGCCGTAGATTGTCTTTGCATGAGATAATACACCTGCGAGCACCAAGCCGGAGGGTGCTAGAACCCTCGTAAGAACTGGCGTAGTGTTAAATATCTTAGCAAAATTTCCGTCGAGAAAATCGCATCTTTTGCATATGAAATGAGATACAAACATTCCAGTTCGAGCCTCAACGAAACTTCCTATTCTATATGCGAAACTTTCTGAGAGACTGAACGGACTTTTTATCTTGGAACGACACCTAACTTTGTCCTCTATGATGTCTATTTTCTCGTTTAACTCTGCAATTTTATTTTCGGGGCAGGTGTCTTTCATTACAATTATAACATCTGCATCAGAAAATTCAGAATAGCCCCCTTTTACTAGACTTCCAAACAGAATAATCGAATTGAGAACCTCCTCATAGCATTCGAGTATTTTCAAAAGTTCATCGAAAAACGTACGCACACGCGTGGGCAACTCCATTTCAACGGTAAGTTTCATAACTTTTACCTTTATTCATATTTTCATATACTGCAATTTTATATCTGTTTTTCTTCATATCTGCTTTCTTTGTATCTGCCATCTTCCTACTCCAAATTCTATTCTAAAGTTTTCTTAACAAAGTTTCTTAAACCGTATCGTTATTTGTAGTTATTTTGTTTTCTACGCAGGCTAACAATGCTTGCTTTGCTATCTCAATATCCCTTTCTAAAAATCACAATCCTATTCGTATTAGTCCCTTTCAAGTTGTTATCAACTCCCCAGATTTTGGCAGTCTTTGTAAATTCTTGAACGTTGATTACCACCCCTGCACATTCAAATCCGGCATTTACACCTATCGGAACTATCTTCTCTTCAAGTTTTATTTTACCACTTCTTATCTCGCCAACCTCGAACGCTACCCAACCCCCTTCTTTTGTTATTCTATACAATTCCCTGAATACACCTCGCATCACATCTTCCCAAGCCGATAATGTCCTTACTACCGTAATTCTTTTCGAAATTTCCTTATCATCGATACAATTAAACCAACATCTTAACCAATTGTCATTCGAGTATTGCACAACATCAAGAAATGGCGGCGAAGTTACTGTTAATTGAACTATCTCATCTTCTATATACCTTAAATCTCTCGCGTCGGAACTAAAAAATCTTGCTCTTTTACCAAATCTTTCTAAATTTCTCAATTCTGTATGTGATATCCTCGATAATAACTGTTTAGATTTTTTAAGGATTATCTTCTTTACATCTCTATATTCGGGTGTCTGCATTCTTCGTTCATTTATTTTAATCTGTCTTGATTGACTTACGGCTTGGTTAGGTGGTAAAGTATATACAGAGAAGAACCCCTTCGAATGTCCTGTTAATCTATTAGTAGCAACCATTCTTATCCATTTATCTGTCTTATCTTCTTTCCCTTCTTCATTTCTCCTTTGCAAATAGTCTCTTAACGAGACAATTTCACCTAAAGTATCTCTATGATAAAACATAGACAAATCTATCTCAGCATCTCTTTTCTTGTCAAATTGAATACTATCCAATCTAGTTTCTATTTCGTTCATTTTAGGCGGATTTACTCTGGGCTCTGCCAATACCTCACTTAACGGATTTACATCGTTTGCATACCCAGTTCTACCTCTTAACGCTGCTTCGATAACAGTAGTTCCCCTCCCGCTAAAAGGGTCAAATACAATATCGCCCTCTGAAGTCAATTTGTTTATAAAAAAAGCAGGCAGTTGCGGCTTGAAACAAGCACGATACGATATCTCATGTATCGAGGACGCCTGCCTTTGTCTTGAAGTCCAGAATTCATTTATAAAAAATCGCACATTCTTCCCCTCAATCTTCCTTTCTTCTACAAATGTCCTTTTTTGTAACTTATTCTCGCTAAATACAAAATTGCAAAGATAATCTTCAAATTGTAAATTATCTAGTTGTGAATTATCTATCTGTGAATTATCTATATGCGAACTGTTTATCTTCATCAAAGCTCCACCTTTGCATACTTTTGCATCTTGCTAACCTACTCTTGTTGCTAACCTACTCTGATACTATAAACTACTATGATACCAAAATACTAATACTTAATCTACTAAAAATATTTACATCTGGATCTTTACCTATCTTTACATCTATGTCCTCTCGATGCAGCTATGTGATTTCGAGTGCATCATTTCGAAGTGCATCCTCTTCTTGAATCGCATAAGTATCTGGATAAATCTAGACCCTAAAAACCATGAAAAGATGAAATTTCCCAATGCATGCGCTATATTAAATCCCAAGCCGGCAATTATCGCAGCAATCCAAAACTTTTTCTCGAATGGAAAGAATGAGAAGGCAAACCAAAGGTCTGCAATCAATCCATAAAAGAACCCACAAAATGCAGCATAAATCGCCAACATCAAACGATACTGTATAGGTTTAAAATATTCGTTCAGTCCTTTTTTAGAAAATTTCCCAAGGTATCCAGAAATACCGCCTATACATCCCCAGGAAAACATCTGAAGTACAGTCCAAGGACCCTGTCCCAAAAATAGATTCGAGGCAAAAGGAGTTATACAACCTACCATAAAACCTGCCATAGGTCCGAATACCAAGCCCGCGATTATTATTATAAATGTACAAGGTTGCACATTCGGAAACGCAGCAAAGGGTATTCGAGAAACCGCAGATAAGGCTGAAAGCATACCTATAAGCGCAAGTTCCTTTGAACCATACTCGTTCTCTTCGAACTTTAATACCAAGCCTATAATAGATACACTCATTAAAACTATCGAAAATAGACCAAAATTAGTGAATATGAGCGCATGCACAACTGGTATATTCGAGTTGAACACCAAAAACAGCAGAACAGAAAAGAATATTACAAAATAAACATTCGATAATTTTAATAACGATATTTTTAATAAAGATAATTTTAATAACTTCAATTTTGAGATTAGATTACTACATGACATAATTTTTCCCCAACTATTCTAAGTTTCTCAAGGACTCTCGTCTATCCTCAAATTCGCATGTGAACCTATCTGAAACTTTTCCCAAAGTCTCTTCAAACATATCTTCCAATATCTCTTCCAACATCCCATTATCCAATTTCAGAAACCTGTCTGCTATTGATCTTGCAAATTTCAGGTCATGTGTTGCAAAAACTATACCTCTTCCTTTTTCCTTTTGCTTAATTAAAATGTCCATTAACTTATTCTTATTCTGATTATCCAAGCCCCTGGTAGGCTCATCGAGTGCAAGTATCTTAGGCTCACAAGCAAGCAATGCCGCAAACGCAACACGCTCTCTTTCACCTGCAGACAAATCCCTCGGATATTTATTAAGTATCTCTGTTAATGAAAAATCTCTCGAAAGTTCGTTCTTTCGCCTCGACCAATCATGTTTCGGAACCTCTGCACACTTTAACGAAAACTCAATCTCTTCTTCAACAGTATCTGCAAATAGATAATCGCTCGGATTTTGTGATAAATATCCAACTTTTCTTGACAATTTTGCAACTGTTTGCCCAGTTGCCTCCAAGCCATCTACTATCACCTTCCCTTTTTTTGGTTTTTTCAAGCCATTAAAATGTCTTAACAAAGTGGTCTTCCCAGCCCCGTTCTTACCCAAAATTGCAACTATCTCTCCTTCGTAAAGTTTAAAATTAACTCCCTTCAAAACCTCTTTTTCTTCTTTTTCTCCATATTCACCATATGTTTCTACATATGCATCTCCATATGAAAAATAGACTGATTGTAGTTCAAGCAAACACTTGCATGCCTTATTCCCATCTTTCCTTTTTAGAGATTCCATTTTAGATTTCATTTTATATTTCATTTTAACTTTGCATCTTGTCTCATCTTTATTCGGTTTATATAATTTTGTTTCGTATAATTTTCCATTTTCGATTCTAAAATATCTGTCTGCGATTTTAGCATAAGTCTCGGGTTCATGTGTAGATACAAGTATGGTATAACCCTTTTTTTTAAGAACTTCCAAAGTATGCAAGAAATCAGATTCTGATTCTGGATCAAGCATCGATGTAGGCTCGTCCATAAGCAAAAGAGTGCACCCCGAACACAAAATCGATGCAAGCGCAACTTTCTGCTTTTCTCCACTTGACAAAGTAAGTGTCTCTCTATTTAGTAAATGCCCAATACTTAATACATTTACACTCTGCATAAGCCTTTTCTCAATTTCTTCTTTTTTAATCTCCGCATCTTCTAAAGGATATGAAATCTCTCTTGAAACTTTGTTCATTACAATCTGATTTTCAGGGTCTTGAAAAAGTAGGCTTGGAGGCTTTTTCTTATAAATTATCCCTGCGAATCTTCCGCCGTAATATTTCGGAATAAGTCCCGAGATGCATTTTAGTAACGTCGATTTTCCCGAACCTGTGTTTCCAAACAGAAGTGCAAACTCGCCTTCTTGCAAACTCAGAGATATACCATCAAGCACAGCCTTTTCACTCTCAGGATAGTAATATTTTAAACCTTCAATCCTTAAAACCTCATTCTTGATTTCATTCATTATTTGTTCTCCTATGAAGTTCTCATATTCCCATACTAACATTATTCGTTCTCTTACCAGTTTATTTTCTCAGTTTCTATTCTCACTATTTTCTTAGTTTCTATTCTCATTATCTTCTAAATTTCTATTCTCAGCTTCTACTAAATTCGCCTAGCTGCCTTTCTTAACCTTTCTTGATTCCATTGCTTCTGCAACTGATATGGAACGTTCTAACGAAGTCTGTAATAATGGCAAGAGAATATACGCGCGCTTGCGGATTCTATCAAAAAAGTTTCCATCGAGTTCAAGCCCACGGGAACGCTGAGCATTAGTAATTTCAACTGCATCTCGGGAAAGTAACGAATAAAACCTAAATGTGAGCATGAATAGCAGCCTTAAATTCCGAAAATGTTTGCGGAAATGCTTCCCAGACGAAAAGAAAGCATCAGGGTCCTGTGTAAGCATGAATATGAAAAAAATACTTATCACAGCCAATAGCCTTAACGATTGTGTAATCGAATTATGAATCGCACCGTCTGTGATTACTATCGATATGTTGTAACCAAATAAAGAGACTATTTGCAAAGAATAGATGCATGTATCCCCAGGCTTGGTTGTGTACAGCAGCATATTAAATAAAAATACCATAAGAACTGTAAAGAAAGAATACTTCGATAAAATCGCAAATTCTTTATGAATCCGTGCTAAAATAGAGAGTGCATATATCACTATTATCACAAAAAGAAGCAAATACCAAGCATATATAACAGTATCTTTTCCATAGAGATAAATTTTCATATCTTGTACACAAAGAGAGAATACGAAAATAAATAGCACAACCAAGAACTTAACTCTTAACGAAAGATTATGAACTACTGTATTTTTCATAACAAATTTCGGAAGCATAACCTCACCTGCATAACCTCAGCCATAGGAAATATATCTCCATTCGATAACGTCCCCATTATTCACGCATGCAAGAGATGCTCCTACTTGACCATAATTTCCATTATGCCAATACTGCCAAGCATTTCTCTCGTCCCCTTTTACTCCTCCTATTGAAGTTACAAAATGCGAGCCATATCTACTATCATAGTACGACTCTATACTAAAATTCCCTTTTCTTGCACTTTCCGAAAGCACACCATAAACAGTCGCGTTCTCTATCGATATGTTACAAAAAAGCCATACCAAGCCTTTAGTTCCAACGGTTTCGTTTAGAGTATCGTTTCTACCTACAGGATGCCAATTGCCTGTCTTGTCTTCAGTCCAAACTGTTAGGTTATCTGCATCTTCTGAAAATTTAATCTTCAAGGTTACGCATACTTTTTTTACCATTGGCTCCTTTGATACCTGAACACAGCACGAAGTAAAAGTAGTAATTAGTATGGCAATTACCAACATTACGAAAATCGAATTGAACCTAAACTTCGAATTGAAATTCAAATTAATCATATTTCTAATCATATTTCTAACCATCTTTCTAATCGTATTTCTAATACATCCTTCCATTCATTTTTTCCTCCAGAATACCTCTGATAAAAATACCCCAACTACACCAACTAACACTAACACAAATATCATAAAAAGCATCAACTCTTCATTCGAAAAACCATCCTTACTGCTTTCATTAGTTTCTGTTTTACTTTCTGCTTTTATATTAACAACTATCGTTTTGATGCATTCTGCAACGCTCCCTTCGTCGTCAATTACCTTTAAAGTTACATTGTAACTTCCATTTTTCTTGTATTCATATTCAACAACCTTTTCAACAACCTTTCCACTTGTGCAATTCCCATCTCCAAAATCCCACACATACTCTAATTCTCCACTCTCATCCGAAGACATACTCGCATTAAACTTATATTTACCATTTTTCTCATTTACACATTCGAATGTAAAGTTCGCAACAGGTAATCTATCCCCAAAACAATATACCAAGCCGTTATCCGAACATTGATAGATTTCACCATTGCATATTATCGGAGACGATAGCAAATACGGTTCAGGTTGCAAAGTCCTCCATCTCATTATTCTACCTGAATTATCAACCACGTACACACTTCCATTTGCGGTATTCGTAGAAAAAACCACCAAGCCGTCTTTTGATATGGCAGGCGAACTCTTTACTTCTCCTACAGGAAGTTCAAATCGCCTCTCGCCTCTTGTTGAATAACACACCAAGCCGCTATTTGTTCCCAAAAAAATAGCATTATCTCTTACCACGGGCGACGAGACTGAGGGGCCTATACTTACATTCCATATCTTTTCGCCATTCTCAGAATAGCAATACAACTCGCCCTCGATACCCGAATAACCACTGTAAACGCACGTAGAAAACACTATTTTTCCACCCTTATTTATGCCATTATTTATACCATTATTCTCGTAGTTATCTTCGTAATAGTTATCTTCGTAAACGCATGCTGTTCCCCTTACTTTTCCCTTAACATCTGCTTTCCAAAAGATTGTTCCATCACTCATATTTATACAATAAAACCCCGAATCGTCAGTTCCTATATACACAGAGCCATTATATAACACAGGCGAAGAAGAGTAAACGTTACCTATAGACACATTCCAATATCTCTCGCCAAAAATTGAATAACAATAAAGTTCATTCCCTGAAGCAAAAAAGACTCTTCCTTCGTCGCATATTGGGCTCGAAGTTACAGGTTCGCAACTTAAATTCCATAACAAAGTGCCATTCTTTGCATAACAATAGAATCCCCCTGCTGAGGAACCAAAGAATATTTTTCCGTCATATATACATGGTGAGGAGAGTTGATACCCATACATGCTTTCAATTTCCTTCTCCCAGATTATTTCTCCATTTTTCGCGTCTATACACGAAATCGCGCCTTTTCGCTCGTATTCCATATATTCCATATTGCTCCAATTCAACTTTCCCCCCGAAAGAACATACAACATACCATCCGAATAAACAGGCGTAGCATCTATCGGACCTCTTCCTAAATCAACTGTATATTTTATCTCCATCGTATTTGGTATCGAGGATGTGGTATTTCCAAGTTTATACCTAAAACTGCTCCATGAATCCCGATTTTCTGGCGTTACTTCAGGACTTGAAACCTGTGCCCATCCTATTGTCATGTTTCTGCTAATTATGTAAGACGACGCTCCTACATTCGAATCTTCCCAAGATTGCATACTCTCATTCCAAATCAAAAAGTGCCACCACCAACTCCAATCTTTAGAATACTTCCCTTCTATTGAATTTACAAATTTTCCAAAACTATAATTTACAACATCTAAATCAATTCCAAGATGCTCTGCTGCTTTCTCAGTTGCCTCTATCGCGGTCATATTATCGATATATTCCACACTTGCCCAATAGACTTCCCCCAAGCCGATATCGAACATCACATGCACATTTCCCTCTGAACTCGCGCTCTCTCTATCTCTCATTCCTTCTCTTATTCCTCCATTATTTTTTATCTTCATATTTGAAACAGCAGCCATTTCTTTAAAGTTATTTTCTATAAAGTTGTTAGAGAGCGCAGAGTCGATTGGAGAGTCCATACTTGGAGGCATTATACACAAATTAAATCCAATATTACCCAAATTAAGCATGACCACGCACAACAACACGAATGTAATATATTCCGCCCCTACATATTCTATATCTTTACATCTTGCTCTTTCTGCTCTTCCTCCAAACTTTGTTCCTTTACTACTTATTTTACTACTTCTTGTTTTACCTTTTATATTTACTATACCCTTTATTATACTCTTCTTCACACCCTTTATCATACTCCTCCAACCTTGGATGGTTTATCCATCCAATAAATAATTGGAATATTACTATTTAAGCCTTGTCAGGTTTCCTAAGCATAATTATTTATATAATTTCTAAGATATCATACTCGAATGTCCCTCTCAATTTTGCTCGAAGATATAGTCAGATATCCAATCAAATAGGTGCTAACATGCCAACTCCCAAAGATACCAACCAAAACAACGAAAAAAACGAATTCAAAAAGAAGTTAGAGGAATGGAAAGGGCTTGGTTTCGATACCTCTCAACTCGAACTTCTCTTCAATACAGATTTTGAAAAATTCAAAAAAGAACATAAGGAAATCCTACGCACACAACTCGAGAGTAAGAAAAAGGAGATTACTAAGAAGGTTGATAAGAAAGAGGATACTACTCAAGAAAAGGATGGGAAAGGTGTTGTCATTGCTCCTTCTGAGGAAGATAATGAAAATGCAAACTCCGAGCCTTCCGAAGATGAGGCTGAAACTATAGTTATCGCATCCGTTCCTGAAAAAAAAGATAACCTCGATAAAATCGAAGAAAGCATAGATAAAATAGGCAAAAAAGACGATAAAACACTAAAAACACAACCAAAAGAGGATAAGACGCTCGCAAATTCGCATGTAAAAACAGATATAAAAGATATGAAAGAATCTAAAAAAGAGACACAGACTAAGGTTAAGAAGACATTGGATAGTAATTTGGATAGTAAATTAGATGGTAGCGATAGTAAACAATCTAAACAATCTTCACAGAAAGTGAAAAAAGAAATTAAAAAAGAAAAATCGGAAAAGCCCGAAACTCCTAAATCTGACACTGCTAAATCTGAGACAAAAACAAATTCTGAATATGATTCAAATTCTGACTTAAACTCAAACACAAATGGCATATCTGACATCGAAATTGTAGGCTTGGAGAAAAAGGTAAAAATCGATAAAAAAATTAAAAAGAAAATATCATCTCAAGATACATCTTTACCATCTCTCTCTTCAGACAGTCCTGATAATGATAATGAAAAGAAAAAAGAAAAAAAAGAAGGCTTGGACAACTCAAAATATGACAAACTCCCCAAAAAAGGGAATAGAACAAAAATTGCTATAATTGCACTCTTACTTTCTGCGCTCATATTTTTTGCATTCTTCGGAGTTAATTACTTTAAAAATACAGGTCCGAAAATATCTTTATCTGTAAGTAACTCAAACCCGGAAATTGGCGAGAATATTACCATTAATGCAACCATCATTCCGGGCTCTGCTAAAGTTGTTAAATATACCTGGGATTTCGGCGACGGGACCATTAGCCGAACCATGCATGCAAAGGCTTGGCATACATACCAAAATGTTGGAAAGTTTACTATTACTCTGTCGATAGAAGACGAGGTTGGCTTGGGGGCTAAGAAAAGTATTGATATAAACGTAAAAGCAGAACCTTTTACTGTCCCTCCTAAAAAATACGGCGATAAAATAATATACGATATCACAACATATGCTACTCTCGAAGGTGCAAATGGCAAACCTCTATACCAAATAACTATTCCAGGTTCTGGTTTAACCCAACCTAAAACCATTGATATATTATCTGTAACAACCACTGGCGAAGGTACAGCATCTACCGAAATAAAACGAGTTTCTGACAGATACGATGGTTATGGTTTCTTGCATAAGGTTTATGAAGTTTACCTTGACCAAGATACTTCAATACAAGGCGGTATTCAAACAAACGCAATGGCAGAACCTGTTCCTTTCTATGGCTATTCTCGAATCAAAGAATCATCTTATTGCGACCTTTCTACAAATACCACAATTCAGCAATGGTCTAACAGTTCAAGCAGTGCAACTATCGACGAATTCGGACAAAAGATTACTCCTACTTCTACAGATTCGCTTAACTCATATCCGAACATGTTAAAATTCGACGAACAATTCAAACCTGAACTTATTTACCCCCCTGATAAAGAGTTCGATGCTTCAAATCCATCAACCTTATCGGGAGATATAACTTGTGGAAATGCAATATATCATTGGCAGATGGAAGGCGCAGAGACAATCGCAGGTTATCCTACCTTGAAAATTAATATTACTCTTGATTCAAATACCATGGCTTTGAACTCTATGGATGTTTTCTATACCACAATCTGGATTTGCAGCGACTTCTCCATGCCTTTAAAATCTGTTGTTCATTCCGAAGGTTATGTTGAAGGAAATTATTATTCTGCGACCGTATCTCTTAATGCCCGAAGTTTCGAACGTGGCTTGGTCGATATAGAATGGGGCTCATGTAAGCAGAACCACGAATGGAATAATTTTGCATCTTACTTCTCTAATTATACAGAATCTTTCCAGGAATTCACAGTCGTGCCCGCTGCAGGGGGTTATATCGATTCTTTCAACGGTTTTTCACCACAGGATGCATATTACTATGCTCTTGCTCAGAACTACTCTTTTACTTCTTGGAAATCTTCACATCCATATGCCTATGCTGTCGATGCAAACTTCTCAAAAGATGCACATGGTCATGGAGTATGGAACATTACATTCGGCGAGGCAGGTTCTTCTTTAGGTTATCGGATTTTTGTACAAAGAGATTCCGCAGGGAATTTTATAGTCGAAGAATACAGCGAAATGCCTCTAAAGGATTTAAGCGTGAACACAAACATATCTTCTCTTAAGAATAGAAAAATGCTCACAATCAATTCTGCTGAGAACATCTTGCTAACAAGAACTAATGCCGCAAGTCAAACTGGTAAACTTGATTTCACAACATCCTGGTTCGAAACCTCTGTCGATTTACCGTTTCCATCAACTGATGTTACTTCAATCCTTACACGAACAGGTAAAGCATTGTACGGGTACAAGTTGGAAAAAAAGGATGGAACTTCATATGGGATATCAGCCGAAAACGGACAACTTATGTACATTTGGACCCATTCCGGTCAATCTATTGGAGTTTTCTAATCATTTTAGAGCACAGTAGCGCACAGAAAACACATCGCTAAAAATAATTTCCTAACTTATTTCGTAACTTATAAGTATTGTAACAACCTTATTGAGGATTGATGCAAAGACGCCTTATCTTCTATACATTAGTGGCTATAATCGTTTCTTTGCTTATGCTATCTATCTTTTCATGCATCGAAAGTTCCCAAGCCCAAGAAACTGACAATGATGGTAAATCAAGAATGAAAAGCCAATTATATATGTTAGGCGACAGTGGCGGGGGGCATATCGAATGGTGGCTCGAGGGTAAGATTGCAAAGGATATTAGACATCTCATTGACTCGAACGAAACTGGTTTTGGCGGGAATTCTGATGGGACCCTGCAGGGTAGTGAAAGGAAAGAATCAGCAGATTTTGGCGAAGTTCATAACTTCATAGAGCATCTCGAAAATAAGGTTCTTGAATCTCACATCTTTAGAGGCGCATTCGTTAAAAGAGCAGATTGTGAAAAAACAAGCGGTCTTACAGGCACTTCAGTGAACAGCACCGAAGAAATATACATATACATCACGTTCAGCGCAGAATTCAAAGTCCCTAAAAGAGAAGTTGAACTTAATGGCAATCCTTTCCTCGAATGGGTTCTTATTGACGAACTTCTCGATGAGAACGAACCTTACTCAGTCTTATGCGAAGATGAACACACATCAATAATCGTAGGATTCGGTTGCGTTTACCAACCTAAGGTTTCGCATGGGACTTTTACAAAATATAGAATCGGTATAGGCGAAATAATAACTTACAAAACAAAATATAGCACTCAGTCATGGACCGATAATTCCGAAGGCTTGGAAAGAGAGACTGCACGTTATGAAGGTTTTTACTGGCTTGAAAGCCCATTAGAACTCCTACTTTTCATAATTATTTTTGGTTATGTTACAATCTCTACTCCGAAATGGGTCATGTTAAAAGAAGAAATGGAAAAGGTCAATCTTATCCACTACCTATCTATCTTTTTTGTTGTTATATGTGTTTTTGCTTATGTATTGAACCTTATAGGGCTTGGGGTTATCATACTTTCAATCTCGACATGCGTTATAACCTATGTTTTATCGATAGGTATATACAAATTCTCTTGGGGCAACCTCTCAAAACCAAAATATCGTATGCTAAAATCTGCAAAAAACGAAAGAAAGATAAAGTGTCAGAATTGCAACACAGTATTTGTAGTAAAACCAACAAATCATAAAGTAAAATGCCCATCCTGCGGTAATGAGGGAAAACTTGAATAAACCAACCTACAATTAATTTATATATTCTGCATTTCATTACGGTTAGATGGAAGGAAACTGCTTGTGAGGTGTTCAAGTTGGATGTAATTTCTATTGGTATCGGGTTCGCAATTGGATTCGTTTTGGGTTTTATAATTGCATACATAGTAGTTACTAAGGTATTAAGTAAGGAGAAAAAAGAACATACTATGCCTATAGGTCAAACACAACCTCAAATTCAACCACAACCAATGCCTCAACAGATGGGTTTGCCTCAACAACCACATTTTCCACCTCAACAGATGCAAATGCATCCTCATCCATCATCAGTTAGCACAGTTACCACGACTCCAAGCCAACCAATCCCAAACCAACCGATACAAAGCCAACCAATCCCAAACCAACCATTACCACCATATCCACAGTATCCTCAACCACAAACACAACAAGCACATGTTCAGCCAACAATGCAAACTTCTCAATATCCAATACCTCAACCAAATATTCCACCACAACCTCAAGTTCAACCAATGGTTCAGCAGCAGACACCTCAAATTACACAAACAACTCAAACAGTTCAACAACCCCCTCAGGTATCCCAACCCTCTCAACAACAAACAACTGTTCAAGTTGAAACTCAAGTCTCGCCCAAGCCAACTGAACAACCTACTACTCAACCATTAGAACCTAAAGTCGAGCCTCAACCTCATGTTCAACCTGATGTTGTCCAGCCACAACCTGAAAAGCCTGTAGAACCAAAGGAAGAGGAGGATAGATTCCACAAAGGTAAGAAATGTAGATTATGTGGCACTCCTCTCGAAGAAGGAGATACCTGCAAGGGCTGTACTGCAAAAGTTGCCCTTTCAATGGCTGAAAATTCGATTGCGGAACTAAAAGCAGAAGGTGCGAAAGTTTATGTTGATGCAAAGATAAAAGATGCAAAAACCGCACTTGACAATAACGATTTTGAAAACGCTATTAAAATAGCGCATGAAATCCAAGAGCAGGGTAAGGAGATAGGACAGAAGTTTTCAGAAGCAAAAAGACAACTCGATGCTGCAAAATCAACTTTGGCAGAGGTTGAAAAAGCAGGGGTTGATGTATCACAAGCAAGAACAACCTTAACACTCGCGACATCCTTTTTTGAAGATGGTGAATATGATAAATGCTTGAGATATGGTGTAAAGGCAGAACGACTTGCAAAAGACCTTGCTGATAAAGCAAAGGTTACTATGAAAAAACCGTCTGAGCCTGCACCAACAACACAACCTACAGCACAACCCACAGGTCCATCACAACAAAAGCAAGAAACACCACAGCCTACCTCTATGAAAGCAACGCTCTGCAATATTTGTAGAGGTGTAATAAAACCAGGCTTGCCTATAATAAAATGTAGTTGTGGTAGGCAGTTCCATGAAGCATGTGCGAGCCGAGTAGGCGATTGTCCATCATGCGGAAGAAAGATATAAGCGCGAATTCAAAATAGAGGATTTTATATGAAATTCGTGCTTGATACTTCCGCAATACTTTCAGGTAAGGAATTCTCTGGCGAGCAAGAACTTTACATGCCTCCAAGTGCTGAACATGAGATTAGACATGGTAGAATGAAACGTAAAGTAGAATACCTTCAGATACTTGGATTAAAGATTTGTTCACCATCTAAAAGTGCAGTTGAAAAAGTGGAAAAGCATGCGAAAAAGACCGGAGACATAGAGAGAGTATCTAAGACTGATATTGATGTTCTTGCACTTGCGCTTGACCTTGATGCAACATTGCTTACAGATGATTATTCTATACAGAATCTCGCTCACGGGCTTGGAGTAAGATACCAATCTTTATGTCAAAAGGGGATTTCAGAAGAACTTGCATGGTACTATCGATGTAAAGGTTGCGGAAAGTTTTTTGACAAGATGTATAAATCATGTCCAGTATGCGGAAGTGAGATGAAAACTACAAGGGTGCCTCCCAAAAAGACACCTAAAAATAAAAAAGAGAGGTGAAAAAGAAGAAAAATGATGATACTTTGATGATACCTGAATGTATTTGAATGAATGGAGATAACTCACAAGACGAAGGAAATAAGATTGTAGTATCCCGAAATTACTTCCTCTCGGAGAAAAGTAAAAGTTCTCCAGAGACAATGAGGAAACTAAACAAGAAAAAAGTAAGGTGGATCATAAGAGAGCTGGAGAAGGGAGAACAATCA
>Ga0078972_1010288_pt1 | contig 17604 bp, 14 predicted proteins | sample YelNatPaOPGAMG01_FD_67568 | JGI IMG/M metagenome (GOLD analysis project Ga0078972, IMG submission 67568) | Hot spring thermophilic microbial communities from Obsidian Pool, Yellowstone National Park, USA - OP-RAMG-01 (SPADES assembly) (version 2) | ecosystem: Environmental > Aquatic > Thermal... | reverse complement strand
GTTGTTCCAGCTATATCTGGAGGATGGCTTGATTGAAAAATTATTGTTACAGGTTCTCCAGCATAATATACTGCACTGCTTGTTCTTACAAATACTCCATCAGCACATTTTGCTGCTGGAATCACTGTAGAAATTAATGCCATCAATAGAAAGGTTATAAAAAACAAAGAATGCTTATTTTTTAAATTTCTAGTATTATTCAATACTCAATACCCTTAATTTTGTTATCATAAATTTGCTTAAAATTAAATATATAAACTTTCTGGTTTTATAATCTCTTATTGGATGTGGCAACTTAAAGTTTATATGTTTTCTTGTTTAGGATTTTCTTAATGTTAAGTATTAGATCTTAAGGGCTTGGGTGTTTTGAGAGGAATAGTTTTCCATTAGAGTTTAAAATTCTCAGCTTAGTCTTCTATATTCAGCTCTTAAGCCTTAGAAGGGCTGTTAGGGGGCTTTCTGAGGTTCATAGGGCTTCTAAGACTGACTGTTTGAAAGTGGTTTAAGAAGCTTAGCAAAAAGATTGAAGATTAATGTTAAGCCATCTAAAAGACACTCTGACAACCTCTCTCTTCATAAACAAGGCTTAATGCTGCGATAGAAAGCTAATGTTTACTGTTAACGGTGCACTAGCTACTAGAAACCCTTAAAGAGCAAGCCCCTGCTTAATAGAAGCAAGAAGTTTAGACAGCGCTGGGGAATACTTCATAAAACTATTCGTACTGTACTACAATATTCTTTTAAAGCATCAAAAGTTTTATAAAAGAATTTTAATAAAATTAAACTTTTGAGGTGCTTTTTTTTGAGTGAATTTAAAAAATTGTCTGAAGCTATTATTGCTGGTGATAGGGAAGCAGCAATAAAAGTTGCTAATGAGATCGTTGATAAAGGATTAGATGCTGTTGAGGCGATTGAAAAGGGGTTAATGGTTGGAGCAAAGGAAGTTGGCGAAAAATTTGATAGATTGGAGATTTTTCTGCCTGAGTTGATGATGAGCGCCGATGCTATGCAAGCAGCTTTAAATGTTTTACTCCCTCAAATACCTAAGGGGAAGATTCCAAGAAAAGGGATAGTAGTATGTGGTACTGTTAAGGGAGACATACATGACATAGGTAAAAACGTTTTTGCAGCTATGCTTAGGGCCAATGGTTTTGAGGTATATGATTTAGGCATAGATGTTCCTGCATCAAAGTTTATTGAGGAAGCTGAAAAAGTTGGGGCTGACATTATTGCGCTCTCAGCTCTTATGACTTCAACGATGGGTGAGCAAAAGGATGTTATCGATTACCTTAAAGCGATGGGGAAAAGAGACAAGTTCATTGTTATGGTGGGGGGTGGACCGGTAACACGTCAATGGGCTGAAGAAATAGGCGCAGATGGCTATGGTGAAACCGCTTCAGAAGGAGTCAAGGTTGCATTAAAATTAATTGAGGAAAGGAGGCGAGTTAAATGATTACTCTTCTTGATGTAGTAGAAAGGGCTCTCACTGGAAGGTCATGCTACGAACGAGAATATAATAATGTGTTTTCAAGTAAATTAAAAGAAGTTATAAAGGAGTATGGAATCAAGTACGACCCAAATACCCCTATTCCATCTGACAATACCTTAGCGGATGATGTTTTTCAAGCTGCCCTCGATTTTTACCTTGATGTAGGTACATACTGCTTAGATACGGGAAGGATAATCAAATTTAATGAAAGTGAAATTAAAGATGCACTGAAAACATCGCCCTCTCAACTTCTTTTTGGAGAAGGTATGGATGCAAAAATTATGGTTCCAAGAACACCTGAGAGTAAAATTTCACCATGGTGCTTTCTTGGAGCTGGTGGCGCTCCAGTATCGTCTGAGGAAGTATTTTTAAAGCTTGTTGAGGGTTACGCATCTATAGACATAGCTAACTCGATAACCACGCCAGCTTTGACTTCTGTGAGAGGGATGAGGATAAGGCCAGGTTCCCCCCTAGAGATTCTTGGAACCATAAGAACTATAGTTCTTGCAAGAGAGGCGTTGAGAAGAGCTGGAAGGCCAGGATTACCCATTATGAACGCTCTTGCAACTGCTACAGCAGCAGTGTCATTAAACACAGCACTTCACCCAAACTATGGATTAAGAGAAACGGATGGTTACTTAATAGCGATTACCGCAGAATTGAAAACAAGTTTTGACCTTCTTAATAAAGTTTGCGCTCTCCAATCTCTTGGATATGGCGGAATTTGTTCAGAATATGGCCCAGTATATGGTGGCTACTGTGGTGGACCAGAAGGCACTGTGATTGCAGCTGTTGCTGGGCATTTTATGGGAGTGCTTGTATATCGAGCAGGATGGCATCTTATTTTCCCTATACATATAAATTATGGATGCAATAGTACTCCTGAGCTCCTTTGGGTAACGAGTGTCTATGCTCAGGCAATAAGCAGAAATACCCACTTATTATCGCTGCACTTAAATTATACTGCGGCAGGTCCATGCACTGAAATGTGCTTATATGAAATAGCAGCACAGCGATTAGCAGCTATTCCATCAGGGGCTTCAGGAATAGAGTCTTTGGGAGCAGCAAAAGCAACTCATGAAGATTATACAACTCCGATGGAACCGCGTTTTGCTGCAGAGGTTGCACATGCAATAGTGGGAATGAGAAGAAGTGATGCTAATGAAATTGTGAAAAAACTTCTACCGAAATACACGAATAAGATTGCAAACCCACCGTTAGGTTTTAAATATCAAGAATGCTATGACACATTAACTGGAAAGCCATCTCAAAGATGCTTAGAGATCTACAGTAAAGTTAAGAAGGAATTAGAAGATATAGGTTTAGAATTTAAGTTATAATATGGAAAATTTAAAATTTTCTAATATCAGATAGAAAATTTTAAATATTATTCTAATATCAGAATGTATATTTGGAGGAGAATTTAAATGTCCGAAAAGGGGGCTATCTTCTTAGAGCTGGAAAACTCTATAAAAAATTATGATAAAGAGGCTGCCATTGAAGCTGCTAAAAAAGCTTTGAAGATGGGTTTGGATCCTATCGAAGTTATTGAGGAAGGTTTAGCGAAAGGATTGCGAGAAGTGGGAACTCGTTATGAAAATGGTGAGATTTTCATGGTAGAATTAGTAGCTGCTGCTGAAGCTATGAAATCAGCTATGAAGATTTTAGAACCAGAAATTTTAAAGAGAAAGAGTGAAAGGAAAGTGTTAGGTAAGGTAGTTCTTGGCACAGTTGCTGGAGATATTCATGATATAGGGAAAAATATTGTCGCCTCTTTATTAATAGCTGCTGGTTTTGAAGTTTACGACTTGGGAACAGATGTTCCAGTCGAAAAATTCATTGAAAAAGCAAAGGAAGTTAAAGCCGACGTAATTGGGGCCTCAGCTCTCTTAACCACCACTATGCTGGTTCAAAAGGATCTTGCTGAGGCTATTAAAAGATCTGGTTTAGATGTAAAATATATTATAGGTGGAGCTGCGGTTTCGCCTCAATGGGCGGAGGAGATAGGGGCTGCATATGCGCAGGACGCATCCTCCGCAGTTGAGGTAATTAAAAATTTAATTAAACAAAGGTGATAAAATTTGGTACGCGTAAGAAAATTAAAACCAATGGAAGTATTAAGCAAAGATGCAAGAGAATATATTCACCTGGCTTCACTTGAACTTTTGGAAAAAATGGGGGTTAAAGTATACAGTAAAGAAGCCTTAAAGATTTTAGAGGAATCAGGGGCAAAGGTTGAGCGAGAAAAACAAATGGCTTACATTCCATCATACTTAGTTGAGGAATCTCTTAAAAAAACACCTAAGTATGTAAAACTTTATGCTAGAAACTCGAAATACGATGTAAGGTTAGATGGTAACCATATTTGCTGTGCCACCGATGGAACAGGCTTATGGACAATAGATTTAGACACAGGAGAGAGAAGACCCTCAACCAAATCCGATATAGCTAAAAGTGCTTTAATATTTAATGCATTAGAGGATGCAGATCTTTATTATCCATTAGTTACGCCTCTTGATGTCCCAAAACATGCTCATGTTCTGCATGAATTTGATGCAGCGATCAATAACCTAGAAAAACACTTCATTAGTGGAGCCACCTATCTTCGAGAGGAAGCTGCCTACTTGATAAAAATGGCATCAACTGTTGTTGGAGGTGTTGAAGAGTTAAGAAAAAAACCTATTATATCAGCAGTAGCTTGCATGATGTCACCTTTAATCCTACCTCTACATGAGACAGATGCGGCATTAGAATTTAGTAAATATGGTATTCCGGTGGTTACGATGACTATGCCCCTTCTTGGAGCTACAGGACCTATAACCCCCGCAGGATCCATACTCATAGGAAACGCTCAAATTTTAGCCATAAACACTGTAATTCAAATGAAGTATCCTGGAAGCCCAGTATTTTACAGCTCTTATTCTATGTCTATGGAGATGAAAACTGGTGCTTTTGCAGTATCTTTTCCTGAAGCCGATTTGGTGGCTGCGGGGCATATTCAAATGGCTAGGCACTATGGTATGCCAAGTTATGCTGGCGGAAACATAAGTTCAGCAAAACTTCCAGATGAACAAGCAGCCTACGAAAAGGCTTTATCTGGTCTCCTAACAGTGTTAGTTGGAGGAGACGTCTGCGGAACAATTGGATTACTGGAGAATTATACTGTTTTAAGCTATGAACAACTCTTAATTGATTATGAAATGTACAGAATGATGTTGAAAATTGCTGAAGGTATAGATGTAAATGAGGATACTTTAGCTCTTGACACGATTTATAAGGTTGGGCCTGAAGGCCATTTTATGGCAGAAAAACACACATTAAAACATGCAAAAGACGTTTGGACGCCTCTAATAACTGATCCAAGGCCATTTGAAACCTGGAAGAAAGCAGGAGGAAAATCTGTGGTTGAAATTGCAAGAGAAAAGGTCAAGGAAATTCTAACAACTCATAAACCAGAACCTCTAGATAAAGACGTAAAGCGTGAACTTGAAAAGATACTTAAAGAGGGAGAAGAAAATATTCCTCATTGACCTTCTCCATAAATTTTAAAGGTAACTACTTAAACCCCTTTTATTTTTTATTTTAAGTATATTGTAGCAACTTGAGGTTCATCCTCTAAAGTAGTTATTAGCAATATATAAATGTTATGCGGTAGACTTCCATATCTCCCTACTCTCCTCTTCATCTTTAGATGCAGCCACATTTTAGAGTTACTTATTATTTAGTTAAACTTCATTTTTTGCTTGAATGATAAATTTATTTATCAAAGCTACTTAAAGGGAACCAACATGAATTAGTAATTCTATTTCTTAGAACTACTAAAATTAGCTAAAACAGAAAATCTTTAGAAATACTTTTATGGATTTTGCTGGAGAAGTTTAAGGAGGGAAAGATATTAATATTATCCTATAACAAATATGTTTAAATCCATTACATTAGTTTCTGTTGGTTCTGTAATGATGGCGTCTTGAAGTTTCATTAATACTTCATAAGCATTATGTTTTATTAGATTTTTAAATACATCTATATTTTTCTCTTTGGCTCTTTGTATTGTAAAGCCATCTACTATTCCTCCAGCTACTTCTGTTGGACCATCAGTACCATCAGTATCTATAGAGGCGACAACTATTTTTTTACTTTCAGCGATTTCTAGGGAAGCTCCTAAAACAAATTCTTGACTTGGCCCGCCTTTACCGCTTCGTCCAATAATTGTAACAGTAGTTTCTCCACCTAATATTAAAACGCAGGGTGGCTTAATAAATTGATTATCCCCTTCAATTTCTTTTGCGATACTTGCTAAAACGATGCCTGCTTCTCTACTTTCCCCTTCAAGCTTTGTAGATAAAATTAATGCATTAAATCCTAATTCTTCAGCTCTTTTTTTAGCTGCTTTACACATAAGTTTATTATCAGCTAATATTATGTTATGAACTTTAAACTCTTTAAAATCTTTAGGTTTTAGGGTTTCTAAGCTAGGGTTAGCCGCTCCTTCTTTAAGATATTTTCTTACACTAATTGGAACCTTACCCCATAATCTATATTTTTTAAGAACATTTATAGCATCATTGAATGTAGTTTCATCAGGAACTGTTGGACCCCAAGGAAGACCTGCAACCTCATCTATTACTATTAAATTAATTATTTCAGCTGGATGAATGTATTTAGCAAGTTTACCACCTTTTATTGCAGAAATATGATTTCTAACAGCATTTATTTCATTTATTTTAGCTCCACATTTTAAAAGAAGCTCTGTCACTTTCTTTTTATCTTCTAAACTTATATCTCCAGCTGGTAACGGCATTAAAGCTGAAGCTCCACCTGTTATAACGCAGAATACAAGATCCGATTCTTCAGCTTCTTCAGCTATCTTCATCATTTCCTTAGCCCCCTCCAATCCCGCTTCATCAGGTATGGGATGACCTGCCTCTATCACCTTTATATATCTTAATCTTCGCTTTTCACCCCTTTTCACATTTATAACTCCTTGCTTAATTCTCAATCCTAAAATTTCATCCAATGCCTTAGCTATAGGAAAACTGGCTTTCCCTCCACCAATTACATATAAATTTCTTACTTTTGATAAATCATAGATTAAATCTGCAATTACCAATCTGTCATCTTCAATTTTAATCCTTCCTTTTGCAGCTTCATAAGCATTCACAGCCTTAATGCTATATTCAATTATATCTAATGCAATTTTCCTTAACTCCCTATTTCCATGAGAAAGCAACTCCTCTTTATTCCTAATCATAATGTTTTTCACCCTTTACATTAAAATAAATAAAAAAGATAATAAAACTCTTTTTCGCCATACGATTAATTAACAAGTTAATATTATTCTGGTATCAATGATGGGTTTGTTGTCATTTACTATACAGAACAGATTGTTGCTAATCTTTAGCATAATGGTTGTTAAGAACTTATTTCCACAAGCGTTCAATGAAATTGAGAAATTCTTGATGAATAGAATAGCTTCACTAAATTATTGCTAAATTAACTCTTTATTTTTTTAAGTTAATTGTGATGAGTATGTTGCTGCTTGAAATAATTATATATTTGCATTAAATTTAGATTTAATGGATGTATTCACACATGTGTTGTGTAATAAAGCGATCATGATTCACATATCACTTAAAATAGTAGGGCAAAATTTAAGATTTTCATATGGGCAAATATTCTATACGGTATTAAGTTACGCTAGAATTATATCTTTAGACTATACACCGCACTTTAGCTAGACCATATTAATAAGTAATATTCTTAGGTTAAAGTTTAGAATAGAAAAGTGCAAAGGACATAATTATGTTAAATTCATTAGTTTGAAGAATAAAAATGATATAATTTAAAAAATAAAAATGGTTTGAAATGACTTAAGGCTTTAGTAAAGCTTTTAAAAAGTCCTCTTATTAAAGCTTTTTCTTATAATCAACCCAACTTATCATTAAAAGATATCTTGTATTTTATTATTTTATCCTTTCATCACCTCAGGGATAAGCATCGTTGCATATGGTAAAGCAATAACTTCAGCTTTTCTTCCTTCATTTTTAAAAGCCATGTTTAAAGCTTTTTTTACAGAGTTTACTACTGTTAGAAGTTTAATTTTTTTAAGTTGCTGTTGAGATGAAACAACAATAACTTTGCATTTTTTTAATACTTTAGCTAATAAATAGCAGTGGTCAAGCTCAGGCCTAAAATCTTCCTTTTTAATTTTCTCGAATAATTCAGCTTGTGAGGAAACCTTTTTTAACCAATAATGAAACAAACGTGGTCCTACACCATCCTTACTTTCAGTAAGTAAAATAATGGTTCCACCCTCTTTTACAATTAATTCAGCTGTTATAATAGACTTAACGGATTGATAAAAATCGCAATCTAATGGATAACCTGAAGAGGTTATAACAATATCAGCTTGTTGAGCAACTTTAACCATCGCATATTGTTTATAAAAATTCACACCTTCTTGATAGGCTTTTAAAAAATCACCTGCAACAACTTTTGTAATTTCTTTTTTATCATTAAGTGTTACATTAATCATGAAATCAACTCCGACAATTTTAGCAGCTTCAACCATATCTTCATGAATTGGATTTCCCTCTAAAATGCCTATTTTAGCCTTAGGATTTTCAAGCATTTCTGGTCTATGATTCCATTTAATACTATTAACACTTGAAACTCCAGGGAGAATGCTTTTTCTTCCACCAGTAAAACCTGCAAATTCATGAGGCTCTATATATCCAGTTATAATCTTTACATCACTATTAGAAACTAACTTATTCACTTCTATAGGGGTCCCTCTAGAAGTATCACCCATGTAGGTAACCATATTTTTATTAAATGTTTCATGATTTAAAACTTTAACTTTTTCCAATATTCCTTTTCCAAGCATATGTTCAAGCTCTATTCTAGTATTTTTTTTATGCATACCAAGGGCAACCAAAATTGTTATGTCCCTTACTCCTGTTTTATTTAATTCATTAAGTATACATGGAACAATTTTGCGATTTGGGACAGGGCGTGTTTTATCACTAATAACAATCGTAACTTTATCCCTAGGCTTAACAATTTCATTGAGAGGAAGCACGCCTATAGGATTTTGCAATGCTTTTTTTATCTCTTCAACCTCATTTGTAACACCTTTACACCTCTTTATTTTCAAAATTTGAAGTAGATTAGCTTTTGGAATATCCACTTTAACTTTTCTTCTTCCAAAAGGGAATATTAAACTTCCCAACTTTCTCTCCATTAAATTCTGAAAATTATCTTCTTTCTTCATTTTTAAAAGTAGGTGGACTCCATTAAGGATTTCAATTCCATCCACTCTTTATTCGATAGGTTCTCGGTTCTGAATAACTATATATGAATGAATGCCAAAAAGTATTTATTTCCAAGGGGTTTTAAAGTTTTTTCCAGCATATTCAGCTTTATTGCCAAGCTCTTCTTCTATTCTTAAAAGTTGATTGTAATTAGCGATTCTTTCACTTCTGGTTATACCCGTTTTTATTTGACCAGCATTTAATCCAACAGTTAAATCTGCCAGCCATGTATCTTCAGTTTGCCCAGATCTTTCAGATACTTGCACACCATAACCACTTTTAAAGGCTACTTCAGCTACATCTAAAGCTTCGCTCAGAGTTCCTATTTGATTAACTTTTAATAAAATAGCATTAGCAGCACCCATATTAATTCCTTTTCTTAACCGCTCCATATTTGTAACAAAAAGATCGTCACCTATTATTTGAATGTTTAAAACTTTAGTTAATTCTGCAAACCCTTCAAAATCCTCTTCCTCCAGGGGGTCTTCAATAGATTTAAGAGGATATGCGGAAACTAAATCCTTATAAAAATCTATAAGCTCTTCTCGAGTAATTTCTTTTCCCATTAAATTATATTTTTGAGTTTTTCTATTGTATAAATGAGTTGCAGCACAATCTAAACTAAGTACAAATTTATCATTATATCCCAATTCCTCTATAGCTTTTAATTCCACCTCAAAAGCTTCTCTTGGATCCTTCATTCCTGGAGGTGTATATCCCCCTTCTACTCCTACATTTAAAGAGTGTTTACCATATTTTTTCACTAAAATTTTTCCTAATTCATGATAAACTTCCATTCCAATTCTTATAGCTTCTGAAAAACTTTTAGCTCCAATAGGCATTACTTGATGCTCTTGAAAATCAAGATCGCTAGCAGCAAGCAACCCCCCCTCTATAAGATCTAAAACTGGAACAGGTAAAACATGAGCATTTAATCCACCAATATATTTATAAAGGGGAAGTTTTAAAGCATTGGCTGCAGCTTTCGCTACAGCAAGTGATACTCCAACAATCGCATTAGCTCCCAACCTTGATTTATTTTTAGTCCCATCAAGTTCAATCATTATTTCATCAATTTCCCTCTGCTTTGTTACATCTTTTCCCTTTAATGCAGGAGCTATAATTTCATTTATATTTTTAACAGCCTTAAGAACACCCATCCCATGATATCTATTGTTACCATCTCTAAGTTCAAAAGCCTCATACCTCCCTGTAGATCGCCCACTTGGAACTTGCGCTCTACCTAAACTACATCCTTTTGTTATAACATCAACTTCAACTGTTGGATTACCCCTACAATCAAGTATTTCTCTTGCTTTAACTTCTTTAATTTCAAAACTTTCCATTTTAATATTTCACAATACATATTTATTAGCAAAAAAAGATAAATAAACAATTAAAAAAAGTTTTAAGATGCAAATTACCATGCATTTTTCTCTTCTAAATAAAGCATTGCCTTTTTTATTGGTGGATGATAAAAAGAGACAACCTCCATTTTCTCTGATCCTATGTTAACGATTTGATGAAGTGAAAGTTTACTAACATAAACTACAATCCCTTTATAAAGATCAACCTCATTAACGGATGGAGGTGCACCAACTTGGCATTTTCCCTCCCCCTCCAAACAATACAAATAGGAATTAGAGCTATGATAATGAAAGCCAGTTCGTTCATTAGGTTTAAAAACAGCTTTAAGAAGAATCACATTGCCTTTTTCATCAGTAACTAATCTTTCTTCTCTGGGAAATGCGGGGATCTCTTCTAATTTAGGGGCTTCATCTATTTTGATTGTTGCCAATTTGGCAACAGCTTTTTTCCTACGGGCCATATTCATATCCTTAAATTTATGCGAAAGATAACGTGCAACAGTACGATAGGAGATGCCGGTCATTTTTGAAATAGTTTTTGCAATTTCTCCTGTTGAAATGTTTCTTTCTCTTCTTAATATTTCAGCAAGCTGATTAAACATTTCAGATTTTTCAAAGACAGATAATTCTCTTCTACACATATTTGCAATTATACGTGCAACTAAAATTTGCTCCTTATGTTTAATTTGGCTCAGTTTAACTTTTGGCCAGTTAGGATCAGCTTTTAGACGATGCACTCCATCTATAACATATTGGCCTGTTGCATCCAATAATACAGGATAAAGTTGACCAATAAACCCCATCGATTTTTTTAAATTAAATCTATCTAGAACTTTCATGATATCACATTTTATGATGTTGATGTTCATTGATAATATGCTACCTATTGTTTCTAATTATTTTGTTATTAATATACTTTACGGGATACTGGCAAGATAAGGTTTTTGTCGGCTTTCTAGGCCTCTTAAAGGCTTGGTGATTTAGTCATGCACGCTTTTGGAAAGCTTTTAGAGGCTGTTAAGGTTTATGGGCTATTTAAGCGTAATAAGGTTTCGCTTGAGAAGAAGGTTTGGGCAATAGTCCTTTATTTAGCTGGTTTAAGTCTAAGGGCTATAACCGAGCGCTACGGCTTAGTAAACTTACCAAAAGTTTCCTTAAAGAAGGCTATTCATCTCTTGGGAAGGGTTAATTAGAAATTAAAGGGTTAAACTTCAAGATCTTCTGCCAATAACTGGGGATAGGGAGTACAAAGAATTAATAAGAAGAATAGAAGAAAAAAGGTTCAAAAACGAAATTTATGAAGATATAGCAAAAGTCGCCATTGTTCAAAGCTAATGCTTTTTGGCTTTCTTAAATTTTAAATAAGATCTATAAAGGTTAAAACATTGTCTAAAATTGCAATTAAAAAATCAACATTATTCTATTAATAAATAAAGAATGTTAAAAATAATTTATTTGGACATGCCCAATTAAGGAAAAGGTTTATAAAGGTGTAAGAATAAACACCAATATTGAAGGGAAAGATTCATAAATTTTAGAGGTGGAAGATTTTGGCAGTTTTCGCTAGAAAAGCTAGCGGATTAACAAAAGAAGCTTCACTTCTTGATGCTTTTCTCTTCGGATTCATGAATAATGGTATTGGAGTAACGTTATGGAATGTACATAGTTGGACATACTTCACTTTTCCTGGAGGAAACCTTATACTGGCATCAATTATCACTGCGTTTCTAACAATATTTGGAGTTGCTCTTGCCTGGGGTATTCTTGGAGGCTCTATGCCCAGAAGCGGTGGAGATTATATCTATAACTCAAGAATACTACACCCTGCTGTAGGAACTGCTACAAGCTGGGCTCAAGGCCTCTTTACGATGACTGCTTGGATATGGATACTTGCTCCTTGGGTAGCTAATCCTGGAATACCAGTACTTGCTGGCACGTTGGGAATACCCCTTGAAACTGTGGAGTTCTGGACTACGCCTATAGGTATGCTTATAGTAGCTTCAGTAATAAATGTGTTAAGCTTTATAATAGTAGTTTCTGGATTTAAAATCTACCTTATAATACAGAGGACTTTATTTTTAATCGGAATGATAGGATTGATTATAGCTTTTGTTCTATTATCTATGGTGACCCGTGAGAGTTTCACATCGATATGGAATGCTATAGCTGCACAGTATGGTTCTCCAAGCTTCGAGGAAACTATAGCCTTGGCGAAGGAAGCTGGTTACGTAAAAACCACTTGGGATTGGGTGGCAACACTAGGTATGGTACCAACTGTTACATGGGCTCTTAGTTATGGTTTCTGTATTGGGTATATTGGTGGTGAAGTGAAGAGGCCTGAGCGCAACATATTGGGGGCACAGATAATAGCTGCCTTAGTACCCAGTTTCTTCTGTGCATTGTTAGGATATCTGCTACAAAATAAGTTAGGTTATGAATTTGCGCATGCGATAGCATACATAGACAACGAGGGACCAGAATGGTATACTATGCCGTTTCCACCAACTTACGTTAATCTCGCTGCAATCCTTACGAACAACATTATACTTAAATTTTTGATGGGCATTAATTTTATACTCTTTGACTTCATTTGGATACCAATCAGCTATCTTATATTTGCCAGAGTTCTATTTGCGCAGGGAATGGATCAAATTGGGCCACGATGGTTCACGGATCTTCACCCACGATTTAATACACCAGTTAAGCTTTACGTTCTTGAATTAATACTAGGGGAAGCAGCAATTATACATTACTGCTTTTTCCCAGAAGTATTAGGAGGGCTTTCGATAACAGGCTTAGATGCTTTAACTGTATGGGGAATACTGGGAATATCTGTTATGCTATTTCCATTCGTTAAGAAGGTTAGGCATATATGGGAAGCCTCTCCACATAGATGGCGCAAAACTGCTGTAATGTCCGGTATTTTGAGTTTGATACTCGTAGGTATAGTAATATGGGCCATTTACACCTCTCCAGCTATGGGAGGATTAAATATTGTGTGGACTCCCATCTACATACTCGTAGGAGTGGCCGGCATCTCTTGGTATTATTTCTGGAAGTGGAAACGATCGAAAGAAGGAATTGACGTAACACTAGCATTCAAAGAATTACCACCAGAATAGCTTTTATAAACCCTCAACTTTTTTTTTGGAAAATCTAAAAAGCTTTAGTTAGGAAATTAAGAATTGCGGCTCCTTAATTTAGAAAACTTTAAATATTTATAAATTTTTTATTTAATATATATTGAGTATAATTTCCTGATTCATTAAATAAAAAGTAAAATATTATTCTCAACTGGAGAAATAAAATGGTTATTAAGTTTTTTTTCGCTACCGATATTCATGGATCAGAAATATGCCTTAGAAAATTCCTTAATGCCTTAAGAATATATAAAGTAAATATTGGCATCTTACTTGGCGACCTTAGTGGTAAAATGATTAATCCAATAATAAAGCAACCCAATGGTAGTTACATATGCAATTTTTTAGGACAAGAAATAATAGCGAAAACCGAAGAAGAATTGCAAGCTCTACAAAAAAGAATTGCCATAACAGGTAACTATTACTTTATTACGACACAAGAGGAAGTAAGTGAATTAATGGCTGAAGGAAAAACCCTTACTGGAAGAATAGATGCTCAAATAAGGAAAATACATTTAGGTGCTGGAAAAACAGAGGAGTTGTTTAAGCGACTAGTAATAGAAAGGCTCAAGAGCTGGGACAAAATTATTGAAGAAAAAATGAAAAATTCAGGTATAAAAGTGTTCATCGCTCCAGGCAATGATGATTTATTGGAAGTAAACGAAGTTTTAGATAACTTCACATATGCTATTAACACTGATTCTAGAAAAGTTACTGTAAATGATCATGAAATGATAACCTTATCTTGGTCTAACCCCACTCCTTGGGATACTCCAAGAGAATGCAGTGAAGATGAATTGGCAAAAAAAATCAATGAACTTGCATCACAGATTGAAGATATGGAAAAAGCAATTTTTAATTTTCATGTGCCCCCTTATGGCACAAGTTTGGATCTAACATATAAACTCTCTAAGGATTTAGTACCATCCGTAAACGAGATGATTAATGTTGGTAGTACTGCTGTCCTAAAAGCTATAAAAGAGTATCAACCATTATTAGGGCTTCATGGTCACATTCATGAATCCAGAGCATCTCAAAAGATTGGAAGAACTGTATGCGTTAATCCTGGAAGCGAATATTCTGAAGGAATTTTGCGTGGAGTAATTATTACCCTTGACGAAACGAAAGTTAAGAATGTTCAGTTTACCTCTGGATAGGGAAAGCTAAAACATGACAAGTAAGCTTAGGTTGCCATCAGAAATTCCGATAGAAGAGTATCCTTCCCCCTCAATTTTTATTGAAGAAGCTTTATCATGTGTTAAAGAGGCTGCTGAAAAGGGAATCATATTACGGGTAATGGGCAGTGTAGGAATTTACCTACATACCGTGGAATACAGAGAATTGTGGGAAAAGCTGACTATTGGAGAAAGAATATTCAAAGACATCGATTTTGCAAGCTATGGTAAATTTCGAGAGAAAATACTAGACTTCTTTAAGAAACGAGGATATAAAATTGATCGAAGACTACAAATGCACTATGGTATGAAAAGGCACATATACTTTGGGGATAAAGTTCCAATGGTAGAAGTGTTTTTTGATAAACTAGAGATGAATCATACAATAGACTTTAGAAAACGCTTGGAGACCGATTTTCCCACCATTCCGCTTTCTGAATTACTATTGCAGAAAACACAAATAGTGAAAATCAACGAGAGAGATATCAAACACACCATTGTGTTGCTGAGAGCTCATGATGTTGGAAAAGGAGATAATGAAACAATAAATCTTGAGGCATTAGCACGAGCAGGACTAACTTCTGACTGGGGCTTTTATTATACAGTAACGACTAATCTTCAAAAAGTTAAAGACTTCGCTAGAGGTAACGACATATTAACAGAAAATGATAAAACAATCATAATTGAGAGAATAGAGAAAATACTTAACTACATTGAGGAGCAACCAAAAAGTTTAAACTGGAAACTTAGGGCTAAAATTGGAACCAAAAAACAATGGTATAACGAAGTGGAAGATTGGGTATTCCTCTAGGAAGCGTTTAAGGGCACAAGCTAAGTAATCCATTTCTCATAATAATATTGAGTCTATTATCCCATTTTTGACTTCCAGAATTTTCTTATCCCACTTCTTACAGTATCAGGGAATAGAAAAAGCATAAAACTCATGGCACCTTTCCTTGTAATAAAATTGTTTTTGGTGACAGTAGACTACAGGAAAAGAAAAATATATTCAAAAATTTAAAGCATTTAAATCTTGCAGAGAAAATAGAATATATTAACGCGAAGATCAACAAATATAAAAAACTTAAAGGTTGTGAAAGCAGAGAAAAATTTTAGCATCATCATAAAATTGCACTCTAGTGAAATTAAGTAGAACATCAAATGCTACCTTATCATTTAGCTATCTAGCATTGAGTAAAATCTTATATTAAAGTAGAATGAAGTAATAAGTAGGAGAGCGAATTCTAGGGGAAAAATTATGAGCGAAGTTTATGAAGTGGAAAAGCGGAAATTTATTGAGAGAACGAAACGTTCTGAGCAAATTTATAGAGAAACCATTAAGGTAACCCCTTATGGTGTTCATAGCAATTATAGAATCTTCGAGCCTTATCCCATTTATTTTAGTAGAGGAAAAGGATCTAGACTATGGGATGCTGATGGTAATGAGTATATAGATTTTAATCTTGCGTTTGGCGCTTTAGTAAGTGGACACACTCATCCTATACTGGTGAGAGCGATTAATGAAAGAGTGGCTAATAGCACAATCTTAGGCTTTGAATTTGAGGATTCATATAAGTTAGCAAAAATAATATGTGAACGATATGGAGTTGACATGGTGAAATTCTCATCTACTGGTGGAGAAGCCACAAATTATGCTATTCGGTTCGCAAGAGTTTTTACTGGAAGGAAAAAAATATTGAAGTTCGAAGGGTGCTATCATGGTTTTGGTGATTCTCTTTTAGTGAGCGTGAAGCCTTCCAAAGCTAAGGCTGGGCATCCTCGATTTCCAAATCAAGTTCCAGCTTCACAGGGAATTCTAGAAGAAATTGTAAAGAATACTTTAGTGGCACCATTCAATGATCTAGAAGCCGTTGAGACAATCATGAAAACTCATGGAAATGATGTGGCAGGAATCATCTTGGAACCCATACCAATGAACATGGGTTTTGTTCTCCCAAAACCAGAATTCTTAAAGGGATTAAGAGAAATAGCTGATGAATACAATTCAGTTCTTATATTCGATGAAGTGAAAACTTGTGGAAAATTCTATAGAGGCGCTACTGGATACTTCAAGGTTAAACCAGATCTCGTCGCTATGGGTAAAGCTATAGCTGGAGGCTATCCACTATCTCTAGTGGCGGGGAGAAAAGAGATAATGGAATGCGTTGTGCCCGGTGTAGTTTCTCATGCAGGCACCTTTAATTCTAATCCGCTTAGCATAACTGCTGGAATAGTTACTCTCTCACAAATATTAACGGAAGAAGCTATGATTGAGGCAACAAAACTATCTGAAATGCTGGCGAGGGGCTATGAACAAATAATACAGGATACACGGATTTCCGCAATAGTTCAGTGGGCTGGCACAAGTGGTACCGTACATTTCACGAAAACCAAGAGGGTTGAAAATTGGAGGAGTTTTCTAACTACGGAAGTTGCAAGATGGCACCTATACCTAATGATCATGATGAACAGGGGTATTATCCCTATGGCTCCCGGACCTGATGAGCAATGGACTGTTTCGGTGCAACATACAAAAGAGGACATCGAAAAACATTTAGAAGCCTTTAAAGAAGTTGCTGAGAATCTTAGAAGAGTTGATAGAGAAATGTCAATGGTGGAAGCTATCTAAACTTTCATTTTTTCATCATCACTTTTTTACCCTTATATGAATAAAATGAATGTTAGCAAATTTCTCTCAAAGAAGGTAAAGACAATTGAAGTCACAACATCAATATCAATTTCGGAACTCCCCCGTAAAATGGCGAAAACAGGATTTCAGGGTAGAAAACTAGCAGAAATAACTGAAATCATCGAAAGAATGATTAAGATGTAACTATAATGATGGGATTAGCTGGATCTCTCTCGACCGCAGGACAATGGAAAATAATTAACTGGTTTATTGAAAACAACTTTATCGACGTTTTAGTTTCTACCGGAGCTAACGTTTCCGAGGACATTGTAGAAGCGATGGGATTTAGCTACCATCAAGGCTATCATTCAGTAAAGCGTAGAGAAATTCTTATATGCTTTGATTTTTTAGAAAATTGGAATAAAGGAAAAAGAGCATGAAAATATCTTTATTCTTGGAGTTTTATAACGCTTTTAGGCAATTGGAAGAAT
>Ga0078972_1010286_pt1 | contig 17606 bp, 8 predicted proteins | sample YelNatPaOPGAMG01_FD_67568 | JGI IMG/M metagenome (GOLD analysis project Ga0078972, IMG submission 67568) | Hot spring thermophilic microbial communities from Obsidian Pool, Yellowstone National Park, USA - OP-RAMG-01 (SPADES assembly) (version 2) | ecosystem: Environmental > Aquatic > Thermal... | reverse complement strand
TCTTGTTCTTGAACATATTGAAGTTTATCGTGGGCATCTTGACCCTCCTGTCCACGAATATGAATGCAACAGTTGCTATAAGTCCGATCAGGAAGAGTGATATGTTTGTCGCAGTGACTCCAACGGACGCATAGTTAACACCTGAATACGCTATGAGTGCTATCGCCACTCCGAGAAGTACCATTCCAGGGATATCTATTATGTCCTTCGTCCTGTTGAAGTCCTTCACGTATTTCAGTCCCAGAATCACTGCCACTATGCCAATCGGGACGTTGATGAAAAAAATGTACCTGTAACCTATGAATGTGGTAATGATCCCGCCAAGTAGTATGCCGAGTAGAGCCCCGATGTTCCAGCTCATGGAGGTGAATCCATATGCCCTTCCTATCCTGTTGCGTGGGAAGGTATCTGCAATTATGGCGCTGCTGTTTGACGAGATGAGCGCCCCTCCTATAGCCTGCACGGCCCTGAAGCCTATGAGGCTCAGGTCAGTTGGTGCAATGCCGCAGAGGAAAGATGCTATTGTGAATATGATGAAACCGAGGTTGAACATCCTTCCCCTCCCGTAAATGTCCCCGACCCTGCCGAACTGCGTTGAGAATACTGCCACAGTTATCATGTAGATCAGGATGACCCAGATTATCGTGGATATGTTTGAATGCAATGCTGATGTGATCGCAGGGAATGCAAGGAGGACTATCGTAGAATCTATGGAGGCCATCAATGTACCTATGACGACGACCGCCAGTATTGTGTTTTCCCTGACCTTGTTTGGGGGAGCGGAATTCATTGGCGAGCGCATTTTCTTTAGATATAAAGAATTTTAGTCTTTCCTATAAGAAATGGCTTCCTTTCTGATTAGAATTAGCTGGGATAATAGTGTGAGACTTTGCATTCTTAGATATGCTTTTGAGTTTTTGGAGATAAATGCTGAATAAGATGAAGATCCGAGAAGCGAGAGAAGGGATCACAAGAGTCGATGGTTAATAAAAACAACAGGAGATAAAAATGGCGCCATAGAAATTTTTGTGATTACACTTCTGATAATTTCGGCCATAAGCGAACAGACTTCGTTTCTGGACAGCAGAACCGGAAAATTAGATATAGCCTATTATTATGATTAAACGGGAGAGATCGACCCTGTATGAATTCAAGGTTAGGCGTAGCAGGCGTGAAGCTCCTTGTTGTTTTGTTGGTTGTAATAATGTCATTTGGATACATTCCCGCTCATGCTTCGGAGGGAAGCATCATAGTAAATATCACCGCAGATCAACCTGAATATCAAGTTACATACCACGAAACCGGTCTCCCGATAGGTTATTCCTGGACAGTGCGTGTCATAACGAATAACTCTGGGAATACTTCCTTTTCATCGAACAGTAGCGTGCTGAATTTCAATGAAACAAATGGGAGTTACAGGTATGTAGTTGAGTCAAGTACATCTTATGTGACGCCTGAGTCCTCCGGCTTCATCAACATTTCCGGAGCAGGAGAACATTTTCAGGTGAATTTCAATAGGATCGCTGTTTCCGAATTCTATGAACCGTTCCTCCTTATTAATGCATCGGAGAGAAGCAGCTTTAACTTATCCCCTCAGTTAGGTCCCAGTGCCATGAGTTTTGGAGTAATGAACACTACTATGAACATTCAAATTATGAGCGCCAGTGGGAGGATATATGATGATAATATTACAGGGGAGCACACGAATTTCCAGGCATCTATGCCAACTGATGAGTATGGATATCTGAATTTCAACGTTACTGGCGGCATAACGATCACCGCAATAAACATCGGGCGCAGCAAGGGTTATTTTGCATTCGATCTCTGGAATTATTACATTTCAAATTATTCGGCCTCCCTGATCACGATGCCTCCTCACTATGCAGAATATTTCGGAACTGGAGCTGTAGTCTCGGATGTGCCTACATATACCGTTCAGAATAACACCGGGGTTTCATTCACCCTTACCGCCCCCTACTACAAGCAGGACGTTCCACTTTCAATATGGATAAGTGAAGGGTATTACAACAGCAGTGGACAGGTCTGGTGGGGGCAAGTTGGATTCAACAACTGGGCAACGGATATGTATGATGTATCTTACGCTGGATGGGGGGTGTTCTCTGAAAAAGCAGGAAATCCTGGTGGAACAGACACCAATTATCCTCTCATTCCGAATGAGACATACAACTTCACGATGGAACAAGTTAGCAATGGAAGCTGGGGATTTTTTGTAAATGGCCTCCCCATTGTTGAGCAGGGTGTAAGTGCATATTTCAAGCCGCCTGTGGATATGGTGAATCAGGCTTATCTAGGTGTTGAACTTCTTGATGATCAGAGAGCCGGGCCATTAAATTACACAAGCATTTTCAATGGTTCTATAATCATTCCCAATGCAGAATCGTTCAAAATTGACGGGAAGTGGGTGAAGGCTGCCAATGTGTCGTTTGTTTACGGTGGTCAGGACTGGGAGAATGGGAATGGTGGACCCCCGCCAGGTTATAATCTGTGGGGGGTTGAAGGAAACATACAGAATGGCAGCATCCCCCCGGGGGAGATAATTTTGAACAATGGCCATTATTTCCCCTTTGACATACCATCTAATAGTGGGTACGATGTCTATCCAATTTCAGGGAATTTCTCATTCCCGTACGGTAATTTTAGTTCCTATGGCAGTTTCATAAGCGTGTCAGAAGAGAGTAATGGCACAATCCTTATAAATCCTGCAAGCAGGAATACTCTTGTTTCTGTTATGACTTTCAAGGGTACATCTGATATACTTCAGAATGAATACAACATAATCATTTCAAAACCTGTTTACGTGATCACTCCGTCCCTCTATTCTGATGCGGCAATATCTGCAGTCCCGCTAAATTATTCAACTTCAACACCTGGCTATTCCGGGAAGTTCCAGGAGATTGCCCTCAGGGATTTGTTCAATTCGTCAAGTAGCAAGTTTTCATTTTCACTGGGAAATGTGAACACATCATATTCCAACAATATTTACATCCCCGTATATTTCAATGATAAGGCGCCACTTGAAAATCTTAGGCAAATTTATTCATTCGACCCTTCCCTCCTTTCATTCAATGGGGTCATCAACAACCTTGCATCCCAGTACATCAACTTTTCCGCCTCCCAACCGGCAAGTGGAATTATTCAGCTGAACGCGACGGGAGAATTCAACATCGTCAGTGCCAACATGTCGCTCTTCTATCTCTCATTCACTCCACTCATCAATGAACAATTTTCCACGGAGGTGCTCCTCGACAGCACGTTCATCAACGGTAATTCTTTGCACGGGAACAGTTCATCAAGAATAGTAGCTGCATCGGGATGGCAGAACATCGGTCCATCTGACGTATTGTCTCCTGGTGCTTCCACTGCCGCCTCAGGAATAGTATCAAACATAGGTTATGCACCAGGTAACCTTAGCGTTCTTTATGCAGTGTCAGGTCAGGATTATCCCCTCTCTGGACCTATTGGCTACCCTGGTGATACCGGTTTCGGCGGTGTTTTCAAATCCACAAATGGAGGCAAAACATGGACTATGGAGGACCTTGGTCTCAATACTACTTCCGTGACTGCCATCCTCGTCAATCCTGATAACAACAATGAGATTGTTGTTGAGACAAGGGGTCTCAGCAGTATTGTCGGCGGGGCAATATACAAGAGCATCAATGGTGGAATGAGTTGGCAGGAGACTTACGGTCTGGGGGGTTTTTACCTCCAGTATGTTAACGGCACCTTATATGCAACCACCTTCCATTCCTTACTGGAATCAAGAAACTTTGGCACAACTTGGACGCAAATTGCGAGTTTCAGCGATGTTGTTACTTCCTCGCTTATACTCGATAATGGCAGAGTGATCTACCTTGGACTCTATGAACAGGACAATTATTCAACAGTGGATGGGATGCCTGCAGTGAATGACAAGGTGGTACTTTCCACGGACTGGGGATATAATTTTTCAGTCATTTCCGGGTTCAACCAGAGTGAATTTGACAACAAGATTCCATCCATAAGTCAGATAGTTGCAGACCCTTCAAACAATTCTGAAATGTGGGCAATAGTCTCCTCCCCATACAATGGGAGGGAGCTGGGAAATCCATCACTGTTCAGGTCTTTCGACGGCGGTTATTCCTGGGAAATTGCGAATACAAGCGCACTTGGAATGGGATACCTTTCCGAACCTCCTATTTATATTACATATGACCCATCAAACAGCAGCATAGTTTATATAGACAGCATAAGCCATATTTTCAAATCTACGGACGGTGGAAACTATTTCCAGAATCTTAACACATACAACATGCCATTCTCTCTAAATGCCCTCATAAATGTTGACCCTCAGAATGATAGCATCTTGTTCCTCTGCAGCACGCAGGGGCTTTACGAGTCAGAGAATCAGGGGAAATCATGGTTCCCTCTTGCAAATATTTCATCAAATCTGCTGTTCGACGTGGCTGTTGACGGGAGTAGCATCTTTGCAACTGATGAAGGTCTGTCTCCCCTCTATTCAAACGATTCTGGCCATACATGGACAACGATAAATAAGGGGTATGTCGGTATTGTGTCAGTGGACCCGTACAATTCATCAGTAGTCATAATGTGGACTGAGACTCATACCACGGCAGGAGGTCCGTTCTTTTACGTCTCCGACAACGGAGGCAGCTCATTCTTCCTGCCACAGATCAATTTCACCAAGGAGGTGAATGAGTTTGTCGACAGTATCGGATTCTCTAGTAGTCATATATTAGTTCCCGGTGGAAGTGGAATTTTCGTGAGCAGCAATAACGGGGTATCTTGGTCCCTCCTTAATAACTCTCCGCAGGATGCTTTCACTGTTGCAGTTGCCCCGAGTGAACAAAACCTGGTGTATTCCTCTAACTTGTCAGGCCTCTTTGAATCAACAGATTATGGAAGTAAATGGGTAAAGGTTAATGGTGGCATTTTCGAGTCGATTGCCGTGGACCCTATAAATTCATCAATCATAGCGGGCAGTTCGGGAACTAGTGCAATGATAAGCTATGATGGGGGGAAGGACTTCCAGTATCTTGGCATTATGTCGAATGAATACGGGCTTACGTCAGCTTACATCTATTTCTACGATCTGTCCGGAAAGCCGGTGCTTGTATTCTCCACAGATCACGGATTATTCGTTTCAGAAAACATGGGGAATAGCTGGATAAACAGCACATACAACATCCCTTCTCCTGTTATATCTTCATTTTTCATGACACCCGGCGGTGCATCCTATGTTTCAACTTACGGTTCCGGTATCTGGTATGATCCTGCTTTGCTCAACCTCACGTTCTTCATGGATCCACCGCTTCTAACCGGGTACATTCCAACAGGCATGAATCTGACAGTGAACGGAATCAAGGTAAATACTTCAGGGTATTTTTTAGTTGAACTGAAGCAAGGCAACAACTCCGTATGGGACGGGAAGCAGTTTTACATCAACGCTACAGATGGTAACATTTATTTCCTCAATCTGGAAAGCCTTCAAATAGTTCTGTCTCTTAAACAGGAAAATCTTCCTGAGGGGACTGTGTGGGCAATCTGGTCAGCTGGAAAGACATATAACATCACTGGAACCGCTTCAATAAGCCTGCCACTTGGAACTAAAAGTATATCCGTATTTCCAGTCCGTGCCGATTATTCTATCTACTATCCAGTCAGGAGCAATATCACGCTGAACTCTTCCATTTCTTCTTCCATTGTAGTTCCATTCACCCAGGTAGAAAGGAATTCACCAAGGAATATCACTTCAATTCTGAATACCAACACTTTCTGGACAACACAGATAGCCTATGGTTCCGGATATGTCCTCTACGGAGGAGGGGGTGACATGAAACTTATGAATATTTCGACTCTGAGTGTAACAGACATACAGGAACCATTCCCAAATGGGCAGGTTTACACTGTAGAACCATACAGAGATGGCTTTCTAATAGGGGGAAAATCTTCTCCAAGCGAGCCGGGGCTGATGTATTATGATATCAGATCAGGATCATTAGAAAACCTTTCGGGCGATCTGCCATCCAGTCAACTTGGGGCTAATCCGATGGTATCATCAATATTCATTATAAACGGTAGCTCATTTGGTATAATAGGCGGAGCAGCAGGAGAAACGCTATTCGGTATCTTCGATAACGGCACATTCCACAGCCTTGCACAGTACCTGCCGTCATACTTCACCCCGCAGCCAAATACATTCTTAAGTTTTTCCGCGGCCTATATGACATCAGAGGATTCAGTTGTTATTTCGTCGGGGAACTATTTCGGTGTTTTCAATCTTGCGGATGACACTTACTCCGACCTTACCGAAATGGTTTCTGCTGGAACTACCATAGGTTCTTCTTACTACTATTCCCCCTCCACGGCTTATATCGCTTCCAATGGAAAGGAAGCCATCCTGACTGGTACCACTTCAAGCGGAGGGGAATTTGTCTGCATATATAATAGGTCAAGCGGTCTGACAAATATTAGCGACATGTTTCCGCAATCTGTGGAATTTAATTCGGTCACATGGAGCGGCCACGATTTCATACTTTCTGGAGGTTCAGTAAATGGCTCTCCTCCTCAGATTTACGTACTGAATCCTTCGTCATATTCCCTCACGACCATTCCCACATCATATTATGGAAACGTCAGAGTAATAGACAGTGCAATATTGATCAACTCAACTCTTCTGTTCACGTCATTTGGTTCCAGGCCACTTGGAAATTATTCCCAGCTTTTTTCGTTTTACGGGTTGGACAAAATAGCTCCCACTGGCGAGGCTATTGTTCAGACAAACGTACCTTCTGAGCTGATAATCGGGAAATCTGAGTATTCAGGGCAATATTTTCCAATACCTGAATTCATAGGCTCCTATAGTGCATCGGTAGAATCTCCTGGGTATGCTCCCTACAACTTTACCCTTACCGTCGACCAATTTTCGACCAATTACTATAATGTTGTACTCCAGTTACTCTACGAAATCAACTTCAATGAAACAGGATTGCCATCAGGGACCTCATGGTCTGTGACATTCAACGGAACAACGCAATCTTCCTCAACCAACACAATAATATTTACCGAACCTAACGGCACTTATTCCTACACAGTAGGAATATACAACGGATACTCAGCGTCCCCATATTCAGGTACTGTCATCATCAACGGAGCTGCTCAGAATGTTGCAATCACATTCACAAGGGTAACATATTCAGTCACCTTTACAGAATCAGGATTGCCATCCGGTACAGTATGGTATGTAAACATAAGCAACGGTCAATCCTATAAATCAACAGGTACTGAAATATCACTCAATGAACCCAATGGAACATATTCATATGTGGTATCATCATCAAACAATAACTATTCACCAAATCCGTCCTCAGGATCATTCACCGTTAACGGTTCATCCGTCTCACAATCCATAAGCGTCTCAGAAGTCACATATTCAGTCACATTCACGGAATCAGGTCTCCTATCTGGAACAAGTTGGTCCGTTACGTTAAATAATGTAACTGAAACATCTACCAACAGTACAATAACATTCCATGAACCCTATGGAACATATTTCTACTCTATAGGTTCAGTTTCAGAATACACGGCATCACCCTCCTCAGGAAGCATTACAGTAAATGGTGCAAATGTTAATCAAGCAGTAATGTTCACAGCCACTACGACAACGTCTTCATTCAATTATCTTATCTACGTAATAATTGCTGTAGTGGTTATAGCAGCTGTGGTAGGTGTTGCACTGGCAATAGGAAGAAGGAAGAATAAACCCTCCAAACAATGAAGATAATGCTTAAAGATTCACTGATGCCGTCAAACCGAATTTAAGCTGCAGTTTACTCACCAGAACGCTTGATAGAACAGAGGAATCCCGCAAGGAAGAAATTTAGCCGGGTCCTGGGGCCACATATGCATAAATTGTCAGGGGACTGAAATATTCAAAATTCATTACCTGTTCCAAAGTATTTCTGTCTACAGAGATTGAGAACGTCACCATGGAATAGAGGATATGGACAATTTACCCGCTCATCTATAAGAATGGAAAAGCTAGTATTTTATCAGGATCGCAAGGAATATGACCAGCCCAATTCCTGCCCCTATCACCATCGCCACGAGGAAGAATAGTGCAGGCTCAAGGATGCCGTACACTATTGAGAAGCCGTAAGACGTTATCCTGAGGAGAACATAATAGGCTGATATCACTATGACTGACATCAGGACCATCGCAATCCCCCCCTTCCTGACACGTCCGTTCCCGAGGTAAACTGTGAAAAGACCGACAACGAACAGGAATACAACAAAAGATATGACAACAGTCCCCTCAAATATCTGTAATGTGAGATTGAACAAATTTATCATCCTTCGACGTTGAATTCAACCCTGACATAGTGCATGAGCTCGGCCAGGTAGCGGAGGAGGAAGTCCACACCAGAAACAACTTTTGATTCCCCACCTTCCCTCGGCTGGAACCTGTAGGGTACCTCCGCATACCTTATCCCCTTCCTTGAAGCAAAAATGTAGAGGAGTATCTTGTATGAGTCGTTCAGTTCTTTGAGTTCAGCCACTATTTCCCTTCTGGCAATGAAATACCCTGACATTATGTCCTTCACTCCCTTCGTCTGGGGTATGAACAGGTGGGCAAGGAAGTTGGCCCCCCTGCTTATTATCCCCCTCACAGGCGGTCTGCTGGATGCGCCGCCCTCAACCATCCTCGATGCTATCACAATGTCGTACCCCTTCTTTATCTCCCCGTACATGGTTCCTATGATCGACGGGTCATGCTGCATGTCTGCGTCCATGACAACTACAAACTTGCCACCAGCCTCCCTCGCCCCGGCTATCTGGGCGCTCACTGTGCCCATCTTCCTCTCCCTCTGGATGATCCTTACAGAATAGTGGGGGGTGAGTGATTTCACCGTTTCTAGTGTGGAATCGGTGCTTCCATCATCAACAATGACGAGCTCCCCAACACAATCAACAAGATCGAGGGAATGCATGAACTTCCCTATGTTCTCCCCCTCGTTGAGTACTGCGGCCACAACTGTAACTTCACCCATTACACGAATGGAATACGTGGCGATATATAAAAATTCTGAATTTTTCTACCTCTCGGGGAGATGGGCTGAATGCCGCCCTCCCTCAGGGAAAGGGTAAAATACCGTGCATCGGTTAAGATTCACAAATGCAGCAGAGGAGCGTCAAGGTACTCACATATTCAGGGTATGCGTTTGCATTGGCGGCATACATATTCATGGGCGCTGTCGCTGCCCATCCATATGATGATGCAGTCATAGTGCAGCACGCGCAGCTCTTCTACCACCTCGGTACGAGCCCACTCTTCTACCTTCCCCAGGGCATATACTGGGACGTGATAAACATAGGCTCCTATTTCCCTGAAGTCCTGGTCCACATGCTGGGTTTCCAGAACGTCATAACGATACACCTTGCGACTAAGCTTTTCCTCATAGTCTCTGCCTTCCTGTCAGCCGCATACGTGGAAAAGATCGTCCGCCTGGTGACTGATGACGAGAGGAAGGGACAGATAGCATTCTTCATATTCATCCTCAACCCGATCATATTCTACACCACTGTCATATACGGCTCGTCAATAATAATCGCAGTACTGTTCATCACCGTTTCCACATACTTCATACTGAGGGGAAAGGGCATGCTGGGTGCTGTCTTCTACGGCCTATCCATGGGGACGTTCATCTACCCCCTCCTTGGAATACCGGTAGTGTTCAGGTATGTTTCTCTGAAATCAGGCAGGGGGAATGCATTCCTGTTCCTGGTTGTTTCACTCGTATTCGGTGCCGTGGGGCAGGGGCCGATATTCCTCTTTTACCTTCTGCACGGCTCGGGGCTCGGGGGGCTCCCCGTGGGTGCGGGCTACGTGTCCACAACCCAGGGATTCACGCCATTCAGCATATTTGACATATTCAACCTGTATCCAGTGATCAGATTCCCTTACGTCAATTACCTCTTCTATTCCCTTTCCATCTTCTCATCATCCATATTCTTCATCATCCCCAGGGAGAAGGTGGATGAAACGAAACTGTTTGCATTCCTTGGACTGCAGGGTGTCATATTCTCCTCACTCGCAGCCGGCGGGGTCCTGATGTCATTCCCTTCATCAATAGTCCCTTTCGCAATACTGTTCGCATTCTCGTCCAAAAGGAATTCAATACTCATCCCGCTCCTCGCATCCTTCGTCACGCTCTCGATCGCAATGGAGACAATAAACAACATAGGTCTCCCGATATATTTCCTGGACATGAACCACAGCGTTGCCCTCCACACAATTACCGTGACTCCCACTGAGACGCAGCTTTCAGGTTTCATATTCGGGCTTTCAATCATATCAATGGTCCCCCTCTTCCTCCTCGGGAAGGGGAGGGAGAGGAATGCTGCCAGGGGGCATGCAGCGGCAATAGGAGTATCAACGGCGATGATCGTTGCACTCCTTGTGCTCGCTGTTGTGGTAATAGCACCTGTGATAGGTTCGGTGCCTGCAACAGGTTACCTCCAGAACCCTATAGGGAGTTCTGGCATAGTGGAGGATGAGTCAGTTTCCAACGGCATACTCCACCTGAATTACACTGTGTACCTCCTGGCAATGACGCCGGAGCAGTACTACGGCAAGATCACCATGTGGCTCCAGGAACCCGTCGGATATTTCACATCCGGCTCATACAACTACACTTCAATGCTCCCCATTCACGGCAACATCACCTTTCCGTACGAAATAGCATTCCCGTCTTCAGCCACTAAAATATCAGTAGTTTCCGATTCAGCGGATGTGGACATGGAAATATCGAACAGCACATCTGAAAGGGTGCTTACACCTGCAGTCTCCACTTATGGACGTGACACGCTTCTCTCTTATTCAGTAGGCACAGTGGAAGGGGGGAATTACAGCATTACGCTTAACGGCAGCGGTGCAGTGGGTATTTACAGTTCCCCCGGGAAATTCGTGATCGATAACGGGGAGATGGATAGGGGGGTTGCTGTGGACATAGTATACAGCTTCTCCCCCCTCCTGACGGGCGGGACTGTGAACGGCATGAGGATACAGGGGGGGCAGACTGTGACCGTCCCCATAGAAGCATATTCATACAAACTCCATTTCTCATTCCCCGGCTTCTACAGCACTGAGACATCCCCATACCTTGTCCTGGAAGAAAATTACGGCGGCTACTCACAAGTTTCATTGGTGGAAGGGGGGGCGGCTTTCATAGGGATCATAGCTGCATACGCAGCAATATTCAGGCTCAGGAAGCATTAATGCCACGGATGCATCGCTGCAGTCAGTGAATAAACGCATCACCTGCCGATGCTCTTCCTTATCTTCCGCCTGCTCCTCATAAGTGCTGCAACTATGGCAGCGTCAGCAACAACAAGCACCAGAATTATGATTATGTATTCAGTTGGCTCGTGCACTATGGTGATGGAAAGCGTCTCATTTCCGGGGCCAACCCTGCCCGTAGGATTCTGTGCCGCATAGAAAGCCGGCGTTCTCACTGAATAATTGTAATCACCGTAGGGGAGGTCCACAGTGATAGTTGAATTCGTTGATGAATAAGCTGTTCCGTTGACCACGACTGACCATCTGTCCCCGCCGGGCAGTCCATTCTCACTGAATGTGAACACGGATGTCATCACAAATTTAACCGCTATCACGATCGGCTGGTCCGTCAAGTGAATGGAACCGTTTCTCACGGAAGGGACGAAGCCTGGAGGAGACCCTATTGAATATGTGTAGTTCCCGCCCGGCAGGAAGAATGATACCTCCTCCCTCGTCGTGTTCACTGTGAAACCGCTCAGCGTGACAGACCAGTTCTGGCCGCTGAGCCCTGTTTCCGAAAATGTGACTTCAACGTTTGGGGAGAGGGAAGGTGTATTGCCAATGCTGTGCAATGGGTGCTGCAAGTCCGCACCATTCAGTGGAACTGTCACGGACGATATTGCTATCAAGGAAATAACAAGGATGATGACAGTATAAGCACTTCCACGCACAAACTCTTATTTATCACTCCATTAAATACTTTCCCGGTTCAGCTGTCGCTGGCCATCCGCAGCACAGCGGAATGCATCCCCGGATCATTTCCCCCCGAATGCTTTCCTGAACATATCCTCCATCTTTCTGTCTATGACTGCCACATCGAACACCTCCATCGCCCTCTCCCTTATCGCCCTCTTCCTCTCTGCGAAATTCCCCCTCCCCGATTCCTTCTCCCCCTTCAGTCTGTGTATCAGATTGCACACCCCCTCAACGCTCCCCCCTGCGAAAAGGACGGACCCTTCAACGCTCTCCCCTATGAATTTGAGCCCTGACGTCTCCTCCTTCGATATGACTATGAGGCCTGCGGCAAGCCCCTCAATGGATGAAATGCTCAGAGACTCGTAGTTTGAAAGGTTGATGATCACGTCGCACCCCTCCACCTCCCTCACCTTCTCCTCTTCCGGGAGGAATCCCTTCATCTTCATGTTCGCAGGGGCATTCGATTTCATCTTTTCCATGAGGGGGCCGTCACCCACCACAACGAACTCAACATCTCCACAGATTCTAGCTATTTCCGGGATCAGGTGGGCGCCCTTGTCCTTCGACAGCCTGTTGAGGAAAAGTACCCTGAAGGAGCCGTTGTCCATCACTTTGTACTCGGAGAAATCAACGTCGCACTGCGGTATGAGGAATATCATTTCCTCGCTGAATCCCCTTTTCAGATAGTGCTCCATCTGGAACCTGTTCTGCACATGGATGAACGTTTTCCTTCTGTTCGCATACTTCAGGAATACTGAGTCGAATAGATTTATAAGCGACGCAGCTGCAAATATTCTCCTGGAAGAGAGGAATTCCATGTATGTGCCGTGGTTTGCGAGAAGAACGTTCTTTTCCCCTCCCAGCCTTTTTGCTACAGCGCTGAATATGAATTTCGGCGCTGTGAAGTAATAGGAGTCATACCCACCAACAACTGAAAATATCCTCCTGGACGAAAGTGCGCCCAGGAGCGGCTCAACGACCCCCCTCGTAACCCTCAGGATGAATTTTCTTGACAGTATAGAGAAAGGGAATGCGTTCCTCATGTATTTTATGCCTTCATCGAGTTCCACATTCCTCCTTTCGAAGTATGTACCTGATCCGAATATTGTCACACTGAAGCCCAAGCGGTGCAGCAAGAGGGCGGAGTGGATAACGTTGACCTGTGTTCCACCGTAGAATTCAAGGTCGGGGGAGCCGATTATTGCAACCCTCTTCCCCATCAATCCACCTTCCCCATTTCCACCATCTCTCATTGTCTCCCTTCCATACATGACGGGTAAAAATGTTTTACCTGTTCCCATTCATAATGAAAAAAGTAATTAGTACCCATATGCTCCCTTAACGTTGAAGGCGCTCATAATAGATGATATGAGGAGAAGGGGTGGTGGGCAGGGTTATGCAAAGGTCACTGCGGGCGTGCTGACAGAGATGGGATATGACACTTACTTCCTGACGAATGTTGATTCTGTTGACGGTGTTGCTGCGGGGATAGCATATAGAGTTGATTACGAATTCAGGGAGAATTCCTCTAAAATAAAGGATTTCCTGAAAATAGTCAGGCTGAGGAGGCAGCTGAGGGAAATGGACATAGGTGGGTTTGATGTTTCAATAAACAACCATCCGAATGTTTTCATAATCAACGGGAAAATAAACATACTCCACGGATTCTCATTCCTGGACCCATGGTTAGATGAGAAGGGGGAACTGTCCAGCCAGTTGCCGCCCGCAATCTTCAGGCTTACTGGTCTATACGGTACATACAACGGGTCATTCTTCATCCCCAATTCCGGATACACGAAGGATATCTCTCTGAGACTTTTCAATGAACTCGGTTTGGATGTTGAAATTGGGGAGGTCATCCACCCTCCTGTCCCCGTGAAAAAAGTGAATATGAAAGAGAAGATGGAACAGGTGCTCCTCCTTGGAAGGATAAGCAGGCACAAGGGGATAGAGGAAGTTGCAAGGATAGCCAATGATAATTCCATCAGGATCATTGTTGCAGGCTACGTGAATAAAGGGGACGAAGGTTTTGTTGAAAAGCTCAGGACGGATGCTGGGAAGAATCTGGAAATAATGGGGAACGTAAGTGAAGAGGAGAAGGAGAGACTCATGGCAGAGAGCTCAACGATTCTCAATATGAATAGAAAGGAGAACTTCGGTATCGCTGTTGCAGAGGCGATGAGCTACGGATGTATTCCAGTTGTTCCGAAATCAGGAGGGCACTGGACAGACATTGTGGAAATGGGGAAGTACGGTCTTGGTTACGATGGACAAGACGAACTCGTTGCCATGTTGAATAAATCATTCAGTTATGGCAGGGGAGAAAGATTGAGGATTGCTGAATCAGTAAAAAGATTCTCAGTCCAGGAATTCAGCAGAAAAATCGCAAATGTGATGGAAAAAGTCACTCCCATTCGTAAGTGATCATTGCCACGAGGAGCGATAGGGCAATAATGATTCCAAGTATTTTGAAGAGTATGTAGTTGTAGAGGAATGGGATTATATTCTCCCATCCAAGGGCGAAAAATACCCAGAATGCAACGAACGTTATAAAGGAAATGTTCCGTGAGGTAGTGTGCACAACTCTCCTGGATGATTTGAAATCGAGCCTGCCGAGGAGGAATATAACAGCAATCCCTCCTGCAAGTATCGGGAGTAGTATGAGTATGGGGTAGTCAAGAAGGAATATTGTTGGGTTATGCTTCTGGTGATAGTAGGTGATTGTCATGTTTGAACCGTAGTATGACACGAAGTCGGTGAAGTTTGTCTGGATGGTAACGGGGAGCTGCTGTGCCGCCTCTACGTTAACAGGAAAATTAGCACTTATGCCGTCGCCAAACGTGCCATTCATCTTGACCCCGCCCACAGTCGATTCAAAAGGGATGGCCTCAGGCGCATTCGATTCGAGAAGCAGAGTTATTGGGACAGTGAAGTTCAATTTTGATATGTTATTTACGCCGCTGTTTGTTGCAGTTGCGATGTAGCTTGTACCATTGACGGAGGAGATTGGTAATACAGTGCTCCCATGGTTTGCAGGTACCCAGGTATCTGGTATGTACCAGAAATAGTATGTCCTGTTAGCATCTATAGGAATACCGTTGAATTTGAAGTACTGGAAGGAATAATATGCGCCGGAAAGGGATGTGTATGCTTCAGGAACTACTGAAGAAGTTACCATGCCCGAAAAATACCAAATTCCTCCATAGGCGGATGTTATTGTTATCGCCTTCAGCACTGCAGAATGGTCAATCCTGAAAGGTATTGCTATTGCATTCCCCTTGTTTAGAGTAAAATTTTTTCCTGAATCTGAACCAGTGGTGACAGCTCTTGCATACTTTACGTCTGACAGCTCAACGTTAAGGGTGTAGTTCCCAGGGGGGGTAAAGAGGCTGAATGCGGTGTCCTGGGACAGCGGTTCATCTGCGGTGTAGTTGTAATAGTTGAAAACTGGAGAGGCGGAATAGTTCTTTTTGTAAAGGATGAACTGACCTGCCGCGGCATAGAAACCATATTCGGATAGGTCTATTGGGGTGCCTAGCAAGCTATACGGAGATTGATTTCTGAATAGCAGATACTGGGTCGGGTTGAAACCGTAGAATGTGTCGTTCCAGTCATAGAGTCCAATGACTGGCATCTCATTTGGTCCACTGTTCACGCTTTCCCCCTGTTTTAGAAGCTCCGAGAGTATGACTGCCCCTTGGTCCTGCGATGTTATGGGGGACGTGGATGTGCTATCATAGTACTGTACCGCCCCAACACCTGCAAGAGAAAGGAGGTTCAGAACAACCACAAGGACAACCACTCTCTTCACTATCTTCCTCTTACCCTCCCTGTCCGTCCTCTCCGTTAACCTCCTCATTCCATATAGGAACCCCACAGGGACGAATGCTGCTATGAATGCGCCATAATATACAGGTGCAGTGAAATATATCCAGTTAGATGAAACAATGGTTACAAGGAACCAGGGGATCTGGAGAATGAAAACTGGGTCAAGAAATGAGAGGAACAAGAATGGGCCGTTGTAAAAAAGCATATTCAGTGTTTTTGTGAATGTGTCTGTCTGCAGCCCGTTTATAATGCTTGTCACTGAGAAAAAGTTCGTGCCTACTATATCTGTGTATATAGAATGCGCACCGCTGGAGAAAAAAAGTGCGGATTTGTCATCTACAACTATGAACAGAATAGACAGAACAAGAGACGAGATCATGAAAAAATCGTAGAAAGGAATGACTAATCCTTTGACTCCAATTTCCCTCTTAAGGAACATCCTGATCTTTCCAATGATATTCCTTTCAATAACCGTATAAACGAAAAAGAATATGCCGATGAACGGGACGAATTCAATTGTAGTTAGCATCAGGGTGAATGAGATGAGAAATGGCATTTTCCTTCTGGCCTGGTAGAAATATATTGCAAATATCGCAAAGCCTATGAACATCGTGACCTCCTCCTCCCCATTGCCCGTGTAGATGCCAGGGTAGAAAAGGTAAGCTAGAGAGAAGAGGAATGCGTATTTTCCATCGTTGAAAATCTTCCTTGCAATCAGGTAGAGGGGAATTGCTGCCGAAAACACTATTGCATACTGTATCGCGTAACCGGCAATGAAATTAGGGAATATGGAAAAGAAAGGTAATAATGAGAAGAAAAAGAATGAAGGATGAACAGCAAAAAAGGTACCCCCAGTATACCCATAAAAGAAGAAATGCGAGAAGAGCGTGCTTGCAAGTGACTGATTTATCTCAGACGAATCCTGTATCCAATAATTTCTCAGGAGGAAGACGTTTAAAATTACTAACCACAGATTGAATGAGATAAAAATGAATGTAGCAATGACAGTTGCCTGGAGCCACTTATCTTTCAATGCTCTCTGATGATACATTAATATATAAATTTTCATGGTAGCTGAACCGTAATTTGCGACGTACAAACAGAGAGAAAAATAAAATTATATAAATTCAGCGAAGAGAAGACCAATAGTATAATCATTGTTTTTTTGTGCAGAAGATTTTAAAGATGGGTCTTTTCCATCAGATTTTTTGATTCTGAGAACATTGGTCGAAAAACCGGCATTTTTAAGCTTATTTTCAATATTTCTATATCCATAATGAAATTCTAGAGCAATTCTTTTGAATTTTCTTAACACATCATCGTCTTCATTCAGTATATTGTATTCACACCCTTCACAATCCATCTTAAGTAGTGCTTCTTTTATACCAAACTCTTTAAGCAGCATTTTAAGTGAATACAATTTTACTTCCCTTCCCTCATCAGAAGTTACTAAAAGCTTATCGTAAACGCTCTCATTTTTTTCTTCAACTTTTACTGTCTCTAATTCTCTTCCATAACCAGAGTTGAGTATCGTGATTTTATCGTTTAAGTCGTTGACTTTAATATTTTGAACTGCCATATTAAAGGTGTACGGATAAGGTTCAAGTGCTATAACATGACTTGCTCCATTTAATGCAAAATATATGGATGAATCACCTTTATTTGCACCTATATCTACTACGATTTCATTTTCAGGTTTCAAAATCTTATACTCTTCTAAGGCGAA
>Ga0078972_1010282_pt1 | contig 17622 bp, 13 predicted proteins | sample YelNatPaOPGAMG01_FD_67568 | JGI IMG/M metagenome (GOLD analysis project Ga0078972, IMG submission 67568) | Hot spring thermophilic microbial communities from Obsidian Pool, Yellowstone National Park, USA - OP-RAMG-01 (SPADES assembly) (version 2) | ecosystem: Environmental > Aquatic > Thermal... | reverse complement strand
CATACAAAATTCCCATATGATCCTCCATTCATACAGGATACATATCCAAACATTACTGATTATTAGAGGGTTTAATATGAATTTCATAAAAACTTTAAAATTCTCTGTAAAAGGTATTGACACAACACGGTACATTCCGACGAGCGAAGTTTGCGAGGAAGAATATCCTCTTTTAAAAGGAATTTAAAGAGAAAAGGAGGAGACCCTTCGTCGCTTCGCTCCTCAGGGTGACAGAGAGGGGAGCAGGGCACCAATTCTGACGGGGTGGCAATTTCCGTAGGTATAATTGGAATATTCTGATAGGTCGCAATCCTCTTAAAAGCGAGATACCGATTCAGACTGATTTAAAGTGAAGTGTTTCTGTGCTTGACATATTTTTATTTTAAGCTTAAAGTTGGACCAAATAATCTATAAAAATAAGGATAAGAAATTTTGTTTTCAATAAAATCTCTTTCAGCAAAAACAATCACTCTTGAATTTTCTGGTATTTTCATCTCAAAAATATGTTTTCCTTGATAATCTATGCATTGGAGAGAATTATGACTTGCTAAATGGTTTAATTGATTTAAAAGAGGACTGCCAATATCTTTTTTGATTTCTAAAAATACCCATTTGTTTTTTTGGAAAGCATCAATTATTTTATCAATAGCATCTTCATCAGACATTGTTTCATCGTAAGTTATTCTTTCAATATCAACAATTTTTTTTATTTCCTCAAAGACTTCTTTAACTTCAATTTGGCTTTTGGATTCTTTAACAATCAAACCCAAATCAACAAAAGGAGGCTGTTTGTATGTAAAAACATGTTGAAGAAGATGAATAAATATGTTTAAGTTGTCTTTATCCATAGTTTTATTATTTTCAGCCTTATTAATATATTAATTTTAACTAATTTATGTAGTGTTTCCTAAATTGGGTGACTACACACTCTTTCATCTTTAATTTCACCTCTTATTTCTAATTATACCAAAATTTAAAATTTTGTGAAGAGGCAAATTATTGCAGACTTCAAAATCTTTTGAAGTCCCTTCTCCAAGTAGACCTTTTAACTTTTCATAAGGAGTGAATCCATGTAAATCCATATGTGGTCTAAACTTATTATAGTATTCAACATATTTTCTTAGACCCTCTTCCATATCCTCCAAACTAGAGTAGAAAGATACTATAGAACTCCTCTCCCACAGTTCTATCACACCTTTCTACTTTACCATTCGTTTGAGGTCTTCTTTTCCTTGTGAGTTTATGCGTGATGTTATTCTTTAGACAGAACTCATCAAGGATATGAGATAATGACATTGTATACTTCATGAGGTGAAATAGCAATGCCAATTCTCATCAACTCATAGGCAATTCTCAATGGACCAAAAGGAGTGATACATCTCTATCATTTAAAGCCCCCTTAATCAAGCTATTCTACGGTATAATAGCCTATGGATGATTCCTTGTTCCTAGATTTATTTTTAAGGTATTATACCTTAATAAGAGGAGTCACCCAATTATGGGATTAGCACAGAAATAAATAAGGTAACCGCCTTTTAATCTTCTCGATAAGTTTAGCATCTTAAAAAATTTCTAACAAATAATTTTTCAATTAGCTCATTTTATTATAAAAATCTTTTTTCGAAAATCTAAATAAATATTATCTTGTTATTTTAGATAGGTAAAAGAATTTAATAAGCAAATTTCAGAAGCCTTTTGCTTCTTTGGATAGAATCTCCAAAAGTATATTTACTTTCTTGGTTGTGAATCCCTTAAATAGAATGAATTAAAAAATTCTCTTTCTATTCTATCGACTAATTTTCTTTTTTCCTTTATTCTAATGAGTGAACTTTCTTTCTCTTTGTTATTCTGACAGATGGAGTTTCTTTTTCCTTGTCATTCTGACGAGCGAAGTTTGCGAGGAAGAATATCCTCTTTTAAAAGGAATTTAAAGAGAAAAGGAGGAGACCCTTCGTCGCTTCGCTCCTCAGGGTGACAGAGAGGGGAGCAGGGCACGGTTTCAGACGTAATTTGGAGGGGGCTACAACCTCTCCAAATATATCAAAGTCGCAATCCCCTTAAAAGCGGGGTACGGTTTCAGACATAAGAAAGCTCCTCATCCAGGCAGGTTTTCTCAGGATAGGTCGCAATCCCCTTAAAAGCGGGGCACGGTTTCAGACTGCCTATATGAGAATGAGGAACCCTGACTGGATTCCTGAGTCGCAATCCCCTTAAAAGCGGGGCACGGTTTCAGACGAGAAGCACTGGAAAGTGAGGCAAGATTGATGCAACGCTTGTCGCAATCCCCTTAAAAGCGGGGCACGGTTTCAGACAAAGAGATAGAAAGGTATAAGGAAGGAAAAAATTAATGGAGTCGCAATCCCCTTAAAAGCGGGGCACGGTTTCAGACAAAGTGAAGCTGGGAGGGAAAAATGAAATTAGTACTTCGTCGCAATCCCCTTAAAAGCGGGGCACGGTTTCAGACCAAGCCCACCAATATCGTGGCGGGATTGCATTTAAAGCGGTCGCAATCCCCTTAAAAGCGGGGCACGGTTTCAGACAGAAATACTGAAGCTGAATGAGAATCAATTTTTCTTAGAGTCGCAATCCCCTTAAAAGCGGGGCACGGTTTCAGACTTTCCTCTGTAATACAGAGGAAAGTTGAAAAGAAAACTCTGTCGCAATCCCCTTAAAAGCGGGGCACGGTTTCAGACTTGAAGAAAGAAGGACGTGTGATGGTAAACAGCGAAGAAGAGTCGCAATCCCCTTAAAAGCGGGGCACGGTTTCAGACTATATTAATCTCTATGAAGGCGTAAGCCTTTTTTGTTTAAGTGGTCGCAATCCCCTTAAAAGCGGGGCACGGTTTCAGACAGCCACCCTAACAAACGCTCTTTTTATGCGGGCTAATTTTCCGATCTTCCATAACCTACCCTCTGTCAATGCATTTTGCTTTACGCAAAAATCGTCCTTTGGCTGTCTTATCACACAAATCCACCCTCTTAAACCTTTTTAGTTTTCAATGTTCTTTCCGATCGCAAACTTTTTGCCATAACCCCAACAAATGAATGTCAACTTCTCAAAACTATCTGCGATCACCTTATTTTACTCATTTACTTCAATTTTACAAAAACATTCCACTCAATTAAACAATTGAACAGCAAAAAGAGGAGACCCTTCATTGCTTACACTCCTCGGGGTAACAGAGGGGGCAGGGCACCGATTCCAATTTAGAGGGACACATTCCCTTTAAATCCTTTGAAACTCCTTTACTTTTTTGGGTGAAGTGAAATTTTTCCGTGCCATCCTGAACCAGTTTCCGCTCCTGCGAGTTCCTCAAACTTATCCTCACCAATAGCACACTTAACAATAAGTGCTGTCTTTTTCTTGAATGCTTCCCAATCTTTTTCAGTTGAAGGTCTTGTCCCATGAGCAAGTATTGAACGATTTCTCATTTTTATTTCATCTTTCATATCCTCATAAATCTTAACCATTTTGTCATCTGGAATGAGAGATTTCAGTAAATGTACCTGGTTATCAAGTGCAAGAGGTTCGCCAAATCTCAGTTCTCTACCTGAAAACTTTCTAAACCTACTCTGTAGTTCTTTAACTGATATGCCAACCTTTTCACATAGTTTATCGTAATCTGGTTCTGAAACATCATTAAGTCCTAAATCTTTTAGGCGATATGTAAAACACATCTCAACGCATCTGTATAATCTCGCTATACCGTCATCATACTTTGCCTGCTTTTCTGTTCCTTTTCTAAGAGCGCTCAAATATATATCAACAATCCTGTATTCGTCTACTATATTTAGCGAATTCTTGAAACTTTTATCCAACGCTTCGAGAAAGGCGATATTATTCTGCACATTTTTTGGTAAATTATCCTGCAGATTAAACTTCTTAAATTCATCAACCACAGACCTTAGCCGTTCGCTCAGTAAAGGTTTTTCTCTTTGATTATTTTCAGAAAATTTGCTATGCATAAAGGCATCCCAGTCTCTATAAACGGATATAAGTTGGTTTAGAAGTTCTATCTTTCTTGATGTGGCGGGATCTTTTATATAACTGAGCATTCCTTCACAGGTTTTGATTGCTGCATCGTAAAAATGAGAATTAAAAAGTTCCTCGACTAACTTAAGGTCGTAATCACCATAATAATCAAATGGGTTCTCAACTTCTCTTAATATTTCACTGAAAGGAAGGACTGTGTTTTTGAATTCCTTTGCGTGTAAATAAACCATTGGTAAATGGAAATAGAAAGATGTAAGAGAAAGGGAAGAGACCATCATCTTTCTTCCCGCAGTTGCATCAACAACAATTCTTTTATGCCCACCTATCTCATCTAATATATCTTTAATCAACTTGTAGTTTTCTTTGGCATCATATTCAGAAACTTCTTTAAGGCGAAATTTGGTACCTAAATCCTTTATATATTTGTCTTCTTTAACCTTCATTGCATAATCAATGCTTTCTGCGGAATGAAGCAAATAAACAATCGATGGTTTTAAGGTCAAAATAGTCAAAATAACTGGTTCTGCTCGAAAACCGACTGTAGAAATCAAAACATCGGGCTTCAACTTTTCTGCAAGTGTTTTGTTTTCTGGAATTAAGGGGAAGTATTTCTTTTCAAGTTCAATGAGTATGTTGTAAGTTGTATCAATGAGTAATTTATCATTTGATTCAAGAGCATTAACAAGCTTTTCTAAATTTTCCTTAGCAGTTTCATAGTCAGCCTGGCTTAATACATTTCTAATTTTTTTCAATATTTCACTGATATTCTGTTCCATTTTCCCTCCTTAATTGTAATTAATAATATTAGCCTATCCATTTTCATCTTTAATCATAAATTTAAAAACAAGACTATGCTTATTTAGAATATCTTTTACTCTATTATAATCAGATGCAATATCTTCGCAAAGAGATTTTAAAGTAAGTTTCTTTTTGTAACTTTCTAAATCATTTCTACTCTTCTCATTTATTCCTTTGACAAGTTTGGTAAAATTTTCCTCAAAGTCTGCATTTTTCTCCAAAAGCACTTTAATTTCAAAATTATCACTGTTTTTTTCCACTTCTATTCGAGGAGTGTTGAGGAACAAATGTTTAACAAAATGCTCTCTCTGATCTGTTCTGAACATTATCTTTAATTTTGAATCAAGATACAGGAAAAGAAGGGGATCTTTTTTCAAAAATTCATTTAGGTTATCATAATAAGTGCTATCGCTATAACCGCCTGTCTCTCCCTTGTTTGCCCTGCTCTGGTATCCTTGCTTAATAGCCTCGTAGATCATTTCGTAACATTGAAGACTTTCTGGCGAAATAAGTTTTTTAAGATTTTCAAGCCTCCTTTCCTCGTTCTCAGCATCAACTTCAAACATTATGAATTTAAAAATAAGCTCATCAATTGATCCTGCTCTTACAAATTGAGTATCAAGGCTATCAATAACCCTGAAGAGTGCCTCGAGGAAAACAAATCTATCAGTTTCGATTTTCTGTCCATTTAATTGTTCACCGCCTAATTTCACACCACTATTAACTTCGTTAACTTTGACTAATGGGCCATATGTGTCCTTCGTCACATAAAAATAGAATTGATTGTCTTCCTCTAGTAGTGGCATAGCCTTCCTGTGATATAGCGAAAGAAGAGCAATATACTTGAGATAGCCTTGCCATAATTCATCAGCATCGTTGCCCCATTTTAAACCTACATTAAATAGGTCTTCATATTTATTTTTAAGTCTTTCGTAACTTAAGATATGATGAAAATCTCTTATTTCTGTTGGAAGAAGTTGTCTTTCACTGCCATCTTTTAATGTTATAGAAGATAATACATGTCCCCAATCGTGAAAATATATTGTACCCAAAATAAGAAAGATTTCTTCAGGTGAAAAATAATTTTGGTTATCACTTAAAATTTGGGACATTATAGTGTCGGCAATAATGAATAAATTAGAGTGGTGATACTGTGCATGGTCTACCAACTCAGGGATTTTGTCTCCAATCCAAAAATAAGAGCCAAGTTCTGACAATACAGTAAAATAATCTAATAAAGTTTTATTCTCACCTAACTTCTTTAATATATTCATACTGCTTACCTGTTTTTGCAAAGATGTTTTTACTATGCTATCTTTATAAATTGACATTATAGTGTCGTAAAATTCTGATTTTTTGTAGATCCCGTTTTCTTCAATAAATAGACTTTTGAGTTCCTCAGGAAGAGAATCATAAATCTTACTATTGTTAGAATTTTCCGAAAGGACATTCAAGTTAATTTGATTTGCTTTTATTAATTCGTCTTTTATATCAAGGGGAAAAGATGGTAATTTAACAAGAAATTTCGAATCTTCATACGCATAATACACGCCTGTTTTTGTAAGAACACCAACGATATTTGCGTAAGGAACAACTGCCTTATAGCCACCTGAAGCGATTATAAACGCTTCATTTCCTTCATATCTTGCGTTTCTTATTTCTTTATACAAATTTCCAATAAAATTCTTTATCCCATCTCTAAAATTTAGGTCATCTGCAGAAGTTAGGTTTTCAGAAAAGACAACTCTCGGATTCCCAATGCCCCAGGTACTCTTTATTAATTCTGCAAGCATCGCCGATACGAGGACACCACTGTATGTGAGTGTTGGAAAAAGCACAACCCCGCAATTTCCTGATCTGCAAACTTCACCTATATTTAATTCCTTCAAAAGAAGGGAAAGAGTTTTTAACTCTGCTGAAAGGTCTTCTTTATTTGAATTATTTTCATTATTACCAACTAACTTATTTCTAATGTAACCATCTTTATTAAAAAACCCTTCATAAAATTTTTTAAATTTTATTTGTGGGTTTGGAAGAGTAGAATTAGATTTACTTTTTAATTTCTCATAAAGTTTAGATGCTAATTCAAATGGATCATTAACGGTTCTTAAGTCTTCCCCTAAATCTACAATACCGTTAAGCAAATCTATTCTCTTGTAGTGACTATTTTCAGACTCCTTTTTTGCAAAATTTTCCAGTAGTGAACTACCAACGGTTACCAGGAAAACTAAATTTCTATCTTCCATCTCTCCTCCAACTGCACTTTTTAAATGGCTTTAAAGTGTCCAAATCCGACTTTTGTTTTTGCACCAACCCCTTGTTTTAAAAGTGCGTCAATAAACTCTTCTTTTATATCTTTTACTGCTAATCCATTCACAGGCTTTACTATGATATGAAACACAAACTTTGTGTCCCTTTTAATAATCAGGAATTTATTTGGGATGGGAGAGTAGTAATCTGCTGGGAAGGCTTCTTTGTTATAATACTTTTGGTAGTGTGTATTAATTATACTGATATCAAAGATTTGTTTATCTGTAGGTAACTCAGGATAGGCGTCAAGGAATATCAAATTGCCTACTTTTTCCTGTGATCCGAAGCGCAAGGTGTAATCAGGATCGCTTTCCTTGAGTCCTTTGAAATCCTTTAGGTACTGTGCATAAGCGCCTTTTATGGAAGATGCAGGAATGAAAGGAATTCCGTAAATATAGTGAAGTCTTAACCCAGATTCGTATGGGGATTCTATTCCTATACCGGGAACGGCACCGTTTATAAGCCGTGCTTTAACTTCAACTACTTTATAAGATAGGTTTGTGTATTGTTGAATTAGGTTGAACCTTCTTTTATGCACTTCATCTAAAATGTCAAAGGCTTTAAACCTTTTCCTGAAATCATTTAAAGACCCGCCCCTGTCAACTTTGTCCTGTTCTCTATCCGTTTTCGGATAAAAGTAATATAACAGGTAAGGATTCACATTTATAATGTCAAAATCACTCCTATCAAAAATACTATTGATTAACCCATTAACAAACCTATCCACCATTACCCTCCCTCTGGATGCCCTCTTTGATCAGTGCCTCTGCGAAGTTTTTTACCCAGGTTAGGAATTTAACACTCTCCGCAGAAAGAAATAAGTATGTTCGAGCATCAGGTACACGATTGATCAAATAATCCACTAAGTCAAAATTTTCATCATTACTGTAGTTTAATTTCTTTCTTGCATAGCCTCGTATATACTCATTAAGTACTTGATAAAGTTGGTTTGCTACAGTCTTTTTTGTAGTTCTATTATAAAACAACGCCGCTTGAAGAAGTCCACAAGAGACCACCATAGAAGGGAACTTTTTTGCCCAGGATTTAAATTCCTTTTTTTCTTCAACTCCTAAATTTTTAATCACGCTTGATACTTTCTCATAGGCTTCTTTAGCCCTTTCATGCTCTAAACTTAAAGGCATAACCCACCTCCTCTAAACTAAAAACTTTACAAAAACAAAGCCTTTACCTACAGTCTTATTTCCACCAATCTGTATGTGTTCGTTATCGATTTTGCTTTGCAAAAATTTAAATGCTTCTTCAGAATCTGCAAGCCTTGGGTTTTCCTTTTTGTAGGATTTGGAAATATGCAATACACTGTAGAGAATTGTTTCCTGAGGAAGGTTTTCTTCAGTCCACAGATTTCCACCCTTATTTATATCTGCGGTTCCTTCTTCTCCTATTTTATTTCTCGTTACTATCTCCGTCCCCGTTTCCACAAAAATCCTAAAATTATCATCACTTAAAATAGCTATTCTCTTAGTAAAATTATCTTTCCAATAATTATAACTATTGTCAGCAGGGAGAATCTTTTCTTTAAGGAACTCAAAGAAATCTTTTTCTCCATTTTCTAAACTGATTTTAGGTAAATTAGTAGTTGAGGTAAGTCCAAAGGGGTATTCATTCAGAACTATCTGATTATCATTGACCTTTATAATAGAATCCGGCGATGGAAGAATGGCAAAGTTATCTCCTACTGCTCCAAATTGCGATGTAAGACTGAGCCCTGTATCATTTGCAAATCTATTGAGGACAAGTGGACATGTAATATAGGCAAAAATACCATAAAGCGATTTTACCGGGAAGAAAAAAGTTCTTGCTTCTACAAAAGATAAAGCGCTTGCAAAGGATTCTTTGTCTTTATCATCTGGTCCAAATAACTCTTTAATTTTGTCCTTCTCGTCTGCAAAGTTCTCTTCAAGATAGTCTCTTATTGCTCCTTTCACCTCACTTGGTTGAATAATTGGAAAACCAGTAACTTTGTCCCTTTGAATTGGTTGATCTACATAACCCACATCCTCGCCGCTTCCTGTATGAATGGAAGTCTCTGCGATCATAAATAAAACTACTTTTTTACTCATCTTGCACCTCCTCCTATTAATGTTATTCCAAAGCCTTGTTTTTTAAACAAAGGCTCTGTTTCTATTGAAGAAAAGTTGTATTTCTTAATAAACTCTTTTATTTTATCACGGTCAGTAGCACCATCAATTTTGAAATAATATACGCTTCCTGCAGGGACTGCCTTTTTCATTTCCTTTGGATATCCTTTTGCAAGATCAAATCCGCCAATATATAGTGGTTTTCCTAAGACAGCAGATATCAGTGTTAAGCTAATGCCTCCAAATTCGCCTTTTAAGAAACCCATATCGTTGTTTAAAAAATCGGGATACCAGCCATTTTTAAATATTGCAGGAGTAAGAAGGATAAACTCAAGTAAAAAGTCCTCATTAAGTTCTGGCAAATTGTTTACGATATCTTCTGTGATTGATGATAAATCAAAGTCGATTTCTTTAAATTCAGCTACTCTTGTATCACCACCAAGTCTAAGGTAACCTTGATTTGGAAGCAGGTTATTATCATTATTAACTTCTACTTTATTAACTTCTACTAAGAATCCAAACCCTTCTTTAAGTCTAATATGTGAGGCAGAATACAAATAGTTTTCTTCAGTGCTTTTTGTGCTTTTGTCTAATTTGATTCCGACTTTTCTTTCAATCTCGAATATCTCATTTCGCTTAAGAATTGTCTTATACAAAGATTCTCCGTTAAATTCCTGATTAAAGTAATTTCCAACAAAATCTGTTATCCTAACAAAGTTTTCTTCTGTTTCTTTTCCTTCTATATCTCCTTGAGGCATTGCAGGTTTAATCTTGTATCTTAAATTAGAATAATGGTCTAAAGATGTATCAGGGACAACAGAGATAATTTTGACAAAAGTTTCGTTATCCTTATTTTCAAGCAAGTCATAAGGAAGCGGAACAATTAACGCATTGCTATCAACTTCAAAAATAAAAGGCCCTTTAATTTCAAGACTTCCAAATTCTGAGATGTCTCCCACAACAGTTTTAACATCTCCCTCTATATTCGCATTTAAAAAATCTTTGACAGTCGCCTTCGAGTTAATTATCGCAGTCCTTAACGCTCCATAAAATGTTGGTGGGAAAGGAGGAAAAATATAATGCGAAAAATTGTCAACACCCATCTCGAAAGGCTTGCCATCCCTGAAGAAAAGAGTGTCTTCTGGTTTAATCATTATAAACTTTCCCATTCTCTCACCTCTCGTTGCTCACAAATTCTATTAACTCTAAAAGTCCCAAAAATTTTTCAATCGGGTCAGCGTCCCACGAATCTGGAAGTTTATCAATCAATTCGACTAAGAATTGTTCGAATATCTTGTCTTTTTCTTCTGCAGAAAGTTTTTCGCTTCTTCTATAAAACAATCTCTTTGTTTCGGCTTTAAGCAAATCTCTATCTACATATCTTTCCCCTTCCCTGATTAGTAGTTCATTAAACGCTTCCTTTTCTAAGAAAAGTTCGTTCCACCATTTAGGTGAAATCAAGCCACTATTGTAGTCACCCAACAATGTGTTAATCTGTTTGAATAATTCTGCTTCATTATATTTATTGAAATCTATTACAGTTTTAACAATATCACCAGAACGTTTTATAATAACAAACCCAGCAGAATTCTTATTGTCCTGGTTCTTCGCTTCTTTAAGTGCCTCTCTTGATGCAATAATTGCACTTTGGAATGGATCTGACCAGTGAGAAATTGCAATACCGAAAGATAGAGTTACATCATTAACCTTCTTCTTAAATTCTTCTCTTATATGCCTGATTACCTCAAACAGTTGATACAGAGGTGAAAATATTACGCCTTCATCTCCGCCGAGATAACCAACCTTCACATCAAACATCTCTTCAACGCTTTTCCGAACATCGTAAGAAAAATCGAAAATACTTTTGCTGAAGTCTTTTAGTTCTTGTAAATCTTTGCCCCTCAAGTGCTTTCCAATGCTATCACCATCAATTTGAATAACTGCATAATATTTTGATGGCTTCTTTTCAACTTCTTTGCTGAGACTTCTGAGAAGATTAATAACATTACTTCCATTTTCAGCATCTTTATATTGCTCTTCATAAAAAATAGAGCCATCACGATTCTTAATACGGAAATTTAAATTACCGTTCTTTTCGAGTTTTGGGACAACTGTCCCTGGTTGAGTAAAATCCTCTTTTAGTCCGTCCAGTTCTTTTAGTAAACTTTCAAATTTAACACCTTTTTCAACACACTTTTCTAAAAAAGGGGCAACTGCTATAGAGGCAGTGGAAGGAAAAGATGAAAATCCTTCATTTACCTCTGGAATTTGTGGATACAGTCTTTTCATTGCACAAACTGCACAAAGTCTTTCTCCGTCTTTAAAAACATATTTTAACTGCTGAGAATTTCTTAATCTATCCCAGTATTCGTTGATACCTTTTAAAGACTTGACTCTCTCCTTATCATCAACCACAGGGATTCTCTTTCCACAAATACTGCATTTAAAACCTTCTTCGCCTTCCCATTGTTCGAAATCTCTTACAGACTTCCTTGAATTAAAAAGAAACTCTGCATTTTTATACTCTTTGCTGAATTCTTCAGACTTCATAGGATATACTATCCAATAAATATCAAAACTTTTCAATACCTGATTTACAAAGAAATTGAAATCGCTTGAAGAATTATTCAAAAGTATCTTAAGAGTTTTTTGGGCAAATTTTTGGAGCCTGTTCTTAACTGTCTCTTCAATCTCGTTCATTACATTAAATGCATCGCTGCCGTCACTCTTTCCATCTTTAACTAAACCAACAAACCTATTGGGGATATTAGGCGAATCTGACTGATTTTGGCTGTTTTTGCCTTCATTAATATATGGATAAATAACTTCAATCCCCTTATCTTTTGCTTTATTAATTGCTTCTTCCATCAATGTAGAAAGAATACGAGAACCAGCCCAAAAGTCAGCAGTCTTTCTTGCCTCCGATATAAATTCTTGAACCGGACCAATCTGAAAAATTACTATCTTATCCATTGGACACCTCTTAAACTATCCAAAAATGCATTCAAAACCGCCTCCATTTTATTATCATTAGGACTGAAGAAAATTGGCGCAGGAGCGTTTCCTCCACCCAAATAGATATCTACTGGTAAAAATTTAGCTGGAAAAGTGCTCACAACTACATAGTAATTTCCGTTATCAACAGGGAATCTACCGAACCTAAAAAATAGAGGAGAGGCACGCCTTCCAAGTTTTTCGTCATTTAATCTCGCTGGTTCAGCCTTTGCTTTTATGCTTCCACTACCTCTAACTCTAAAATTGTACATTATTGGCAGCCCAAAATATACCTTATCAGGTGGATTTTGCCTTAGTATTTGTTCATTTTGTCCATCTACAAAATACTGATGGAGTAGCGAAGCTTGCCTTCCAAATGTCCCATTTCGTGAATAATCTCTATAATTTTTAAATCTATAGCCAATATCATTTACAGCATCTAACCAGGAATTCCAACTGTTATTTTGATAAATTCCTATCTTAGAATGCGAAGAAAACGATGTAAATTGAGGAAAACTGTAATAGGGACTTCTTGAACTATTCGCAAATGAATCAATGCCACCCTCAATAAGATCTTTAATTTGATTTCTATTACTTTCGGGATTGTACAAAAATTTTTTAGAAATATCAAACAAGTCATTGTGAGAATCTCCTGAAATTTTAATATCTTTTACAACAAAAGAACCTGCACCTCTTCTTGAGCGGGAGCCTATCCCACCAAAGTTTTCAAGAAACCAGAGCGCTTTAAGGACTTCACTCATTGTGTTATTGTCTTTAGCAAAAAATTTAATCGTGTAAGTTGCACCGGGTTCTATAAATGCGGAGTTATCTAAAACCTTCCTATAAAGGAGATATTTTACTCCGTCAGGACTACCCTGAGTTCCCCACTGGGTTCTTAAAAAATCACCAAAGTTTTCCTGCCTATTTTCTGTTCTCTCCATAATCAGGATTGAAAAACTTGACGCTCTGTTCTGACTTCCAAAAATTTTTTCTTCTTCCTCAAACAGTTTTTTGTAATCCCAAGATGGATCAGAAAGAAATGCCCTCCACCAAAACCTCAATAAGCCTTTCAGCGCTTTTTCATTCAGCGCAACATTGTTTGGGTCGTCGTTTCCGACAAATGCAGGTGTAATAAACTCAATTTTAACTGTTGTTTCTATCATTTAAACCCTCCTTTCCAAAACTATTTTATACTCACCAAAACCATATGAAGTGTGTTTTCCTATGTGGAGTTGTTCACCTAAAAGGAGAAGTGGGATAAACTGTGAAAAATCGCCTTTGTAAGTTGCCTGTCCAATTATTCCATCAAATTTTAATAACTTTCCTGTTGAGTGTGACAAACGATCGTAATCATTCACAAAACTGTAAAAATCATATTCTAAAGTTTCAATGGTTTTTGCATTATCAATCAGTTTGTTTGTGTCATAAATAGACATAAGTGGCTTTTTGGCTTGATCGTTCTCTTCTCCATTGTAAATTGCTAACAAATTTGCCCTTCTTATTATGAGTCTTATGAGGTTTGCAAAGGTGAGTTCTGGATTCTTTTGTTTATCAAGTGTGAATTCCAACGGAGAAACAAATTTTATCGTAAGAGTGTCGCTTGAAATTAGTCGAGAAATTTTTTCTTCTGCTTCTTTTGCTTCGAACTTGTCTATTTCGAAAAATATACCTAATTTTCTTGAAAAGTATGCTTGTCTTTCTCCGTTATATGGATTTTCAAGGTAAACCTTATTAAGGATAAGGATGTCAGTGGACTTTGCGTTTTTAAAACCTGTTTTGCCTATTCTTCTTGCGCCTTCTATAATTGGTAGAATGAATTGATAAGATTTGCCCAGAAGAGTAAAACCAAATTCGAATGTATCGCTCTCTCCAAATATCGTTTTCAAACTTATCGGTGTGCTTAACACAAAATTTGGAGGCGGAGGATTTATCTTGCTTAAATATTCTGGTGGTGATTCAAAGATGTTGACAAATGGACAGAACTCCACTGCAGGACATTTATTGCAAAAGGTTTTTTTGGGGTCGGCATCATCAAGAAGCAGTTCGCAGGAAACTTTTTTTAAAGCAAACCCAAGATGATTTCGAATGATTGGTCCTGAGAAAATAGGAAGTGTCAAAGTGCCTGAAATTTTGAACTCAAACACAAGTTTTGAAAACGGAACTAAATCAATTAATTTTGAATATTCCAATGCTAACTCTTCAGGATTTCTTTCCTTTTTAGAAGTTATATTATTAATCTCCAACCTCCACTATAAAATTCTATAGCAAATTTTAGCCCTGTCAAGAGTAAGAATTTAAATTTTTGAAAGATTATGATATGAGTTCTCTGAAAAATTCTTTGTATCCCTCCATTTTTAATTTGGTTGTTTAAATTTTTTATGATAAACCTCTTTATTCTTTCATATTACTTTTTCAGTTTTTCTTTTTGTTATCTTTTCTTATATCAATATCCCATCTCTAAGGCTAAAGAGATCTCAATCCCTTTAAACATGGGGCACCGATTCCAATTTAGAGGGACACATTCCCTCTAACTCCTATGAAAAGTCCTTTTCCTTATTCGGGTGTAGTTGGAGGAGGGGACTTTTTCCCTCCTTCATTTATTGTCATTCTGACAAACGGACTTTCTTTTTTGTGTCATTCCGAACGAAGTGAGGAATCTCCGCCGTTTTTGGGTGGAGTTTCGAGGAGGGTCTGTCCACCTCCTCGATTAAGAATCCCCTTAAAAGCGGGGCACGGTTTCAGACATAATTACTCCTGATTCACTGTCGAACTTAAGTATGTTGGTCGCAATCCCCTTAAAAGCGGGGCACGGTTTCAGACTTAAAACAAATCATGTGGAAATATTGAAACTCAATGATGAGTCGCAATCCCCTTAAAAGCGGGGCACGGTTTCAGACCTTCCTCTACAAAGAATTCCTGTTATTTCTTCAAAGGATCGTCGCAATCCCCTTAAAAGCGGGGCACGGTTTCAGACATATCCTGTTGAAGAATTACTCCCATATTCTCCTGAAAGTCGCAATCCCCTTAAAAGCGGGGCACGGTTTCAGACAGCCACCCTAACAAACGCTCTTTTTATGCGGGCTAATTTTCCGATCTTCCATAACCTACCCTCTGTCAATGCATTTTGCTTTACGCAAAAATCGTCCTTTGGCTGTCTTATCACACAAACCCATCCTCTTAAACCTCTTTAGTTTTCAATGTTCTTTCCGATCGCAAACAATTTCTTCTAACCTCAACAAATGAAGGTCAACTTCACAAAATTACCTGCGATCACCTTATTTTACTCATTTACTCCACTTTTACAAAACATTCTGCAACTTCAAAAATCCCGACAGCAATTACCAGAACTTACGGACTCATTATTAATTTAAGGATGCGGAACTATTGCAATAATAGTAATGTCTTCTTTGCCCGGTCCATAACACCAGAAAAGTCTATAAGCATTCGGTGTATCCTGATCTACATACGCCTCAAATACTTTCTCTCCATTAGGACCTTTTAAACTAATAAATCTGTGTGTATGTAATCCTGGATGTTTTGGATTTTCTGCAAGGAGTTTAATCGTCTTTATCACTTTGTTGTACTTTTTAACAAGGCTTTTGTCTTTCTTTAACTTTTCAAGTTGATCTCTTGCTAAATCAGTAATCTTTATGTTAAACAACTATACCTCTACAATTCATCAATTTTAAGGTCTGATATTTTACCTTGTTCTGCTTCTTTTATACCTTCAAGAGCTTCTTCTAATACTTTCTTATCTTCATAAAGCCAAATTTCATCTGCAGGAATCTCAACCACAGGCTTCAAAAGTATATCACCTTTATCGTTCACATATACTCTCATTCTTTTATATCCCTGAATTAACTTACCTAAAGTAATTCTTTTTCTTGAATCTATGCTTTTTGTTCCAACCTCTTTAAACTCTTTTTCATTTGTGCTCACATTTATCACCTCGATTTATTATATCCCATAATGGGAAAATTCCAAAAGTATATCTTCTGTCACTTACACTTCTGAGTTTTTCAAATTGAAGTTTGAGCAAACCGAAAAAGTTGTATCAAACAAAGTGAGATATCACCAAAAATTGAGAAATTAAACAGCACCACCCTCAATACTCTCCCGGTCAGTCATTCCGAACGAAGTGAGAAATCTCCCAAATTTGAGGGGGTCAAACTACACCCCCTCAACACCCCCCATCAAAAAATAAAAGACTCTTTGGATGGAGTTTCGAGGAGGGTCTGTCCACCTCCTCGAATAAGAATCCCTTTAAAAGCGGGGCACGGTTTCAGACTATCATACCAGAGTCCCAGAAAAACTAGAAAATTTTTTAGTCGCAAGCCCCTTAAAAGCGGGGCACCGATTCAGACCCGAATCTCATCTCCGTTTTCTGTAAGGTTTTTAGAAGAACGTCGCAATCCCCTTAAAAGCGGGGCACGGTTTCAGACAAAATGCAAAGGTTACAGTAGGTGACGGTGCATTAAGGTCGCAATCCCTTTAAAAGCGGGGCACCGATTCAGACTTACAGGAAAAGAGGTGATTAGAGTGAGTAAAGGAAATGTCGCAATCCCCTTAAAAGCAGGGCACCGATTCCAATTTAGAGGGACACATTCCCTCTAACTCCTTTGAAAAGCTTAAAATTAGCACCCTCTTAAACCTCTTTAGTTTTCAATGTTCTTTCCGATCGCAAACAATTTCTTCTAACCTCAACAAATGAAGGTCAACTTCTCAAAACTATCTGCGATCACCTTATTTTACTAATTTTCTCAAATTTTACCAAACATTCTACTCAATTAAACAATTAAACAGCAAAAAGAGGAGACCCCTCGCGAAGACAGCTCGGGGTGACAGTGGGAACGGAGGAGACCCTTCGTCGCTTACGCTCCTCTGGGTGAAAGGGGGGGCACCGAATATTTTCTTTGTCATTCTGACAAACGGACTTTCTTTTTTGTGTCATTCCGAACGAAGTGAGGAATCTCTGCCGTTCTTCTTTTTTTGATGGAGTTTTAAAAATACATTTCCTTCTTTGGGTGGAGTTCGAGGAGGGTCTGTCCACCTCCTCGAATAAGAATCCACTTAAAAGCGGGGCACCGATTTAGACAGGGTGTATATGCATTTAATATCCCGAAGGGGTTGATAGTCGCAATCCCCTTAAAAGCGGGGCACCGATTCAGACGGAATCGCATTTAAAGCGGTGATGATGGACGACCAGAATGTCGCAATCCCCTTAAAAGCGGGGCACCGATTCAGACTGTGCATACAGTGGAAGAGGCAGTTACTCTGATTGAGAAGTCGCAATCCCTTTAAAAGCAGGGCACCGATTCAGACTTACAGGAAAAGAGGTGATTAGAGTGAGTAAAGGAAATGTCGCAATCCCCTTAAAAGCAGGGCACCGATTCCAATTTAGAGGGACACATTCCCTCTAACTCCTTT
>Ga0078972_1010280_pt1 | contig 17624 bp, 16 predicted proteins | sample YelNatPaOPGAMG01_FD_67568 | JGI IMG/M metagenome (GOLD analysis project Ga0078972, IMG submission 67568) | Hot spring thermophilic microbial communities from Obsidian Pool, Yellowstone National Park, USA - OP-RAMG-01 (SPADES assembly) (version 2) | ecosystem: Environmental > Aquatic > Thermal... | reverse complement strand
CATCAAGGGGTTTATTTTTATACTATTGGCCAAAGAGCGCCAGTAGGCGGCATTGGACCTTATTATGTGATTGGCAAGAATCTAAAGAAAAATCAGTTATTGGTTGTAAAAAAAGATAGCCCAGAATTTTTTTGTAAAGAGACAATATTAAAAAACGTTAATTGGCTTTCTGGGCAACCACCGAAGTCAGCAAAAATTTTAGTGAGAACACGTTATCGTCAACCGCTGGCTGCGGCCACTTTGATAATGGCGGATAAAAACCCATATTCAATCCACGTGCTTTTTAATAAACCGCAAAAAGCAGCCGCCCCAGGTCAATCAGCGGTTTTTTATAATAAAAATGGTGAACTCTTGGGCGGCGGCGTGATTAAAAATTTTATTTAATTTAATATGCCTATTTACGATATTGCTTTTTATGTGGCCCTTTTCTTTATTTTAGGTGTAGTCGCCGCGAGCTTGAAATTAAATTTTTTAATTGTTTTGACAGCGGTTTTTTTAATCGCAGTTATATTTTTATTTGTTAGCTATTTTTTCTCTTACAAGATTAACCCGCGTAAATTTTATTGGTTAGCCGGTTTGTCGCTGTTTATAATACTTGGCGCTTTTTATTATTTTTGCTGGGATAATTATCAGACCAAAAAAGTAAATATTGTTTTTGATAAAGAAATTAATTTTCAAGGATTGGTTATTAAGAATCCAGAGCGCGGCAATGAACAAAAATTAATAGTTAAACTTCAGCCACCTTATTCAGGTAATTTATTAATTAAGCTTCAGCCATATCCGAGCTTTAATTACGGAGATATGATTAATTTTAAGGGAATTATCAAAAAACCAATGCCGCAAAGCTATGCTGATTACTTAAAAAAAGACCAAATTTGGGGAATAAGTAATTTTCCTAAAACTGAATTAATCGCCCAAAATCAGGGATCTTTTATCAAACGCGGCCTTTTTAAATTAAAAGAAAAAATAATTGTTAATTTTCAAAAAACATTGCCAGCGGAAAAAGCGGCTTTTTTGGCTGGTATCACTTTAGGCGAGAGGTCGGAATTTTCCAAAGAATTTAAAGAGGCGATGAGTAATTCCGGCACCACGCATTTAATCGCGCTTTCTGGATATAATATTACGATTTTAGTTAAAGCAGTAATGGGATTGTTTCTTTATTTTTTAAGCCGGCGTCGCGCTTTTTTTATGACAATTTTGGCAATTTTGGGTTTTGTTTTAATGACCGGCGCTGAGGCGTCAGTGGTGAGAGCGGCGATTATGGGAACAATTCTTATTTTAGCCGAGCAAGTGGGCCGGGTTTATAGTTTTAGAAACGCCATTACGATTGCGGCTTTTTTGATGGTTCTCTTTAATCCAAGAATTTTAAGATTTGATATTGGTTTTCAATTATCATTTTTGGCTTTATTGGGCATTGTTTATTTAGCGCCAGTTATTCGGAAATTCTTCCACTTAGGCGAAGAGCCGGGTTTTCTTTATTGGCGAGAAAATTTATCCGCCACCTTAGCTGCCCAATTAATGACCGCGCCGCTTTTAATCTCTTCTTTCGGAAAATTTTCGTTTTTTTCTTTTATTCCCAATGTTTTAATTTTGGGCCTTACGCCCTTAATAATGGCTTTGGGTTTTATTGGCCACTCATTTTTAAAGAGAAAAAACCAGGAAGTCAAAGCGGCTTTTATTGGCGAACTCTCGGGCCACTTTTTCTTCTCCGCTGATTTTTATAATCATGATGATGGCATTTATTCAACGCTGCGCTTACTACAATATCTTTCTTTAACTAATCAATCGCTTTCCCAAGCCATTAGTTTATTGCCTCAATATATTTCCAGTCCAGAGATTAAAGTCGGTTGTCCTGATGAATTAAAAGTCGGCGTAATAGAAAAAATTGGTCAAAAATTAAAAGCCGACTTTCCGCAGGCGAGAATTATTGATGATGAAAGAGCGGGTGATGGAGTACGTGTTGACGAAAATGATTCAATGTTGGTGATTCGCTATTCTCAAAACGGACCATATTTAACGATTAAATTCGAAGCTAAAACCCAAGAAAAATATAGCGAGCTAAAAAACTATATTAAGAATTTGCTCAAGAGTTATCCTGAAATTATTTGGCAAAACGAGTTAGGTGTTAATTTGGAAAGTTTAAAAAATTGATTAATCAGAAAAAACGCTCTAAAATTAAAACAAATGCCAAAGAAAAATCGGCACAAGAATTCTAAACAAAAATTTCTTAATGAAGAGTTGAAAGAGCCCCTGCTTCATCCAGAAACCAAAAAAAGTATTTGGGCCATAGTTTTTTTAGGTGTGGCCACCATTTTAATTTTGGCCAGTTTTAAAAACGCGGGACCTTTCGGTGATTTTATTTTCCGCCTCTTAGAAAAACTTTTTGGCTGGGGATATTATCTTTTGCCTTTGATTTTTTTGGTCTTAAGCGGTGTGTTTTTAACTTCAGAGCGCCGACGAATTTATAAAATTACTTTTTTAGGGGCGATTCTTTTTGTTTTGGCTGGCTTAGGTCTAATTGATATTATTTTTCCGGACAAAGGAGGGGTGGTTGGTCGTCTGATTGGTTTTTTAGAAATACCTTTTGGTTATACTGCCTCAATAGTCATCGTCGTAGTCATAACTATTGTCTCTTTGCTCATCACTTTTAATCTCCCTATTAAAATCAAAAAACTACAAAAACCAGTTGAAACACAAGAAATATTGCCGGTTGGCGGCATAAAACCATTACCAGAAGAAAATAAATTCGAATCGCAAACCGAATCAAAAATTGAAGAAGTGGTTAAGATTAATGAAACAAAAGAAATCAAACCAACAGCTAAACCGACAACCTTTAAATCTCAATATTCAAAATTAAAGGCTCAGGGTTATATCGCGCCGCCATTAGATCTACTAAAATCTTCGGTTGAGAAACCAACAGCTGGAGATTTGCGGGCTAATGCTAATATTATTAAAAGAACACTAGAAAGTTTTGGTATCCCTGTTGAGATGGGAGAAATTAATATCGGGCCAAAAGTGACCCGATACACTCTTAAACCGGCTGAGGGCGTAAAACTATCGCGAATTACCGCTTTAAATCAAGATTTGGCTTTAGCGTTAGCCGCTCATCCAATTAGGATTGAAGCGCCGATTCCCGGCAAATCTTTGGTAGGTATTGAAGTGCCTAATAAAGCCAGCGCCTTAGTGAGGCTTGGGAATTTAATCGTTTATCCTGAGTTTGCCAGTTCCGGACCACTGGGTTTTATCTTGGGGAGAGATGTTAACGGAGAGCCAATTTTTGCTGATATTGCCAAGATGCCGCATTTATTAATTGCCGGCTCCACAGGTAGTGGTAAAAGTATTATGATACATTCACTTTTAATTTCTTTACTTTACAAAAATTCGCCGGAGACGCTCCGTTTTATTTTAATAGATCCTAAAAAAGTAGAGCTTTCGCTTTATAGCGGTCTGCCTCATTTAATTTCGCCAGCTATTACCGAACCTAAAAAAGCTTTAGGAGTTTTTCGTTGGGTGATTGAAGAAATGGAGCGGCGATATGAAATGCTTTTAAGGGTGGGTTCGAGAGATATTCAAAGTTATAACAAAAAACGCCCTGAAGAATTATTACCCTATATTTTGGTTGTGATTGACGAATTAGCGGATTTAATGTTTGATTATGGCAGAGAGGTGGAGGGCGCGATTGTACGTTTAGCGCAAATGGCAAGAGCCACCGGGATTCATTTAATTCTTTCCACGCAACGGCCTTCAGTAGAAGTAGTGACTGGATTAATTAAAGCCAATATTACCTGTCGAGTAGCTTTGCAGTTGCCTAGCCAGGTTGATTCCCGGACGGTACTTGACACTGCTGGAGCAGAAAAGTTATTAGGCAGCGGCGATATGCTTTATGTTTCTCCAGAATTCCCTAAACCAAAAAGAATTCAGGGCGCTTATATTTCCGAAGAAGAAGTTAAAAAGGTCACCGATTTTATTAGAGAAAACAATAAAAATTTTTGGGAGCAAGAGGAATCTTTAGTTCTTGAAAACAACGGAGCCACACCCAGCTTGATTTCTGAAGAGATAATTGAAAAATATACCGAAGACGAAGAAGATGAATTATTTGATAAAGCAGTAGAAGTAGTAGTGCAAGCCAAAAAGGCCTCTGCTTCTCTTTTGCAGCGCCGCTTAAAAATTGGCTACGCAAGAGCAGCCAGGCTTCTTGATTTAATGGAGGCTAAAGGTATTATTGGCCCAGGTGAAGGCGCTAAGCCAAGAGAAGTATACATTAATGAGACAACCAACAACTAACAACCAACAACTAACAACTAATAACTAATAACTGATAACTAAAAGCTAATTATGACTAATAACCAAGCAAAAAGATTAGGTGAATTAATTACTGAGGCTTTAGAGTTACGTAAATTAGATGTTAAAAAATTATCAGAACTAACAGATATTCCTGTTCATTACCTAACAGCCCTGATAGAAAGGAATTTTTCGAAGTTGCCCCCCTCACCTTATGTGCGAGGTTATTTGCTAAAAATCGCCCAAGTTTTAAGAATCGATAATAATATTCTTTTAAGAGCTTATAAACAAGAACTTCAAGTTCAATCGCTTAAGGTTTCTGGTCCGAAAGATAAATTACCATCTAATCGTTACGCTTTTAAAAAAACGCGTAAGAAAACAATTATTATTTGGTTTGTTTTAATTTTATTAATCGTCTATCTTGGTTGGCAGGCTAATCATTTTTTAGGAAATCCCCAGATTGAAATTATTAGCCCAGCCGCCGATAATCTTATTGTTAATACTCCTTCCATTAAAATATCGGGCAAGATTAAACCAGGCGATAAATTAATGATTAACAACGAAGAAGTATTAACAGATAAAACCGGCTATTTTGAAAAAGAAATCAGCCTACAAACCAATATTAACACTATTGAATTTAAAGTAAAAAGATTTTTAGGCAAAGAAATAAAAGTAATAAGACAAGTGATATATCAACCCTAAAATTAGAAAATGGTTATTCGAAAATCGAAAATAGTAGCGAAAATGGGAAATCGAAAACGAATTTCTATTTCCGAATATCTATACGATTTTCTATTTTCGCTTAACGATTTTCGAATTTCCAAATATATTACCCAATGGCCATTGATCGAACAATTTTCAATTTAATCCATGGTTTAGCTGGCAAATGGTGGCCCCTTGATTGGTTAGGTATTTTTTTGGCTGAGTATCTTGGTTATTTAATAGTTCTTGTCGCTATTTTTATCTTTATCAAAGAAAAAAACTGGCGTCAGCGTGTTTACTTTTTTGCCTTAGCCAGTCTTTCTGTAATTTTAGCTCGCGGTTTAATTACAGAGATAATTAAATTTTTCTATCATCGACCAAGACCATTTTTGGTTCTACACTTTAGTCCTTTGGCTGGCTATGAAATAACTAGCTCTTTTCCTTCTGGTCACGCGACCGCATTTTTTGCCTTGGCTCTCGCAATTTTTTATTTTAATAGAAAATGGGGGTGGCGATGCCTAATTTTTGCTTTATTAATAGGCGTAGCGCGAATTTTTACCGGCGTTCACTGGCCAAGCGATATTTTGGTAGGCGCTTTAATCGGATTGGTAAGTACATTTTTGATTAAAAAAATACTTCCTAAAATAAATTAGCCTGCTTACTTTTAAATTCAGCAGGCTTTTTAATTGGGTTTTTAATTATAATAGATTGGCGTCGATTTCCTCTTTATTTTCGATTTAATCTCGTCTAATATCTCTTCTATTTCTTTCTGAGCTTCCTGGATCCTCATCACCTTTTCTTTTGCTGCTTCTAAAATATAGAGAATTCTTTCTCCATTTAATCCCTTTAGTTTGTGCCTAATATTAATCATCTCGTCTTGAATTAAGTTTAATCCTTGACCCGGAGATAAATCTCCTTTCCATATTTTCCTAATAATCTTTTGCATTTTTAATTACCCTCCTTTCTTATTAATTTTCTAATAAGAATAGTAGAAAATTAAAGTGGTTTGTCAACCCTTTGTATAAGTCCACAACATCGTGGAAAATCAAAAAGTGTTAATGATGTATTTTAAAAATGGTATATTGTTGAGAATATGGGGTGGTTTTTGATGTTGTAAAGTAGTAACCAATCTATCTTTTTAATTAAGTTTATCTAAGACATAGAGCTCCAAAATCCTTTGACTTCATAAAACTTCCTTAAAATTCGTTAAGTTTATTAAAACAATACATTTAAAATTATTAATTTATTCTCCTTTAATCACCGCTAAGGGCACTAACTTGGCTACTTTTTTAGATAAGCCCGCTCGATGAACTATCTCAACCACGTCATCAATATTTTTATACGCCTGCGGCGCTTCTTCGGCAATCCCTTTCATTGAATAACATTTAACAATAATGCCCTGCGCTTCTAAATTTTTCACAATTTCTTTGCCAGACAAAGTGCGGATAGCGGCATGCCGCGACATCGTCCGGCCTGCGCCATGACACGTGGAATAAAAACTTCCTCTTGCTTCTTCAGTGCCGCGTAAAACATAAGAAGCTGTGCCCATGGAACCAGGAATTAAAACCGGCTGACCAACCGAACGATATTTTTCCGGAATTTCCGGATGATTAGGCGGAAAAGCCCGAGTCGCGCCTTTGCGGTGAACAGCCACTTCTACCTCTTTTCCATCGATGTCATATTTTTCTAATTTAATAATATTGTGAGCCACATCATAAACTACTTTTAGCGGGCTGGCGTTTTCGCCTAAAACTTTTTGCCAGGCTTTTCTGACATAAAAAGCAATCATTTGACGATTTGCCCAAGCATAATTAGCCGCACAAGCGCTAGCCGCCAACCCCCTTTTCCCTTCGCTTGAATTAAAAGGCACACAGGCAAATTCTCGATCTGGCACTTGAATTTTATATTTCCCCATTAGGGGCATAAATTCACGAATGTAATCCGTTGCCACCTGATGACCTAAACCCCGAGAACCGCAATGAATCATAATAACCACCTGGTTTTTAAACAAACCAAATGCTTTTGCCGCTTTTTCATCAAAAATTTCTGCTACTTTTTGAATCTCTAAAAAATGATTACCACTCCCAAGCGTACCTACTTGATCGCGGCCGCGATTTTTAGCTGTTAAAGAAACAGTTGAGGCATCAGCCCATTCTAACCGACCATTGGCTTCACAGTTTTCAATATCTTCTTTTTCGCCATAACCCTGATTCACCAAGACCTGCGCTCCACCCTCCAAAACTTTATCTAAAGAAGCAATATCTAATTTAATTTGTCGGCCCTGACCAAGACCCGAAGGCACTTCTTTTTGAATTTCAGTGGCTAATTTTTCTAAATGCGGTCGTATTTCCTCTACTAAATAATCAGATTTTAAAAGCTTCATCCCGCAATTAATATCATAACCCTGCATTCCAGGCGAAATAATGCCTTGGGCTGTAGAGATAGCTGCTACCCCACCAATAGGGCTGGCATAGCCCTCATGGATGTCCGGCATTGCCAAACCGTACTTTTGAATACCCGGTAAAGCGCAAAGATTGATTAATTGCTCAATTGATTTATCTCGCATTGCTTCTTCTAATAGTTTTTCGTCAGCATAAATTCTTGCCGGCACCCGCATATCGGAACGAAATGTTTTTGGAATCTCCCACAAAAATTCATTTATTCTAATGAAATCTTTTTTAGTAAACATATCTTATGATTAAAAATTTTTGCAAGAAAATTTATGGTTTTATTAATTTGATATAAAAATTATAATTTATTTAAGCCAAAAATAAAATTCCCCGCCTAGCAAACTAGGCGGGGGGAAATCAACAGCCTTCTTTACAATGGGCTATTGGTCTTAGAAACCATTTTTTCCTTTTCATAAAAACCTCCTTTCTTAAAATTTTTAAACCGATAAAATCGGAAACCAAATAAAATAGTAATAGAAAATTTTCAAATGTCAAATACCAAATTTGTTTGCCAAATGCCGTTTATTTTTTGGATGTTTAAATCTTCGTAGGTAACGGCTTTAATATCTTCATCAAATCTTTTAACCGGATAGCCGATAAGCGTAGCTATGAGTTTTGAGTTTTGAATTTTGAGTTTTGAAACGTGGTAAACGCATTTATTTATTTGCGATTTAGCCAAAATTTCAGACAAAAAATCAACCAAAAGGGAATTTAGATCAACTGATTGAATTTTAATTTTTTCTTTTATCCGCGTCGGTCTGCGTTTAGTCTGCGTTAATCTGCGTTTTAAAATATTGGCCATTGCTTCAGCGGCATTAATAAACAATTCTTCTATGGTTTTCCCATAAACTTTAAATCGCAATTCCGCTGGATGTTCTAAAATTTCATATTTTTTCATAATCAAATCTGGTTTAATTTTATAATTTTTTATATAATACACAAAAGGGGACATTTTTTAAAATATTTATGTGGTTAGAATTTTATCAAAATAAATTAGCTAATATCTCTGAGTTTTTTTCGCGCCTCTCATTAAAAGAACTTATCGATATTTTAATTATCACTTTTTTTATTTACTTTGTTTTGCTTTTTATCAAAAAAACAAAATTAACATATATTATTTTAGGTATTTTAATTTTATTTCTCATATACGAGGCGAGCGTTAATTTTGATTTTCCTTTAACAAAAACGCTTCTTAGGCCGTTCGCGGAAATTTTTTTAATAATTTTGGTAATAATTTTTCAAAAAGAATTACGAAGATTTCTTAGCGCGATTGGTGTTTTTGGTTTTAAAAAAACTATTCTTCCGCCAACAGAGCAAACTATCAAAACCATCATTCGAACTTTAGAATACTTTGTCAAACACCGCATAGGCGCTTTAATTGTTTTTCCGGGACAGGAATCATTAGAACGCCATTTAGAGGGCGGGGTAACTTTAAATGGCGAAATCTCTTTTCCTTTGCTTTTAAGTATTTTTGATGAATCGTCGCCAGGACACGATGGAGCAATTATTATTGAAGGCAATCTCGTTAAAAAATTTGCTGTCCATCTACCGTTAGCGGAAAATATTGAGGTAGTTAAAAAATTTGGCACACGTCATCGAGCGGGCTTAGGACTGGCCGAGGTGTCTGATGCCTTAGTAGTAATTGTTTCTCAAGAAAAAGGTAATGTCTCTATTGCCTATAATAAAAATTTAACTTCGTATAATAATATCGAGGAAGTAAAAAAAATTATTTATCAATTTTTAGAAGAAAAATTCCCGAAAAGAAAAATAAAAATTTATAAAAAGGTATTGAGAGAAAATTTAAAATTAATTTTAATGTCGCTGTTAATATCGTTTCTGTTTTGGTTATTACTCTTCCCTCAAGTCGCCTTTGTTCAGAAACAGTTTATTGTACCAATTCAATTTAAAAATCTTCCTTCTGGCTATATCATCTCTAAATTCTCACCCACTGAAATTAAAGTAACTTTTTCTGGCCGAGAGAGCGATTTTAAATTAGTAGATCCACAAGAATTAAAAATTACTTTATCTATTCCTGAACCAAAAATCGGCTGGCAAAATTTAAAAATTGAAAAAGACAATATTAATTCTCCGCCAGAAATTTCTCCGGTAAAAATCGGTGCTGAAAGTGTCGAAGTTTTAATCTCAAAAACACCATAAATTCAAACATCGCGAATTTTGATAAATCAGGATTCGGTAATTAAGGATGGTTGCTATTTCCTAGGCCTGTCAGAAATTATTTAATTTACTTCCTAGGCCTGTCGAAGGATTACATTAATGGATGTAAGATTGCTTCGGGCTAAAGCCCTCGCAATAACAGAGAGGCGTCATTGCGAGGAGGGCGAAGCCCGACGAAGCAATCATGTCATTGCGAGGGGGCAAAGTCCCCGCGGCAACCTCATTTACATTATTGTAAGATTGCTTTGCCGGCTAATGCCGGCTCGCAATGACGGCGAAAAATGTCATTGCGAGGAGCCGTAGGCGACGAAGCAATCATGTCATTGCGAGGGGACGCAGTCCCCGCGGCAACCTCATACATTATTGTAAGATTGCTTCACTACGTTCGCAATGACAGAGGGGCCTCGCAATGACTACCTTGCCTTATTGTAAGATTGCTTCGGGCTAAAGCCCTCGCAATGACGGTTCACTGTGCTTGCAATTAAGAGAGTAAATGATTTCAATTTTCTTAGTGATTTGATTTACGCAGTTTGACAAGTAATTCTTCGACAATTCTTTTTTCATTCCAAGGAATTTTTTTACCGTTTTCTACACACATCCAAATCTCGCCACCCTTGCCAGTTAAAATTACCACATCGCCTTTTTGGGCTATGGATAACGCTTTTTCGATAGCCTCGCGCCTATCTAAAATTTTCCAATAATTTTTTTGAATTTTTAATTTTGAATTTGGAATTTGCGAAAATCCGGCTTCAATATCATTTATGATTTGAACCGGATTTTCATCATATGGATCCTCATTAGTAAGAATAATTTTATCGCAGTATTTAGCGGCAACTTTGCCCATCTCTGCTCTTTTCCATTTATCCCTGCCGCCTCCTTGAGCGCCTAATAGACAAATAACTTTTGACTTTTGACCTTTGACAATTGACTCCCTTACAGTTTTATAAACCGCTTCTAAACTGGCTGGTTCATGAGCATAGTCAACAATCACAGTAAAACCTTGTCCTTTATCGATTAATTCTAATCTGCCCGGCGGTGCCTTGACTTTGCCAAGGGCTTTTTTTATTTCTGATATTGATAAACCCTGGGATAATGCTACACAAATAGCCGCGGCCGCATTATAAACATTAAATTCGCCGATTAAGGGCATTTCAAACTTCTCGCTTTTTCCGTCAGGTGTAGAAAATAAAAAAGTTGTGCCATAAACACTTGATTTAATACGAGAAACATAATATAAATTTTGAATTTGGCCTCGATCCGCTGGTAGTTTTAAGGTATAAACATATTGTTTGGTAATTTTTGGCTTTAAAAAATAGCCGACATTCTCATCATCTAAATTATAAACTCCTACTCCATTTTTTTTCTGTGCCACTTTTTCAAATAATTTTAATTTCGCCTGGCGATAATTTTCAAAACTTTTATGCCTCTCAATATGTTCTGGCGACAAATTAGTAAAAACTGCCACATCATAATCAATAAATCGGTGACGGTATTGTAAAATCCCCTCAGAAGAAGTTTCAATAATCGCGTATTGGCAGCCACTTTTAACCATCTCCGAAAGTAATTTTTGTAATTGAAATCTGCCCAACATTGTTTGTTTGGTATCATTAATCCATTCTTTGTTGCCAATTTTAAAAAGAACTGTGGTGGCCATACCAATTTTATAACCAGCCGCTTCTAAAATTTGAGCAATTAAATAACAGGTGGTAGTTTTACCTTTGGTGCCGGTCACGCCAATGACAGTCATTTTTTGCGAAGGGAAGCCGTAAAGAAAAGCACCTAAAAAACTTAAAACCCAATGATAAATCGGTTGAAAAAAATTAAAAATTGGCTGAGGAATTAGTTTTTTAATTATTGTTAAAAATTTTTCCATTATTGACGACTAATAATTTTTAAAGCAAATTTTATTCTCTCTTGAAGAGTTTTTGCTTTTGAAGGAATTTGATTAATAACTTTATAGATATCTTTTCTTTTATAGCCAAGCGATTTTAAAATTTCTTCTAATTCAGAATCGACCTCTACTAAAGAATCATCACTATCAATTTTGCATTGTTTAATTTTGTCGCTTAATTCCAAAATGATTCTTGTGGCTTTTTTCTTTCCTATGCCGCCCGCTTTTGTTAAAATATCTACTTGCTCTCGGCTAATAGCATTTAATAGGTTGTCTATTTTTATTTCATCTAAAATTTTTAAAGCCGCCCTCGGTCCTACGCCACTAATAGAGTTTAATAACTCAAAAATCTCTCTTTCTCTTTCTTCTAAAAAACCGAAAACTTCATTTCCATTTTGATGGTGATAAATATAACAAAACAATTTAATTCGGTTGTTTAATTTTGGTAGTTTTCGGAATGTTCGCGCTGAAACAAAAACCCTAAAACCTAAACCATTAACCTCAACTACCACAAACTTTGGTTTCTTAATAATAAGTTTTCCAGAAAGAGAATAAATCATAAATCTAATTTCCAATTTCTAATTTCTAATTATAATAAATTTTTATTAAAAAAACTATTGACACTTAATTGTACTTCATTTAAAATTTATAAAATTACCCATTGAAAATTGGTCATTGGAAATTGATAATTTTTATTGTATGCCTATTACTAAATCAGCAAAAAAAGCCCTGAGGCAAAATATTAGGCGTCGAGAAAGAAATCTTCAAAGAAAAACCGAATTAAAGTCGGTGATTAAGCAATATAAAAAATTAATTGTTGCTGGAGAAAAAGAGAGAGCCAAAGAATACTTGTCACAAGTTTATAAAAAGCTGGATAAAGCGGCGAAGGTAAATCTTATCAAAAAAAATAAAGCCGCAAGATTAAAATCGAGACTTTCAAAATTATTAAATCGGTAATTAAAGTAATTAAGTAAATAAGTAAATAAATAATTGCGGTATTGCCCAATTACCAAATTACCTAATTACCGTTTTTCACCGCTTTCAGTGATAAGCCGATTTTGCCGTTTTCCACTTTTATTACTTTCGCTCTGACAATATTGCCAACTTTTACCACATCTTCCACTTTTTGCACAAAACCATTTTTGAGTTCAGAAATATGAATCATACCCTCCTTGCCAGAACCCAAATCGACAATCGCGCCGAAATCTAAAATTTTAACTACCTCGCCTTCAATAATATCGCCAATCTTAAACTCTTTAGTAATGCCTTTAATCGTTGAAATAGCGGCTTTAACTTTTTCATAATCCGGTCCCGCCACAAAAACTTTTCCAGTTTGTTCGATATCAATAGAGGTAACGCCGGTGTCGGCAATAATAGTATTAATTACTCTTCCGCCCGGACCAATCACTTCGCCAATTTGCTCTGGTTTAATTTCAACAATTGAAACTTTTGGCGCAAAAGGAGAAATTTCAGAACGTGGTTTATTAATGGCTTTATTCATCACCTCTAAAATTTCTAAACGCGCTTTTTTTGCTTGAATGAGTGTCTGTTTTAAAATTTCTAAAGTAATACCTTCAATTTTAACATCCATCTGAATAGCGGTAATGCCGTCGGTGGTGCCGGCTACCTTGCAATCCATATCGCCATGATGATCCTCTGGTCCCTGAATATCGGTCAATATTTTATATCTTTGTTGGTTGTTGGTTGTTGGTTGTTGGTCAACTATAAGCCCCATCGCGATTCCAGCCACTGGCTTTTTAATCGGCACCCCAGCATCCATTAAAGCCATTGAAGAAGCGCAGACCGTGGCCATTGAAGAAGAACCATTAGAAGATAATATTTCAGAAACGACACGGATAGTATAAGGAAACTCGTCTTGAGGAGGAATAAGCGGCCTGATCGCTTTTTCCGCTAAAGCACCGTGGCCAATCTCTCGACGACCAGGCGCGCCCAAGCGTCCAATTTCACCTACGCAATAGGGCGGAAAGTTGTAATGAAGCATAAAGCGACGTTTAGCCGAGGTTTCCATTGTTTCAATCAATTGTTCAGCGCCAGGAGCGGCTAAAGTAACCACCGCTAACGCTTGGGTACCGCCTCTAATAAAAAGAGCTGAACCGTGTAATCTTTTAAACAAACCCACCTCAGCATAAAGAGGCCTAATTTCATCTAATTTTCTACCATCAGGTCTTTTTTCTAATTCAATAATATTTTTATGAACTAGTTTATCTATCTCCTCTTCAAATAATAAATCTGCTTTCGACAAATCTTTATCACTAAAACCATTTTCAATAAGATATCCTTTTAATTCTTCTTTTAAGGCGCTAATTTTATTTAGGCGATCGATTTTTTCAAGGGTATAAACAACTTCTTCTAATTTATCTTTTAAGTATTCTTGAACTTTATTCTTTAAGTCATTGTCATTGTCATTGTCATAGTCATAGTCATAGTTATAGTCGATTTTTGGCCGACCAATCTCTTTGATAATTTTTTCTTGAAAATCAATAAGTTTTCTAATTTCTTGTTGTCCTATTTCAAAGGCCTTAATAATTTCTTCCTCTTTCGCCTCATAGCCTGCTAATTCAATCATATCAATTTTTTCTCGGGTGCCGCTAATAAAACCCTCAAAATCCAAATTATTTTTTTCTTTAGTGATAGAATTGGTAGGATTAATAACAACCTCTCCGTTTAAAAGCCGAGCCAATCTTATCCCAGCAACCGGACCATTGAAAGGAATATCAGAAATACCTAAAGCCGTCGAGGCAGCGATTAAGGCAATAAAATCAGGATCATTCTCTTCGTCATACGACAAAACCGTAATGACAATTTGAATATCACGCCTTATTTTTTTATCAAAAAAGGGCCGCAAACTTCTATCAATCAAACGACCTGATAAAACCGCTTCTTCTGATGGCCTACCCTCTCTTCTAATAAAACGGCTACCAATAATTTTCCCGGCGGCATAAAATCTTTCTTCGTAATCAATCACCAAAGGAAGATAATCGATATCGCGACTCTCTTTACTCATTGTCGTGGTCACCAAAACAGAGGTATCGCCATAAGTACCTAAAACTGCGGCATTAGCCTGTTCGGCGATGCGGGAAATTTCAAGTTTCAGGATCTGGCCGGCAATTTCTGTTGTAAATTGTTGTTTTTGTAAATCCATTTATTTTGCGAATCGCTAATCGCTAAGCGCTAATCGTTTAGTTTATGCGCTTTACGATTTACTATCCATTAATAACGCTTTGCGCTTTGTGCTTTGCGATTTGCCTATTTTTTAAGTATCACCTTCGGTATTTTATCTAAATCAATAAAAAAATCAGCGGCCTCTTTTAGTTTAGCCGAGGCGCTGCGACCAAAAGCCGCTACCTCAACCTCTTTACCTAACCCCCACTTTAAATATTCTACCAGAGGAAGAAAATCGCCATCGCCCGTAACTAAAATTACTACGTCCAAAGAGTTTGCTATTCTAATAGCGTCAACCGCTAACCCTACATCCCAATCAGCTTTTTTTACGCCGCCAGGAAAAATTTGAAGATCTTTAATGCGTAGTTCAATACCGCTTTTGGTTAAGGCCTCAAAAAAAGATGCTTCGCCTAAAGCAGTTTCGCCTTTCACCACATAGCCAATCACTCGAATAACTTGCCTACCCGCGACTAATTCTTTAATCAATTCTCGATAATTAACGCGTGCCGAATAAAGATGTTTAACTGAATGATAAAGATTTTGAATATCAATAAAAATTCCAACGCGTTGAGATTTATGAACCACAGTATTTGCGAATCGCTAATCGCCAAGCGCTAATCGTTTACTTTATATGCTTTGTCTCCCTCCGGTCTCCCTACGGGAGATGTCCCGTAGGGACAGAGGCCTCCCGTAGGGAGGCGATTTGTTATCTATTAATAACGCTTTGCGATTTGCGCTTTGCGATTTACCTATTTTTTAAGTCCTAATTTTTTAACTACTACAGAATAACTCTTGGGGTTATTTTTCTTTAAATATTCTAAAAATCGTCGTCTTTTTCCTACCATTTTTAAAAGACCACGACGAGAATGATGATCCTTAGGATGTTTTTTTAGATGATCTATCAAGTCGTTAATCCTTTTTGTTAATAAAGCAACCTGAACTTCGTTAGAACCGGTATCTTTATCGTGAACTTGATATTCCTTAATAATCTTTTGCTTTTTACGAGAGGTTAACATATTTTATATAATAACTTAATTTAATTATAAAAGTCAATAACTGTATAAGTCCATAACATCGTGGAAAATCCAAAGGTGTTAATGATGTATGGTAGTCAAGAAATTCTTCCTGTAAGGTTCTATTGAATCTCTCTATCTTAATATTCATTTGGGGATGTTTGGGATAGTCCTAGAAGTGAGTTATTCCTCTTTTTTCAAGCTCATCTCTAAAACTCCAAGAACCTTTAACGCCATAAAACTTCCTTAAAACCTACATACTATTCTTTATCCAGATTTTCCATTATGTGTTTGAAGTCATGCATTTATTTGGTGGCATTGTAAATTGCTTGAATCTCCGCATCTGATAATGCTCTGTTGTACACTCGGACTTCATCAATAAGACCATTAAAATCATAACCATTTACACAAGCATCGTCGCCGATATAATAAGGTGTGTCTGTATATCCATTTTGTGTTGTAATAGTGAGGTTAGTCTGACTTTTTAATACTCCATTAACATAGATTTTTATTATTGTGTTACTCAAACCAGTGGGGTGGTCGTGAGTAAGAACAACATAATACCATTGATTGGTTGAAATTGTGCCAGCGCTAACACCACTATATGCCGCTCCCTGAAGATATGTACTATTATGAAAAATTCCCCACTCAAAACAGTTATCTGAAAATATTCTTTTCATTCCACTTAAAGAATTTGCATTAAACCATAAACCTACTGTACTTGGACCATGGATAGTTGAAAAACTAAAATTATTAGGCACCCTTACATAATCATCCACACCATCAAAGCTCAAAGCATTGCCAACTTTGCCGGTTGTCCAAGTAGCATTAGGTGTAGATGAGGAATAAATAGTGCCATTGTTGTTGTATCCAGATGAATCATAAGCAGTAGTTCCCGATCCTTCATCAAATTTCCAATAACCAACTAAACCATTGGTGTTGTAGATAGGAGAAAGATTAAGGTTTGTGCCAACAGCTAAAACACCAGGTAGGTTATTTTTGGTAATTTTGGTGTTTTCGCGGTATTTTTGAGATTCTAAGATGGCATTGAGTTCATAAGAGCCGCCAATCACATAGGTATAGTATTGACCTGTTGAGGTAGAGTTTTCTGGATCAATAGGTAGGGTGTTTAAGGGCGAGCCAAAAGAGACAAGGGTAAAATTAATTGGTATCCAGCCAGTGCCATCTATTTTTCTGTAGTTGTCATTATTGGAACAATGATAAGACCAACCACTGGGTAAAGCAGGTAGACCTAAATTAGCGCAGGTAGAGGTAGAATCAGGAATAGAGACATAAACAGTGTTTGTTTCACCTAAATAGGTGTGGCCATTGGCTAAATAAACACTGATGGCTTTATTAAGGGTTTGGAGTTCATCTAATCTTCGGCTGTCTCGGGATTGTTTGAGAAATTCATTGGGATTTAAAACAAGTACTACGACTGCGGCTAAAATAGCCACAATACCAATGACAATGAGAAGTTCAATTAGGGTGAAGCTTTTCTCTGAAGACATATTAGGTTTAGACATATTAAGTTTATTATAAAAAAATAGAGGTTGTTAAACAAGATTGTAAGATTGCTTCGGGCTAAAGCCCTCGCAATGACTACCTTGTGCTATTGTAAGATTGCTTCGGGCTAAAGCCCTCGCAATGACATTCCTATGTTCTTATGTAAGATTGCTTCGCCGGCTAATGCCGGCTCGCAATGACAGAGAGGCGTCATTGCGAGGAGGGCGAAGACCGACGCGGCAATCATGTCATTGCGAGGGGACGAAGTCCCCGCGGCAACCTCATACATCAATGTAAGATTGCTTCGGCTGCGCCTCGCAATGACTACCTTGTGCTATTGTAAGATTGCTTCGCCGGCTAATGCCGGCTCGCAATGACAGTCAATAGTCATCGTCATTGTCAATGTTATTTGTCATCGCGAGG
>Ga0078972_1010279_pt1 | contig 17626 bp, 26 predicted proteins | sample YelNatPaOPGAMG01_FD_67568 | JGI IMG/M metagenome (GOLD analysis project Ga0078972, IMG submission 67568) | Hot spring thermophilic microbial communities from Obsidian Pool, Yellowstone National Park, USA - OP-RAMG-01 (SPADES assembly) (version 2) | ecosystem: Environmental > Aquatic > Thermal... | reverse complement strand
AGTGTTTTTCACACACAACCTATTTCTAAACATAAATAGGAAAACCCCTTATAAAGGGTTTTCGATGAGACAAAATATATTTTGTCGAATATAGGAGGAGGAAAATGGTAATGGATTCGCTTATCAAAAGCGCATTAGCAAGGACAACTGGTAATCAAAGAGAAGACAGACCAGAAACAAGGTTCAGGCTTGAGCCAACAAGCGGAGCAACTTTCAGCAATGTTGATTACTACAAGCTTGCAGAGCAAGAATTTGGTTTTTCTGTGAGAAAAGCTAAAATTGCTGTGGTCGGTTGTGGAGGTGCAGGAAGCAATGCTGTCACAAGATTGACAGAGATGGGAATTGAAGGTGCTACAACTATAGCTTTAAACACTGACGCTAAAGCTTTAGCTGTAACAAAAGCTGACAAGAAAATCTTAATAGGAAAAGAGTTGACAAAAGGTCTAGGCTGTGGAGGTTATCCAGAAGTTGGAAGAAAGGCTGCTGAAGAGAGCAGGAATGAAATAAAAGAATGTTTGGAAGGGGTAGACTTGCTTTTTGCAATAGCCGGCTTGGGAAAAGGAACAGGAACAGGAAGCATTCCTGTGGTTTGTGAGTTGGCAAAATCAATGGGAGCAATAGTCATAGCTGTTGCAACCATGCCTTTCAAGCTAGAAGGTGCAAGAGTTGCTAAGGCTGAAGATGGTCTTGCAAGGCTGAGACAAGTTTGTGATACTGTGATTGTGATTGAGAACGATAAACTTTTGAAGTATGCAGGAAATCTTTCAATCCAGCAAGCTTTTGCAGTTGCAGACGAGCTTATAGCTTCAATGGTTAAAGGAATAACTGAAACAATAACTTTGCCCTCGCTCGTTAACTTGGATTATGCTGATGTTAAGTCTGTCATGCACACAGGAGGAGGGGTTGCAGCGATCGGAGTTGGTGAGAGCAATAGCTCAGACAGAGCAAAAGATGCAATAACAAGAGCTCTAGAGAATCCTTTGCTTGAAGTTGACTACACAGGAGCCCAAGGTGCTCTGGTACACATAACAGGTGGACCAGATTTGAGATTAGATGAAGTAAACCTAATTGGTGAAACTGTGTCGCAATACTTAGATCCTTCAGCACAAGTTTTCTGGGGAGCAAGGATTTTACCAGAGTTTGAGGGAAGAGTTCAAGTCATAGTGATAGTAACTGGAGTTAAGTCACCTTACATCTTAGGACCAGTGAGCTATGAAACACCAGTATCAAAAGAGATCAGTCAAACATTGGGCATAGATATCATCAGGTGAACAAGAATCTACAAACCCACTTCAATCGGCTGAATTTCTTACTTACTTTCTTTCATGTTTCACACTCTGGACCTGGAAGAAATGGGTTTGTGGAGGGGGAGTCTGATGGAGATGGAAGAGGAAAACGAAGACCAGTGGGATCCTTTTGAAGATGAAGACCTCTTCATAGGGGAAGAGGAATCAGAAGAATTCTGAATCCCTATCCCTTTTTCTTTTTTCTTTTTTGTAATTTAAAGAATTTTCTTAGAAGTTTTTTTAAATAAAAAACAACCTTATTATTGGGCCCGTGCGGAAACTTGGATATCCGACGAGGCTTCGGAATTTTGAAGAAACCTCGGGTTGAGGGTTCAAATCCCTCCGGGCCCATCGGCTTGAAAATGAAAGGAAAAATTTATTCGAAAGAGCTTGGAATTGACTTGAAATCGGGCAAAGAAGAAGAGATTTTTAAGTGGTTTTTGGCTTGCTTGCTTTTTGGCAAACCAATCCAGCAAGAAGTGGCAAAAAGGACTTATTTTGAATTTGAGAAAGAAGGTTTACTGAGCCCAGAAAAAATCTTAGAAGCTGGTTGGGATAAGCTTGTGGAAGTTTTAGATAGAGGCCATTACGTGAGGTATGATTTTTCAACTGCCACAAAACTTTTGGAAATTTGTAAAGAGTTGAAAGAGAAATATGGAGGTCTTAGCAACATGTTAAAGCAAGCCAAAAATAAAAAAGATTTGGCCAAAAAACTTCAAGAATTCAAAGGCATAGGACCTGTGACTACAAGAATATTTTTGAGAGATTTAAAGCTGAAGAAATAATTTAAGCTTAGTTTTAAAAATTATTTACAATGAAGAAAATTTACTGGCTTTTATTTTCGTTTTCTTCACTTGTTTTTTGTTTTCTCTTTTACTTAAAAATGACAGGAATGGTGACATTCGACTTTGAACCAACTAACAAAAATGCTTTAGTATTTTTGCTTTTCTTCTCTTCTTTGATATTTTCTTTAAGCATCATATTTTTAGGAAAATCTAAGAATGAAGGAGAGCTAACGATTTATCTAGAAGTAGAAGAAAAAATCTCAAGAGAACATCCTTCACTTGTTAAGCATACTGAAGAAATTTTGAAGAAGTATTTGAAAGCTAATGTTTCAAGAAAAGAAGTTGAAGAAAAATCTGAGGAGCCACTTTCCTATAAGGATATACCGCGTGGAGACAAAATAACACTCAAACTCACTTCACGTTATTTTTCTGATGAAATGATAAAGTATATGCCTTATGAACCATATGGAATTTGTTTTAGACAATATAGGTCTATTGTCATATCCTTTCCAAAACTAATAAGCAATTTGAGAAGGAGGGGTATAGGAGATAAAGATAGCAAGGAAGTGCTTGAAAGACTTGTATTACATGAATTCTATCACTTGGCCGGTGGAGAAGACAAGCAACATGATAAAGGAATTGCAGACCCTTATTTACGTTACAATCCTTCTGAAGAGCAACTAAACTTTATTCGAAATAATCTTAGTGAGTTAGAAAAAGAATTATACAAGGAAAGACAAAGCTCTTAATCATAAAGATTTAAATAATAGCCTGAGAAAGGTAAATTATGACAGACCAAGAAAAAAAGCTTGTTGGAAAGATTACACACTACTATGGAAAAATAGGAGTGGCTGTAGTTGAGCTTTCTGATGAATTGTCAGTAGGTGACACTATTTCAATAGAGGGCAATGTTACAAATTTCCAGCAAACTGTTGACAGCATGGAGATTGAACACAAACAAATAAAAACAGCTAAGGCAGGAGATGCAATAGGGCTTAAGGTTAAAGACAAAGTTAGAGAAGGAGATTCTGTATATAAAGTTCTGGCTTAAGTTTAATCTTCCCTAACTTTTAAATTTTTTTAATGGCCAAAAGAAATTTAAATAGAGATGCCCCCATCGTCTAGCCCGGTTAATCAATTTGAGCTGATAGGACACGAGCTTCTCGGGCTTGGAACCTGGGTTCAAATCCCAGTGGGGGCATTTTATTTAATCAAATCTTTACTCTATCCCCAACTTTTATGTTGTTCTGCCTGCAAAAACCTGAATTCACTTCCAAAACATATTTGACAGGAAAATTTGAAGGATAAAGAGGGCAAGGGTCTTTTTCACAAGGCTTCAAATCTTCTTTGATTTCATTTATAGTGCCATTTTCTGATATAAAAATCATGTCTAAAGGTATTCTCATATTCTTCATCCAAAATGTCACGTATTGCTCTTTCTCAAAAACAAAAAGCATCCCTGAATTATTTTCTAATTTATCCCTAAACATCAAACCTCTTTGTCTTTCTTCAAAAGTGTCGGCAATTTCAACTTTTATCTCAATTTGAGAAGAATTGGTAAAAATTTTCACTTTTTGCTCTTCTACACAACCGCTTATAATGACTATGAATATGAGAATGATAAGTTTCCAAATCTCCATCAATTTTATTTAACTTATGAAATCTTAAAAACAATGAGTATAAATTTTTTAAAAAAATTTTATTTTTATGGAATTAAAGGAAAAAGTAAAATCTTTATTTAAAATCTGTCCTTACTTCGGTAATGAATGTGGTGGTGATTGTAAAAACCCACTTTATGCAGCTCTCTTTGCTTTACCTCTCTCAGGTTTAATTTACGAGCGATGCCCAAAATTCAAGGAACTATCACGTAAAGATCAACATCAAACCTTATCTTCGCCTTCTTATGAAACTTGAAAGTGTATGGCAAGAAGAATTTAAACTTGAAAATCTGCTCAATTTTGCAGCCTAAGCTTGAAACAAAATTTTGTATGAAAGCTCTTACCTCTTTTCTTCCATTTCTATGCAAAGAATAAATTTTTTTAGCTGACTTAACAGCTTTTTCTAGAAAAATCTTATCGCTGTAGATGCCTTTAATCCCAAAAGGAGGGTTTTGTAAAACAGTATCAACCTTTCCTTTCCATTTTGTTATGTCGGAGCAAACAAATTTCACATTAAGTTTTCTTCCAACAAGATCTTGAGCAATCTTCAAATTTTCTTTGGCAATTTCTATCGCTTTTTCATCAATATCAATCGCTACAACCTTCTTAGCACCGAGCAAAGCTGCTCCAATTGCAAGCTTCCCACTTCCACAACCAAAGTCAGCCACAATTTTATTTTCAATATCACCTGCAAGGTAAGCAAGATTCAAAATTTCTGCTGCAAGGTAAGAAGGTAAAGTGTATTGCTCTAGACTAACTTTTGGTTTTTCCAAAGGCTTCAGCTTTTCAAGCATGAGCTCAATTTCTTTTTTCATTTTCTCGCCATGTAGATGTTGTCAGAATTTCTTAAAATCTTCACCTTCAGAATTTTTCCCAAGCTTTCATTGCAATTCACTACAGTGATGCTTCTTTCTCTAGCTACTCCTATCATCTCATTAGCCATCCAACCCCTAGCTCTTATCTCAACATTAACTTTTTCTCCAACTTCAAAAGCAACTGGTAATGGCTTAGTCTTAAAAATTCCGAAATCAAGAGGTGAAAGTCTAAGCTTAACTCCAAACCTTTTCTCCCATTCTTCAAGCTTTTTGAAAAATTTAAACCAAGAAATTGGTTTTACTCCTTTTGGCTTTCTCCCAAATTTGTGAGCTTCATACTTTTGAATTCCAAGGATTGGAAATTTCTTGTTTTTGATCTCAGCCTTAGCAAACTCTATTATTTTTGGAATTTCTTCATCATTCAAGCCTGGAACCCAAACTGGGGTAAGGGTTAAGTCTATTTTGCTTTTTGCTATGTATCTTATGAGCTCAATCATTCTTTCAGTGCTGTATTCTTCACATCCAACAAGCTTCTTATTCAGCTCTTCATCCAAAGCATGAAGAGATAAGTTTATGCGAGAAAGTTTTAGCTCTTCAAGCTCATCTATTTTTTCTTCATCCAGCAGGCTTCCATTTGTCTCGATTGCAACGCTTTCAACTCCATCAAGCTGGGAAATTTCTGAGATTATGTCCAAAATTTTTGGGTGAGTGAAAATTTCTCCTACTGAGTCTAAAAAAGCATGAATTCTTCCTTTGAATTTTATCACTTCTTTCAACCAATCGATGAAATAATCTTTTTCCACCATGTACTCAGTCACATGATACTTTGAAAATTTTCCTGCATCTGTACTGCAGAAAATGCAGTTTAAGTTGCAGATAGAAGTTGGTCTTAACTGAAGCAAGTTTGTGCCTCTGTCGATTATCCCAATTTGAACTAAACCTATTAAAGGAAGTTCAGCGTCTTTCGGTATTTTTATCAAACTCTTCATAATTAGGATTTGGAATGAAAATTAAAAAGTAACAATTAAAGATTTAATTTCTTGAAAACTATCTCAAATATTGCAGGGGTCCCGTAGTCTGGTCAATCGGGCTGGGCTTAGGTGTTAAGAAGAAACCCAGCGGCTTAGTGCCTTCGTGGGTTCAAATCCCACCCCCTGCATAAAAAAAAAGAATTCTAATGGCAAATCACAGGAATGAAATATATGAGTATATAAGGGCTATTTTTTGATTTTATGATATAAAGCGACAACTCCACAAGAAACTAAATACCAAAATACTACGTCAATAATGAAGTTTACCCACGAAAATTCAACAGTTGGTGGAGTTGAAGCATTTGGCCATGCCATAAAACTTCCAACTGGCCAAAAACCTAATGGTACACCAACAAGTATTCTTGCATCTAGAACATGAGTTGATAAAATAATCCAATAATTCAAACCACCCATTAACAATAAAAATATAATTATTTTTGTAATTGTCGGTTTGACAATATTTTTCCAATCCATATTCATTTATTGTTTAAATAAACTTTTAAATCTCTTTGTTTAGACATTAATGAGATTTGATGAATTTAAAAACTACTTGCAAAATTTATTAACAAAGAATCCGAATAAGGTAGGCCACAATACTATATGAAACAAAATACTCGAAGAGTAAGGCTCACGAAAAAAAGAAATTACGGCAAAAATTAAACCAACTATAAAACCGAAAGATGCTGCTCTATTTGCCCTTTCAGAAATTTTTTTTGACCTATAAAATACAGGAATTTTCTTTTCAAAATATGGAAAAGATATTCCTATCAATAAACCAATAATTGGTTTGCTCAGTAATGTCAAGAGCGTATTTAAACTCATAAAAACGTCAAAAAGACTTTTCATTTCAAATGGTGTAAAAATAAAAGTGAGAATGAAAGATACGAAAGATAAAAGCAAATCAACAATGGCAAATACAATACCTGCCAGAAAACCTGCTTTTAAAACTTTAACATCCACAATTAATATTATAATTTTTTTAATATATTTTTCTTTCTTGACAAAAGTTCAAATCTCCTCTACATAAGGCTATTCTAGGTAGTAGCTCTTGTTTCAACTTTTGAGGATGAAGAAATTTTTTAACTTTCAACAACGTAAGATCTCTTTTTAAATTCTTTGGAAAATTCTCCCTCCTCGGGATCAAATTTTCCAATCAAATTTTCTAACTTATCCAAAATGTCTACACCTTTAGAATTGGTTGGAACAATTACCATAATTTCTAAAGGCTGCAAATCAAAAAGATGAGTAAATTCAATCGGTTGGGAATTTTTTTTGAGAGGATCAAGAGTAATCTTTTCTCTCTTATTGTAAGAATAAACAAGATTAAATCCAATTTTTTCACAATATTCAAAGTAAAAATCTTTTATAACTTTGCATTCTGATGGGCTAAACCTTGTACCTAAATAATATTCGGTAAGTGATAATTTGTCTTCTTTCTTAACATTAACGCCTTCTAAAAGAGGTATAGAAAAAGTCTCAGAATATATTTTTCTAAAAATAGGGTTATTAAAAATTTCATCCTTTTTTAACTCTTCATCTCTATATCCTATTGGAATTAGCATAGGTCCACAAAATACTTTATGTTCTGCTCTCAACTTTCTCATTTCTTCTTCAATTTGTTTAGGGGTATAGTTGAAAACCTTTCCTAAAAAATCTCTATATTCACGCGGTCCATTCTTTATTTCATCCAATTCTTTTTCAATTTCTATTTCAGAATATCCTAAAACTTTAAGCCATTCTCTTACTACATTATCATCATCAGTACAAGGAAATTGACTTAACAGTTTTTTCTCTTCTTCTGAAAGCCAATCAATTCTACCAGCAGTATACAAAACATTTCCTTTTTCATGATGAATAGTCATTAATGGTGAAAACATGATTCTTAATTCAAATTTTTTAAAGAGCTGTCTTTGAATTTGTCTTAGTTCTATTTCTTTAATATCTTCATTCCCTTGTTGTAGCATGTATTCCAATATAGCGCTCATATTTAACTATTAAAACAAAAAATTTAAATTTTTGCAAGAGAAGATAATTTTACTCTTGACTATAATTTTTGAAAAAATAATAAACTTAAATTGGAAGGAAAAAAGGGTCTTCCAAAATGGAGTGAGCTTGTTCTTGTTACTAAAAAAAGCTTAAATTTTTTATCTATTAATTAAAATCATGAACCACGTGGAAATAGAATCGATTGACAAAAGAATAGAGGCTGCAAAGAAAAAAAAATACATTGTGGAAAGAGAAGCGCCTGAATGTAACAAACTTATACCTGAAGTGAGAAACCTTGTTGATGATTATATAAAAACATTAGAACAATACACATTTAATTTTGATAACCCTTTAGATATTGTCTGGGGGAGAGCTGAGAAAGCTGCCAAAGAAAATGGTAGGGAAGATGAATTAAATAATGTTTGGAAAAAAGCTTTTAATGAGGTTTGGGATATTGTTAATAACAGTGTTTGGAAAGCTGCCTGGCCTGCTCCTGTGAGAAATTCTTGGTTGGAAGGAAGTAATGAGTTCAATACAGCTCAAGTAATTGCTAATAGAATTAGTTATGGTATTGTCAATAATGTTGCTCGTGAGGTAGCTTGGTATGTTATAGAAGATATCAAAGGCTTTGAGAATAACCCATTTGAGAAGCATAATAAAATGTATGATATAGGCGTTCTTCCAGGAGAGTTTAGGAAAGTAAATCATAAAAGAAAGTTTATTGTTCACTTCCCCTTATCCGATTATAAACTTGGGTGTTGGGCAGAAGGTGATGAATATTTATATTTCCAACATGATTGGCATAAAGATTGCAGTAAAATAGAACCATTGATAATTTCAAGGAGAATAGAACCTGAATAATTTCGAATGATTTTATATTTTCCTACGCAACAACAAACTTTAATTATTTCATTCTATTTAGTATTAGGGGAAAATGGTCAGAAAAAAGGGTCTTCCAAAATGGAGTGAGCTTGTTCTTGTTACTGTGGAAAAGCTAAGCCCTTATGCTGCCTGGTGCAAGCTTGATGAATATCCTGAAGTTGAAGGCATGATCCATGTGACAGAAGTGGCTGGAAAATGGGTTCATGATATCCGTGATTTTGTGAAAATAAATAAACAGTATGTTGCTAAGGTAATCAAGATCGACTATCAGAAAAATTTTGTGAATTTGAGTTTGAAGAGGGTAAGTAAGCAGGATGAAAAGGAAAAGATGAATTCTTTCAGGAAAGAACAAAGGGCTGAAAAGCTCTTAGAACAAGCGGCAAAAGGGCTTGGAAAAAATTTGGACCAAGCTTATGAAGAAGTTGGCTTCTTGCTTCAAGAAAAATTTGATGGTCTTTCAAATGCTTTTGAAGTTGCTAAAGAAAACAAGGAAGAGTTAATAAAAAATGGAGTAAGCCAAGAATGGGCAGAAGCCATAGCAAAAATAGCAAAAGAAAGCATACAAGAAAAAGAATTTGAAATAAAGGCTGAGCTTGAGCTTAAATGCTTTGCCAAAGATGGAATCAAAAAAATAAGAGAGCTGCTTTCAGAAATTGAAGAAAAGACTGGTGGCAAAGTTAAGTACATTTCTGCTCCTAAGTACAGGGTTGAAGTTAAAGGGAAAGATCCTAAGGCTTTGGAGAAAAGATTGGTTCAAGTTCTTGAAGCTGCTTGTAAGAAAATTGAAAATTTTGGCGGAGAAGGAAAATTTAAACTTCTCAAAAGTTGAAAACAGTTCTTATCAAGACGTAAGCCGCTTTGAAAATATATAAAATTGCAATAATGTAGAAAATTTTGAAATTCACACCGAAGGAAATTAAAAAAAGAGCTAAACCTGCTAAGATGTCAAGAATTCCCATCCAGTCAAAAATTCCAATTGGGAAACTTGTGGAAATGGAAAGAATTCCTTTGATCAAAAGTATGTAAGCAAAATAAATGGTATATGCACCTATTATAGGAAAATTTGGGCCAAAGTAAAGTATTGCGGCACCGCAAGCATCAATTATATCCAAAAACAAAAACAATAGATTCATGTTTTTCATTTTAGATTTTTAAAATAAATAATATGAAGATGAGAAAATGCTTAGTTTGCAAAATTTACACCTTTAAAGAAAAATGTCCTAAGTGTGGAGCTGAAACTGTTTCTCCACATCCTCCAAAATTTTCACCTCAAGACAAATATGGTGAGTTAAGAAGAAGCATGAAAAAATCTGAAGTTAAAGAGGAAATTGCCGAATAAAATGAAAAGAAAAGATCAGAATTTCTCGATAAAATCCTAATACTTTAAAAAGATATATAAATTTAAAGGATGAACAAGATAATCTATATGTGAGCTTATGACAACAAAAATAGTTGAATTTGAAAGACCAAAGCTGAAAAACCCAATATTTGTTGAAGGTCTACCTGGAATAGGAAATGTTGGCAGGATTGCAGCTGGTTATTTAGTTGAAGAGCTTAAAGCAAAGAAGTTTGCAGAACTTTTTTCTTCCCATTTCATGCCTTTTGTCTTGCTGCACGAAAATTCTTCTGTCCATGTTCTGAAGAATGAATTTTATTACTGGAAGGCAAAAGCTTCAAACCAAAGAGATTTGATAATTCTGATTGGAGATAGCCAAAGCATAGACCCTGAAGGACATTATGAAATTGTGGAAACAATTCTTGAATATTTGCAAAAGCTTGGGGTGAAAGAAATTTTTGCTTTAGCTGGCCTAAGCATAGGTGAAGAAAAAGAAAAACCAAAAGTGGTTGGAGCTGTGAGTGATCCTGAACTGATAAAAAAGTATGAAAAATATGAAATCGATTTTCAGTCTGTGAACAAGGTTGGAACAATAGTAGGGGCTTCTGGTCTTTTCATCGGCTTGGGTAAGAATAGAGGAATGAAAGGTGTTTGCTTGCTTGGCGAGACTGTAGGCTTTCCCATAATTCCAGACCCTAAGAGTGCAGAAGCTGTTCTGAATGTTTTGACAAAAATTTTGAACTTGAAAATCGATACTTCAAGACTTGGGAAGAAAGTGAAAGAAATGGAAGAGTTGATAAAGAAAGTTGAAGATGTACAGAAGAAAGCTTTGGGTCAACTTCTAGCACCGCCTGAAAAAACTGGGAAGAAAGAAGAGTTAACTTACATAGGTTGATTCTATGCCAGTAAAGCTTTTGATTCCTAGGCAACAGTATTTGGCTTCTGGAATTCACATGGGAATGAAACTTAAGACAGAAGACATGAAAGAGTTCATCTACAAGATTAGGCCTGATGGTCTTGCTGTCCTTAACCTTAGAAAAATTGATGAAAGGATAAGAATTGCTTCAAGATTTTTAGCTAGAGCTAAAAACATAGTTGTTGCAAGCAAGAAAAGTCCTGTTCAGAAAGGTGTGAAAAAATTTGCTGAATTGATAAAAGCTCAGGCTTTTGTGGGAAGGTTTTTGCCAGGCACTTTAACAAACCCTTCTTTTGAAAAATACATGGAAGCTGATGTTGTTTTTATTCTTGACCCGATGATTGATAAGCAAGCTTTGGAAGAAGCTGTTAAGGCTAGAGTTCCTGTCGTGGCAGTTTGCAACAGCTTCAATGAGACAAGAAATGTTGATTTGATAATTCCTGCAAACAATAAAGGAAAAAGGGCTTTGGCGACATTGCTCTGGCTTTTGGCTAGGGAGATTTTGAAAGAAAGGGGAGAGATAAAGTCTGATAAGGATTTCAAAGTAAAGGTTGAAGATTTTGAAGAAGAATAGAAAATTTTATAAATCCTTCAAATCAGTAATTTATTAGGCGAGCAGGTTGGGTAGCTTCGGCTTTGCATCAAAGCAAAGCTGAGGAAGTTCCGTCCACCTTGAGAGGGTGTCGCAAGACTGCCTGAGAAGGCAGCGCCGATATCAGAAACGAGACTTTCCAGCCTCGGTAACAATGAAGTTAAACGGAGTTGAGGCTGAGAAAGATGAAACGGATCGGTGCCCCTGTGAGGTGCAAGTTTGAAACGCTTAGACAAATGCTACCTTGAACAAAAGACGGGCTATAACCTGCACGCCTTTTTATTTTTACCTGTAATTTAGCTTGTAAATTAACCTTTCTATAGGGTTGACTGAGCATCTATAGTTGTTTATCATCCTTTCCATCCACCATAAATAACCGGGCCTAATTTTTTTGAGTGTAGAAATTCCCCTTCTCGTGGCTCTTCTTTCCATCTCCCGCCTGTTGAAGGTAAATTCGTACATTGCCTTCAATAACCCATACTCATGCCTGTAATTCATGTGCTCCAATTCACGAGAAATGGAGAAAATTAGCATGGATTCATCGGGTTCTCCAAAGAGCACAATCCTGTCGAAAGGCAACACATACCCTCCAAAAATTCTTCTGCAAGGTAAAGGAAAGAAATGCACTCGCTTGTCTTCAAGATGTTTAAATTCTGGATTTTGTTCTATAATTTGTTTCATTAGTCCGTTAAGATTCATATTTTTATAGAAATAACATCAATTATTTAAATAAGTGAAAAATATGGCAAGGCGAGACAAAATTTACATGCCGATGGGAACTGGAGGCTTGCTGAGGTATCAAGAAGAAGAAGAAATGCTTACCATTAAACCTGAACACGTTGTTGCGATTGTTATAGCTGTCATAGCTTTAGAATTCTTGCTCAAGTTTGTGGGCTAAAGCTTTTCTTTTTAAAGCTCATTTTTAAATTATGAAGATTTTCCTAGGACCTGCTGGAATACCGACTGTAGCAGAAGATAGAACAACAGAAGGTGGAATAAAAAAAGTTTCTGAGCTTGGGTTGAATTGTATAGAAATAGAATTTGTGAGGAATGTTTATCTAAACCAGAAAAAAGCAGAAGAAGTTGGCAAACTTGCTAAAGAGTTGAACATTCAGCTAACAGTCCATGCTCCTTATTTCATTAACTTGCTCTCGGACAAAAAATCAACAATTGAAGCTTCAAAGAAAAGGATTTTAGAGTCTTTGGACAGAGCTGAGAGGATGGGAGCCAAGGCTGTTGTGGTGCATGCCGCTTATTATGGCAACTTGAGCAAAGAAGAAGCTTTTGAAAAGATGAAAAGTGTGACTGAAGAAATTTTTGATGAGATGAAAAAAATTGGTATTAACAAAACACTTCTTGCTTATGAAACTATGGCAAAAGAAAGTCAATTTGCTGATCTTGATGAATTGCTAAAGCTAATGAAAGAAATGAAATCTAAACAGTTGAGCATTTGCGTAGATTTTGCTCATCTTTATGCCAGGAACAACGGAAAGATTGATTACCCAAACATTTTGGAAAAGCTGAAAGATTTTGACCATGTTTACTCTCACTTCTCGAACATGAAATACAATGTCAACACAAAAAAATTTGTTGATGTTCACGTACCAATGAATTCTCATCCACCTTTCGAGCCTTTGGCAGAGGAGATATTGAAGAGAAAAATGAACATAACGATAATTTCTGAATCTCCTGTTCTTGAGCAAGATAGCCTTAAAATGCTTCAAATCTTCAAGAAGCTAGACTCAAAATTCAAACTTTAATCTTTTTCTTCTCCCCTTTGCAATCAGCTTAGTGAAAACCAAACCAAAAAGAAAGCCTCCTATGTGAGCCCAGAAAGCTATGTTGCTTCCAGTGCCACCAAGAAGGCTAGCAGTACCAAATATGAATTGAATTAAAAACCAAAGGCCTATGACAATGTAAGCAGGAATTCTTATGAAAGTGTATTGAATGCTTGTCAAGACTTTTTCTTTTGGAAAGAGAAGCAAGTAAGCACCAAGTATGCCAGAAATTGCTCCTGAAGCTCCTATGCTTGGTATAGTTGAAGAAGGGTCAGTGATGTATTGGAAGAAAATTGCTGAAACTCCTGAAAGAAAATAGAGCAAGAGGAATTTGATTTTGCCTAAGCTATCTTCAACATTATCACCAAAAATCCATAAATACCACATATTTCCGAACAAATGGTCAAGTCCGCCATGCAAAAACATGGAAGTAAAGATTGTAAGGATAGAAAATCTTGCCGGAATAAAACCATAGGTTGAGATTATATTTTCAAAATCGCTTAGGCTCCAGATAAAAATGAAAACATTCAAAATTATTAGAGTTATGGTTAAAATTGGAAATTTTCTTCTTGGGGCTGTGTCTGAATAGGGAAAGAATTGACCTTTTTTGCTTTTGAACATATCATAAATTAATGGAATTAAAAATATTATAGTATCACTGCACTTGTCACGAGAAAACTATTTAAATTTTATTTTCTAAGTTAATATTAAGTGGTAATAAATGGTTGATTATTTAGTTAGAGGAGAAACAAAATATGCAAAAGAATTTATGAAAAATGTTTTATCTGAGTATGCAAAAGAATTTATGAAAAATGTTTTATCTGATCTAGGAATAAAATTTATTGAAGATTATATGCTTCAATTGGATACTACAGGTGCAATATTAATTGATCCAGAAACAGGTTATGTAGGTGTGGGAATACCTGATGATGACATGACTCTTGTCAGAGGACAAAAGGACGTAGCTGAAAAATTTATAAGATTAATGGAAAATTATAGGGGAGAAAAAGTATGGGAATCTATCAAAGATCCAGGTTATAATGCCACCATTATATTGAGATTAAAGTAAGATAAATTAACTTAAATAAGAAGGTAAGTTATCTTCTGTTTGATTTTCATAACTCAATATATGTTTGTAGTCCACCATCTCATATAATTTTATTGCAGTATTGTTCAGAGACTCCAAAAGATCAACAAGATAATTACTTGGTCTTCCTTTAAATTTTGACTCTTTTCTATAATTCTCTATTTCATCCCATATGATATCAAGATTTTTTCTCAATTCTGATGATTTTAATATTTTTGGTTCAGTCGATGCAAGTTTCAAAATATTTTCCTTAACACTCTTATAACTTTCTGATAGAATGGTGTAGTTAATTTTTTCACCACTCTGTGCTCTTTGGAGAATTGAAGCCAAACTACTAGCACTAATTCCAGTTTCTTTTAAGACAGGCATGTAAGAGTTAAATAACAGTTTCTTAGCACGAGAAACTTGTTCATCAAAAGTTGTAGGAGAATTGAGTTGTTTACTTCCATGCTGAATGTAAAAATTTAAAATTGGAATTCTGTATTTCCCCAACAAAAATCCATCAATGACAATATATTTAATTCCAGGATGACATCTTGCTTTTTCCAATACATCAAATAAAAGGTTTCCTCTTTCTTTAACTATCAATTCCAGCTTTTCAGGCGTTATCAAAAGTCTATCTATACCATTTAAAGTATACAACTCTAACAATCCTGTTCTTTTCAACCCATTGACAAAAAACTCTTCTATTTCTTTATCGGCAAAGCCAATTCTCCTCATATCTTCTTGCCATTCTTTAACACCTTCCTCCGTTAACCTTAGCGTCAAAACGTTTGGAAGAATCAATTGATTAAGGGCCAACGCTATTTGACGATTACCAAACTCACTGTGATCATATATCCCATGTGTACCATAAATTTCACCATCAGGTGCTTTAATAGAACCAAAATGCTTGTAAGCTTCATTAGTTGCAGTAAAGTATATTAATGTGTTTAAAGTTTCCTTCTGAAAGTTCTTAATCTCTTTTTCAAGAACATTGTCATTTGGACTTGATTTCAAGATTTGATAAGACTTATGTAAACCCTCTATTGCTGTTTGAATTATATCATACCCATTGATATTTAAAATAACAATACTAGCTTCAAGATTTTTTAAATCTTCAGGATTGTTTAGATCAACATTCTTTTCTTTTTCTTCAAAATGTTCTAAGTTCTCATACCCTACTTGTAGAAACTTATATAAATTATTTAACCTTACCTCCTTTAAGAAATATGGAGACCTTTCTATTCTACCTATCATTTTTATCAATTCATTTCGAGCTTGAATCGGTGCCAGACACAATTCATGAAATATTTCTAAAATTTTTTTGAAAATTTGTTTTTGATATTTTATTTGCTGATATGCATCAGCATAATCTCCTTTGTTTAAATCATTATTAAATGCCTCAGAAAAATAAAACGTTGCACCTACATAAGCATGTGGTTTATACGTTTCCAAAATTTCTTCTATAATTTTATCTTCAATTTCTATTCGTGTTAATTCAGGGTATTCTTCATTTCTCATTTTTATCTCCTGCAATATTCAAATTTTTATATTTATTTAACTTTTGGTTTAAACATATCATTTCAAAGAGAAAAATACGATCAATGTCATATATTTATAATTTACATGTGTATTTAACTTTTTCTGTTAGAGAAAATATAGAAAAAAAGTTGAGTTTGAGGTTTAGATTCAGGTTCTTGACTTCATTAGGAAGTCTCGAACGCTTCGTAGCTTTTTGCTACTTTTTTGAACCTAAACTGCCTCCTCAACCATTTGATAATTAACTAATGATGTATAAATATTTTTCTATTTTGATTTACCACTTTAAAGAAGTTTATTTTTGTTTGACCAAATCTCAAATATGACTGGTCCGGCAACAGGAAAATTAGAACTTAAAAATGCAAAAGTCTTTTTTCATACAAAAAATAAAAAGTTTTTGCTTAAAAATGCTAATGTCTACATTCATCTCAAAGGCTACGCCTTAGCTCGTGTAACTCATCTTGACATAGAACATGAAATTCTTGATAGCATAATTCCACCAAAAAGTGGGAAATTCTTAAGCATCCACGGGATTGAAAATGGGTTGGAAATCATTTTGGAAAAAGCAAAAGGAATAGAATATGAGAAGAAAAAAATTGAAGTTGAAAAAATATTAGTGTTGCACCCTTATTTGGGTCAAGTTCTTAAAGAAAATGAGAAAACTAGAACATGGGTTGGTGGAAAAATTGGAGGAATTTACATAGGTTTCAGAAAAAAAGAAATAGAAAAGCTTGAGACCATAGCCAAAGAAAAATTCAATTTTCAGATTTGACAATAATTTTTAGATTTAAATTTCTCTTGCAAAATAAATAATATGACAAAGAAGTTCAAGTTTTTAGACATAACTACAGCTGATGTTGCATTTGAAGCTTATGGTAAAGATTTAAATGAGCTCTTTAAAAATTCAGCTTTAGCGATGTTTGAAGTTATTGTTAACACCAAGCAAATTGAACCAAAAATTGAGAGAAAAGTTGAAGCTGAAGGAAATGATTTGCAATCTTTGATGTTTGATTGGCTCAACAAATTGCTAGTTTTTGTTGATTCAGAAAATCTTGCTTTTTCAGAATTTGATGTTAAAATTGATGAAAAAAATTTTAAGCTAGAAGCAATTTGCAGAGGAGAAGAAATGAATAGAGAAAAACATGAAACTAGAACTCATGTTAAGGCGGCAACATATCATAAAATGGAAATTAAAAAAAATAAAATCTGGAAAGCTAGGGTAATTCTTGATATTTAGCTTATCTCTTCAACTTCTTTCTTCCCTTTTTCCAATTCTTTCACTTGTTCTTTGTCTGTATCTAGAAGCAAAGTTTGAAACTCACCAACATGTGTCTTTTCTTCTCTTGCTATCTCAAGTAAAACTTTCTTCAGCTTTTCACTTTCGCATATTGTTGCCAATTGTTCATACAGATTTATGGCGTCTAGTTCAGCTATCATTCCTATCCTAGCTATTTCCTTGTCCAAATCTTCTTTTTTCATCTTCTTCAAATCGAAAGGTATTTGAGAAAGCACTTTATCACCTTGAATTATTTTCTTTTTTGTTTATTTAATATCTTTTTATGAGGAAGTGTCCAAATTGTGGAAACAAGAGCTTGCAGAAGATTTTAGACGAATGGGTTTGTTTTGAGTGTGAATATCATTCTGAAAAACTGGAAAAAGGTGTGAAAAAATCTTTTAGATAACTCTTTCATCACTTTTTAAAAAGTTTTATTTCTTCAATTTTAGAAAAATCTTTTTCATTTCTAGTTAACAATTCAGCATCGATGCAATAAGCTGTCGCTGCTATTATACAATCTAGAAGAGAAATGTTGTACTTTCTCTTAAAATCCCCGGCCTTCTGAAGAATTTCATTGTTAGGATTTACTTTTTGAAAAAATGATAAAAATCTTAGCAATTTTTGTTTTTTGTTTTCATCTTGCAAATCTCTTCCTGAGAAAATTTCAGCTTCTGTTA
>Ga0078972_1010277_pt1 | contig 17627 bp, 17 predicted proteins | sample YelNatPaOPGAMG01_FD_67568 | JGI IMG/M metagenome (GOLD analysis project Ga0078972, IMG submission 67568) | Hot spring thermophilic microbial communities from Obsidian Pool, Yellowstone National Park, USA - OP-RAMG-01 (SPADES assembly) (version 2) | ecosystem: Environmental > Aquatic > Thermal... | reverse complement strand
AAGTAAACAACACTCCACTATCCACTAAAACCTCAACCTCCTCTTGCCTAGCTAGATCGACACTGTAAACTCGAACCTTTATATAGGTAAATCCCATGCTACATCCTCACTTTGATTAAATCCTTCGAGGTTAATTAACTTCTTGCCTATTCCAAGCTTAGCCTATACTGGCGACGACTTCCTCACGAGAGCTAAGACCGCCATAGTTTCTGTAAATGTTGCTAGAGATATTACTATTGGTGTAAACCTTATCTCCCTAAATGTAAGCATTAACGGATTTACTCCAATGATTTAACGGCAGGGATTTCCACCGCGTTCAACTCCCATTTTTCCATAACTATTTGAGCTATTTTTATTGAGGGGGCGTTTATGAGCTACTCATGGTTGAACCCGGTTTTCTCCACTCCTCTCTATTCAACCTACCTGTTTAAACCTGCTGTAGTTGCATACTCCTCATCTGTACGGTTGTCTTTCAAAAAGACCCCCGATTTGACGCTGTCTGAATGGTTGATAGGTGGATTAAAACTTGCATAGATTTTGTATGGCTCTTTGTATGGAAAATTGTATGGCTGTTTGTATGGATGTTCAGACCCCCCTCTAGGTCTCTCTACGGGATAATAACTCTTTCAATTCTCTTTATGAGATTCATAAAGAAGTACAAAGGCTTAAGGAGTCTCTATCATCATGCCTTTCAATTCTCTTTATGAGATTCACCTAAGCCTTATAGCTTGGTGGGGGGGAATTTTCCCTTTCTTTCAATTCTCTTTATGAGATTCTGATGGCTGACGACCCGAAGAGAGAGGGCTTCTACCTATCCTTTCAATTCTCTTTATGAGATTCAGGGGGCTACTTTTTAGGCAAATCCCTAACCTTCACCTCTTTCAATTCTCTTTATGAGATTCTTGAACCGCATCCGCCTGAAGCATGAGGTCGTACTTCTTGCCCTTTCAATTCTCTTTATGAGATTCAAGCGGTGCAGAACCGCTTTCATACTTCTGAAGTCTATACCTTTCAATTCTCTTTATGAGATTCACACTCCTTGGAGTAGTGGAATACAGACAGCTTTCGCTCACTTTCAATTCTCTTTATGAGATTTACCGTGAAGCCGAACGACAGGCAGAAGGTTCAGCGGCTTTCAATTCTCTTTATGAGATTCTCTGTATTCCTGCTGGTAGGAGGTAGGTTTTGTAGTCGTACTTTCAATTCTCTTTATGAGATTCTAACAATATAGTCTAAGAATTTCTCAATAACATTGCTAGCAATGTACACATTTAACTGAATCTTTCAATTCTCTTTATGAGATTCGGAAGGGTGCTCCACGAGGAGCACCAGGTGCAGACTATGGCTTTCAATTCTCTTTATGAGATTCGTATGTCTAGTTCAGTTGAGGTGGTCGATATGATTAACGACATACTTTCAATTCTCTTTATGAGATTCCAAACTCTACGAAATGATAGATGCACTACCGCTTTCCTTTCAATTCTCTTTATGAGATTCTTGGATGCTGAGGAGGTTAGGAAGAGGGCTAGTGTTGTACTTTCAATTCTCTTTATGAGATTCCTGAGCTATAGCATACCGTTTAGCGTTCTCCCCACTCCCAACTTTCAATTCTCTTTATGAGATTCATATGGGTAATGCCCATTTGACGCTAGCTGTTGGAGTGTAGACTTTCAATTCTCTTTATGAGATTCGATGGCTAAGGGTAGGGTTGGGTTTATGCGTAAGGTGAAGTTCTTTCAATTCTCTTTATGAGATTCACTCGCACTGCCCGTGCCACTCGTTAGGCGCAACCTCTACCTTTCAATTCTCTTTATGAGATTCCATAGAACCGATAAGCTTCTACACTTGTAGTAGTATCCGTGTTTGCTTTCAATTCTCTTTATGAGATTCTAGAGCTTCCAGCGGACAGCTACTACGTCTCCCTCATGCTCACCTTTCAATTCTCTTTATGAGATTCTTCGGTGGAACTGGAGTAGGTGGACGGCTTGAAACGTTTCCTTTCAATTCTCTTTATGAGATTCTTCTCATCCTGCCACCAGGGTTGCCCCTCCACTGTTGAGGTTCCTTTCAATTCTCTTTATGAGATTCTAAGGATAGCACGGCGAGGTACGCTATTGGAACCCCTACTTTCAATTCTCTTTATGAGATTCCAGCCGAGCGGTGTGAAGAAGCCTATCGGCTCGCCGTCTTTCAATTCTCTTTATGAGATTCAAGTATCTGCCCAACATGGCCACATACTCTTCAATCCACTCCTTTCAATTCTCTTTATGAGATTCCGAGGGTTTTTCTTGCTCTATTTTAGTTTTTGCTTTTATTTTGCATTTAAATTTTATGTTTTTCTTCGGCTGTGTGGAGTCTGCATATAGGGTATGGATTTGCGCCGAAGTCCACTGGAAAACGCACAACTTCAACTAGAGAAAACTACATACCTTTACACATTTTTCCAATGAGCCGCAGCTCAAACCGCTGAAGCGCAGCTGGGAGGATGCGGGGATGCTTGGAGGCGTTTATGTGCTTTTATACTTGAGGCTTAAAACCGCTTAGGGCGTCTCAGCCTTACAGAATGGTGTCTGGAAGCGTATGATCTGATGGAGTACTTCTAACTTTAAAGGCTTTCAGGGCTACTTCATCCCTACATCTCTTCCCTTCACAGTCTCTTCGGCTTTATGGGATGTAGGGCTTGGAATGACGTTATGTATCCCGACCTCATGTCTACGGGTAGGCGGAAAATCTTAGAGAGAAGTGTTATAGAAAATGTTCATTCTCATCTCACCAGTAAATGGTATGGGATTTTCCGTTCAAAAGTTAAAAGTTGTTTCCTTAAAGGTGAATTTTTACTCCACCTTCAGCTGTGTACTTTAGTGTAGCGGTCACATCCTCCCTCTTCAGCTGAGGGTAGTTTTTCAATATTTCCTCGATCGTCCAGCCATTGGCGAGTAGATCTAAGATGAATTCAACCGATATCCTCGTACCCCTTATGACGGGCTTCCCCGCAAGAACCTTTGAATCGACCATTATTCTGCTCCTCCAATCCTCCTCCATTTCCATACCACCATTCTACAAATCGACGTAGCCAAATATAATCTTTACCTTAAGGTCTTTGGCTCAACCATCCATTATAAAGATGGGCGTCCAGAAAAACCTAGAGCTTTAGCTCTGGGATGAATGAGCAAGGTTTAAATTGTTCCCGTGCAGAAGGATGTTCAGGTATGCGTGGTTGGAAAAGTTTTCAAGCCTAATAGGCTGAAGGTTTTAGCCTTAAACAGGGCTCTCAGCAGTACTTTGGACTTAAGATGGTATATTGGCTTCAATTCTAAGTCCAAGAGTTTTCTACACGAGAGGCTATGGGTGAGATTAGGAGGCTGGCTCTTGAATGCTACAAGCTTAGGGAGAAAAGCGACCCGAAGAAGATCGTCCGTGAAGAAGAGCTCGAACACTACCTGTCCGAAGGCTGGGAGTTCGTAAGCGTACTACCGAGCGGGAGAATACTGGTAAGGAGAATCCTCTAAAACCCTCCTAATCACGGCTAAGCACCTAACCGTTAAATGGTCATAGGCACACCCCGCTCAAAACCTACCATACCCGTAGTATGGGTTTACATTCTGGAATGTGGAGACATAAACATGAAGCTATATCAGGTTGCACAATGCCCTAACCGTATATGTTAAGCTTGAAACTATGAAAAATATAATGAAAAGCTTTGGCAGTTTACTGTCGAAGCGTGCTAGAAGCCTGGATAATGCCCATAGGCCTTCTGCTATGAGTATTGGGAATGGTGTCATAAGGAGTAGATGGTACTGTATCACTAGATGACTGAATGGGAAGATAGCTGAGATCACGGCAACCCACAACATAATGAGTTTAGAGTAGTCGTCTCCACGTTTTATGAAACTTAGAATACCTATTAGTGCGAGGGTCATTTGTAGCGGGTTGTTGAATAAACCGCCTACGTAGGTTGTTGACAAGCGTTGAAGGTTTGAATCTTGGTGTAGCAACTGTTCAAGTCCGAGCCTTTGAGATACTGATGAGAATTCGAGAAAGGATTCATATATGGGGGTTGTGGTAGTTCTCAGTACATATATGATTGCGTTCACCGCCAGGATTATTGCTAAATATTTATCTGCTTGGTGGTAGTGGTGCTTTTTGAACAGGTTTGGAAGCCGACTCATCAGGTAGAGGGTTAAAACGGTCATAAGGATGAACCAAGTCCATGGATGTACGTATTGTATGGCTATTGAGCTTATTAAGCAGTATGCTAAATTCCTTTTGACGCCTTTCTTAAGGTCGGGTGTTAAAGCTATGCACATGTAGAGCGGTATGAGGGCGAACCAGGCGGCGAAGGATCCCGTGAACATTCCCACGGTCATGTTAAACCCCAAAACACCAGCTAGGGAAGCTAGGATGCCGTATAAATCGTTCCCGGAAAGCCGTCTGGCAAGGAAGAAGACCGCTAGAGTAAATAATGGAGATACGAATAGAGCTTCAAGGTTTAAAACCGCACCTTTCGGAGCCCCGAGCTTCGCTAAAGTGTAGAGTATAAGCAAGTAGAGCGGCCTATACCCACTTTCACCGTAGAAGGCGTATTCAATAGCACTCCAGCAGTCTGCTGTAAGCATGTTGCCGAGCCACATGGAGTAATAGCGTATATCCACGGAAACAGGCTTAAAATCAGGATTTATAGACGGCAAGTAAGGTATGATTGGTAGAATTATGCTGAGCAGTAAGGTGAATGCGAAACCAAGTTTCCTTATGAGTACATTATCTGATGAGTTGCAGCCACTCACTGCATTTAGAGCCTTGCTGTATCTAATTTTTAGCCTGACACACCTCTTAAAAGCTTTACTGATGAATAAAAGCAGACAAGAGTAGAGTGTAGCTAGTAAGAACAGTGGATAGGCAGAAGTATATACGTGGAATATGCATGCGTCGAGCTCGGAAGCCCATACATACTGTCTGAGGATGTATTTTAGGGGATTTAGGTCTAACGCGTATAGGAACCAGTATATTAGGGGTGGGATGTTTATAAGTGTTAGAGCGGTTAAAATGTACAAGGTCAGCTTAGACGGTTTAACTACTTTAAAGCCTCCAGCCCTATAGAGACATATGCCTAAAGCCAGAGCAATGACTATAAGTACTGTAAGTCCGTAAAAGCCTCGACCCAATGGTTTGAACTCATAATCGTGAGCCCAGACGACTCCCTGGATAAGGATGACGTAGCTCAGTTTAAACAGGTTAAGCACGTATAAGTAGGCTAGGATAAGCTCTAAAGCAACTAGTAGATGCGTAGCTTCCATAAGGAGCTTTTTCATACTAGATTTATCTTAGTTGAGCGAATAGAACGGCTAAATCTTTACCCTTGTATCTAGTGATCCTGATAACGTGTATAGGATATTTCGCAAAATCTTCAACTTCACCATGCCATAAAGCTTTATCCTATAGCTGAAGCCTCTCCTCTAGAGAGGAGGATGACTGCTTAACTCTAAACACTACAGACCTAAGCTTGTTAACAATATAACTAATGTGGCTGTATTAAAGATGTATTTCACTACTATCATTTTAACACAATTAAGTATATCTAAATCAATAATCAATTATATTGTTAAAAGTTAAAATATCGAATTCTGCGCCTTTAATATGGATCTTAAGCAGGTTGATAAAAGCCATAAGAGTCCACTGCCTCCTTAGGCGTAATAGTTTTAATTCTTCAAATCTGCTAGAGCAGATAGGGAAGCGAACAACAATATGACCATCTTTGAAAACTCAATTTGCCATCAAACTAAACTCCACCCTTACAAGTTCCCTTTTGGCTTCAAAACCAATCGAACAACAATATCAGCTAAACCCATCACTTCACGTACAACCCTCTCTTCTTACAGAGCTTTGTTGACAAATCCATTTACGCCTCTAACGAACATCAGTGGCATCTCCTTAGGTAGCTTCTTACTCATTGGAAGAAGCCCTGTACCTAGACTAGTAGCTGTGATAACAGCAAACTAAGCTTCAAGGAAATGCCGGACTACGTATTCTTCCTCCTCAGCAAAAGGATTATGGGCTTACCTAACATGAGGTTAAATTTTCTCCTACTGCGAACTGAGGAGTAGATAAGATAGATAAGCACGGCGATAAATGAAACCGATGAGATTACTATACCTATATTGGCGTAATCTTGTCCCTTGAAATGGATTCTGACATCAAAATCTCCTGTCTTATCTATGGGAAAGCCATTTAAAAATGAATTATAGAGAACCGGCTCCACTTCCTGCCCATCAACATATGCCCTCCACATTGGATGATAGGATTGACTGAACACAAGCATGAACGGTTGCTTTGCATTCTTAATGTGAACCGTATAATCACAAGGGTTGTTTTTTATATAGCTAAGTTGCGTCCCTTTATCGGTATAGATAAGCGGCTTACAGAAGTCATTTTCAAACACAAGCAAGTGATCATTACTGATGATTTCGCGCAACCCTTCTTGACGGTAAAGGGATTCGATCTGATCTGTCTGTGTTCTTTTGCGGTCAACAACAATATACCGAACATTTGCCTCCCCCACTATCCGCCCTATATTTATATTTTTATCCCATGGCATATAGTTTAGTAAATCTATTAACCGCCGGATGAATTCCCTTGTATGTTTTAAGCCATAATGGGGTGCGGATCCGTAAAGGGTGGATATACCCATAATGCTGGGGACGAAGATATTTGGGTCTATAATCTCTGTGGGCGCAAAAACATCTCTAGGAGGTTGCCAATCCCATGCCCAGACACTAAGAGGCAAACCTAAGATGCGTTCATCTCCAATGTTCTGTGATAGTTGCTCATAAGTACGGATATAATCATTGGGTAAGTTGAAGCTTTGGAAGCCGCTTGTAATCGGAATCCAAGAATGAAGCAAGATGAGACAGAGCACCAAGGTAAGGAATAAATATTTACCAAGAATGTACTTAGATATCTCCTTGTTAAGCACTGCCTGTGACTGACGCCTGTGGAAAAATGACCATATGCCATCCACCGCAACACCAATTAAAAAAGCATAGGCTAAATTTACTAACCACAGGAATTTTTCCGCATCACCTATGCCACCTAAGATTATCGCCAGACCAGGTATATGAGCACTACACCACATAAATAGTGTCCCAAGCGGGGGACGTGATGCTGTAGCGAAGAATAGGGAGACTATAGCAACCAAGCTAAGGAATATGGAGACACCGTCTTTTTTGCGCAAAATTCCCAATGAAGCTAATATTGGCAACCAAAACCCAAAGCAACAACTGAAAGGGCCGAAATAACCCAAATATTGCGGTGTACAACATCCACTAACGCTAATTGTTAGAGCCCTTAGGAGATCGGAGCCATAATATGAATACGTTTCAATGGATCGGAATGGTATATCGTCACTATAGAACAGGAGAACATAGGGCAATAGCCAGAATGCAGAAAGTAAGACTAGGACGCAAGCCGAGATTAAACCTTGGGATAGCGTCCTCCATCTGTTGTTATAGGGGCGATAGAGACGAAGGATGAAATAGAACAGGAGGAGAAAACCCATCATGACAGCACATCCGAGATGAATCATGCCAAGATATACCGCACCGAAGATGCCAGTTATTATGGAGTCATTGCATTTGCCGCTTCTCAATGCCCTCTCGAAAAGGAGAAATATTAGCGGAGCTAAGGCATAAGCCCAAGATGTTTCGATGTGCCCCTCATAAGCTATGTGAACGAAGGTGAATTGACTGAGCATATAGCACAGAGCGGGGATTAGCCTTGCTGGACGGCTAGTGAAGAACAAGCGGGATAGAAAATACATAGATAGGCCTGAGCCAACAAATTCCAGAAACATAAACAGTTTTACTACAGTGACAGAATCTATAGAGAGATGCATTAGGAGAGTTGCCAGCAACATTTCCACACAAAAGCCACCTATGGGAAGACTTAAGGGATAACCGCAGTAAGCCCGGTCATTCCACATAAAGAAAGGCTCAAAAGTCTCGATTTGGAATAATGTTGACAGGGCATCATGACCAGCAGGGAATTCATTAATAAAAAGTCTGAAGGAGCAGAAGATGCCAACGATGAAGATAAATAGGATATCCTGAAAAAGTTTGTTTCGCAGTAACCTTAACACAGCTGCAAAGAGCCCTCGCCACAAACTTGTTTACTTGCCTCCCATCTCGTTCTGTGTCTTATTTTGACAAAGCAAAAAAACCAATTATAAACAGGATTTTTGCTAATTCTAATTAATACCATAGCCAGCCAACTAGATGATAAATATATTAACTCTTCTGAAGTCATTGCAAAACTGTTTAAGCCTTTTTTCTCTCATTAATCTGTTATTTTTTGGCATGCTTCTATTTTGAATACTGTTTGTTTAGCTATTTTTAACATTGTTATTGGCGGTAGAATTTTTCCCTCCATAAGTTCTGTTGCTGTGAATGACCTTAGTGCATAGGACATGTAGGCGGTTAATCTTCCAATATTTGTTAGGTAATGACCTATTCTTCTTAGCCATAACCCTATTCTATATAAGTAATAATTGAATGAAGATATGAAATTCAGCTCAACGTTAAACTCATCGACATCACCTATGATCATTATGTCTGTAGCGTCTTTCCAGCCATGTTTTATAGCGTATTTAATTGATGGGATTTTAATGGGTCTTTCGCCTATAAGCTTGCAAGCGACTACATCTGCCGAAAGTGGGTTTTTAGAGCATATAATTTTCCCTATGTGTTTTGGATAGCCTTCTATCGGACCCGGCCCCTCAAGACCTACAAGCCCCTCCAATATAGCAATATCTGGGGTACAAATCGTGTTTAAATCATATAAAACCTCTGAAAGAAAGGGGTGTAATGTAACTCTTGTGGACTTATCCGGTATAAGTCCATACTGATTCTTCCATATGCCCGTAAATCTCTCATGAACATGCCTTTTAATTTTAGCCACTGATATTAAATAGTCTGCTAAAAGAAGTGTTTCAGGTATTTCTAAGACTGACAATTTCTTACCGTTTAGGATAAGTTTATAAATGTTATCCTTGCTTAGATTAACAAGTTTAACGCCATATTTAGCTTCAAGTTCTTTATACCCAAGCCGTCTAAAAGCTTCATCAGCAGACCTATCACTATCAGCTTCAGCAATTACAATTTCACATTTCGTTTTAGCTTGAATATATTGAATAAGCGCTTCAACAATTCTTACATCCACAGTAACTCCGGAGTCAGAATTTTTTCTGGCAGTACAAAGATTTGGCTTTATAACAACCTTGGATCCCTTCGCAGGATTAAATCCTCCGACTAGATCTATTGCTTTCCATAAGCCCTCTTGAATGTTACTCTCCTCCACTCTAACTATAGCTACTAGATTAGTCATAGTCACTCATTAAATTTCAGATAAACTTACGAATAGCCCTTTATCGAAAGATCTTCTAGCGGCTTCAACTATTTGTAAGACTCTTAACCCTTCTGAGGCATTGATCTCAGGCTCTCTATTTCTAATAATGCATTCAAGGAAATGTTCCAATTCAAGCCGGTAAGCTGAATCTGTAAGGGGAATGTACGGATTTATAATTTTTGGAGGCATGATCCTATAAGGGCCTCTTAAACGGTTTAATAAGGATCCCTCTCTATAAACCATAAGGCTTGGACCAGTAAGCTCAGAGATTATTTTACCCTTAGTTCCAATGACCTTAACATACCTATCTACTGCACTCCAACTACTTATACTCCTTAACCAGTAGGCTTTTATTTGTGCGAACAAACCGTTAGAAAATAGTAAAGTTAAGATGGCTCCTGTTTCTTTTGCCGTAGTCTTTTCTATTTCATGCAAAAAACCCGCAACTTTCTCTACCATTAAATCATCTAAGTACCAGAGTATTAAATCTATAAGATGAACGGCATAGTCTAGAAGTATGCCGTCTTCAGGCTTGATTGTAAGAGTCTCCGCATGCGCTTCAGCATAAATGATGCCTCCTATGTCGCCTCTCTTAATCATACGTTTAGCTACCCTATGGTTGGCTAGAAACCTATGTTGCATACCCACCATAACTTTAACGCCGCTCCTTTTAGAAGCTTCGACTATTCTCTTGCAATCCTCAACACTGGATGCCATAGGTTTCTCTATAAAGACATGTTTACCAGCCTCTATAGAAGCTAAGGCTATCTTAGCATGAGTATTTGTAGGAGTGCATATTATAACGGCTTCAACATCAGACCGCTCCAATAATTTTTCATAATCAGCATAAACATTTTTTATATTGAATCTTTTACTAACGACTTTTAACCTTTCTTCGTCGATGTCGGCTACAGCAATGAGCTTAGACTCAGGTAAACTCAAAGCGTTGGGTATATGTGCATGCTCAGCTATGTAACCGCACCCTATGACAGCTACATTCACTCGTCTCAAAAAAACACCTAGAAGTCTTTAGTATGACCTAAAATCGATCTAAAGCCTTGCCATAGAAGCCTCAGGTCGTTAAGTTTCCTTATGCTTAGAACTGTTTTGGCAATAAAAGCTGGATGTAAGTGTATTTTCCATAGCTTATCGCAGATATCCATAACCTCATCCGCAGGAATAGGTGTTTTAAGGACAGGCCGACTCATGTCATATGCTTCATAATCCTTGGGATCTATTAAAAACCATCCTTCTTTAAGTGCCTCAAAGTACATTGGTGTACCCGGATATGGTATGACTACGGATGCTTGCAAGGAGTCGCCTACGTGGGTTTTATAAAGCATAAGCTCCTTGGCTAATTGATATGTTTTCTCAAAGTCCTCGTAAGTCTCCCATGGATAGCCAACCATTATAGTCATCAATACGTTTAAACCCGCATCTTTAGCATTCTTTATACCCCGTCTAACTTTATCGACATTTTCCAATTTATTGATTCGTTTTAAAGTTTCATCACAACCGGACTCTAAGCCAACCTTCAGAAGTCTAAATCCGGCTTTCTTCATAAGCTTACAGATTTCTCTATCTAAGTTATCCGCTCTAGCGTTACAACTTATGTAAACCTTATCATTAAGCCCCCGCTCTATGAGACCTATACAAAGTTTTTCTAACCATTTTCTGTTCCAAGTCGATGTATCAGTATCGTCAAAGATCTCTTTGACTTTAAGCTTATCTACTATGAGCTCTATCTCATCGAGAACGTTCTCTACAGACCTTAACCTCGCCCGATGTTGCCATAAGTTTGAGGCCCATACGCAGAACGCGCAAACACCGGGAGCACAGCCTCTACCCCACATAACATATGTGCACGGATGGTAGAGGTAGGCTTCACCGTAAAGCCACCATTTAGTTAAAATGCGATCTATAAAGGGAATGCTATCGAGGTTTGAGACCAGTATGGGTTTGCCACTACTTCTTATTTCATCGCCATTCCTATACCAGACTCCTGGAGGCATATGTTTGGATTCTCCAGATAGAAACCTTGCCAACTCCAACATAGTTACATCATAGTCTCCACCTACGATAACATAATCTACCTTACTGCATCTTAGAGACTCTTCCGGAAGGTATGAGACGTGGTCTCCGACTAGAACAAACTTAGTATCGGGGAAATCTTCTTTAAGACCGTCTATTATCTGCCAATGGTATTTCACTACGGGCGTTTTCGTCTCCATCATCACGATATCAGGTCTAAACTTGTTCATGCTATTTATGAACTCCTTCCAGCCGAGCCTAGCATTTATAGCATCTAAATATTCAACTTTAAAGCCTTCTAGGCTCAGCATGGTAGCAGCTGAGCTTGGAACTATAGGGTATATTCGTACTTCTGGTGAGCTTGAGAATCTAAACTGCCTATTTTGTCCTAGTAGGGGGAAGCGACCGTTTTTCAATATCGGTGGATAGCAAACCATTATCTTCATCATTTATCACCTCCAATTAAACATGTTAGAAAGCCTACACCGTATGATAAGTGGTGTAAGATGAAACCAGGGATTAGAAGGAAAAATGACTTAAAACTCCTGTTGGTTAACGCTATATGAATACTCGATGCAAGTATAGCTCCGAAGTAAGAAAATACCGTTAAAAGATATGCTAGGCGTATGACGGAGTTAAAAACTGCTAATATGAATCCTAGCGGTAAGCCTATGACCAGAAGGGCTGGGAAAAGATATATGGGCTTAAACGATCTGGGTATCATTTTTATCATCTTAGCTCTTCCAAACCCATAATGGAAGACCTGCCTCAAATGTGGGATAAACAGAGGCCGTCTCCTATGCCATACTATAGCATTAGGCTCATATATCAACTTATAACCTTTCTCCCTAATCTTCCAACATAAAAAATTCTCTTCACCAGGATAGAGATTCTCAGGAAAACCTCCAACCTCTTTAAATGCTGACTTCCGGATAGCCATATTGCAGAGTATAAGCTCTTCTCCTTTGACACTTATAGCCTTTGGAACCACCTTATATCTAACAGACATGCTACCTCCACCTAACAGAGAGGCAAAAATGTAGCCACTACACTTTTCTCTTAGGTTAGAGTTTGGCGGTGTAAGATTGGGACCACCTACAACAGCCACATCAGCATCGTTAAAATGCGTAAGCAAGTGCTTAAGCCAATCAGGTTGTACTACAACATCATCGTCACAGAAAACTAGAATCTCAGCTTCAGACTTCTCAACGGCAAAGTTCCTCTTAACGCTAGGGATCGCTTTCAACATTAAAAGATTCACATTATACTTGCAACAGAGCTGTTTAAGCTTTTCATCTGCAAAATCAGCAACTAAGGTTATTTTAAGCTTATCTTCTAAGAATAAGCCTGACGCTTTAACAGAGGATAGGCAAGGCTCTATATCCTCACCATTTATCGTTAAAATTATAACTTCCACACCGATGCTCATACTCAACTATTTTCTAAATCTTAAGTTGATGAGTAAGAGTTAATATCTTAGAATCCAAGCTATTGAACACGCTTTCGCGTCCTATATTTCTAAGACTCAAACAGTTTCCCTACTATCTCTTCCATTATACGTTGGAATTTAAAGACGCCCAGAGCATGCTCTATAGGGAAGTCCACATCATTCTTTCATCTCATTCAGACAGATGAACTTTTTATCAAACTTTCTCAAGAGCCTGTATGTAAAGAAATAGCTCGCAGGATGCATTTCATAGCTAAAGAAGTCTAGGATTATGTGAACTAGCATACCAATTGCGATTGCGAATAGATGAATCATAACCTTATGAAATATGCATCCAAATAGGAGTAATGCTATGATTATCTCATATGAATGAAGGATTACATAGATCTTACCGAACCGGTTATAGAAATGTGCGAAAATCTCTCTAGTTACAACTACCCTACTCTTATATATCCAGAAGTCGAGCAAGTGATCAGCATCTATCACAACTCCGGCCAAGAAGCATAACAGTGCGGCAAAGGGGGATAAAGTGAAGTAAAAGAAGACTGCCGATACTAAAACAGAGACCAAAGCATGGTATTGAGGCATCATTCAGCCACGCACCGCCTATGGGATTTTTCGAGGGCTTCTAAGTAACTCTCAGGCCTCCCAACGTCTACGTAGTCTTCACCCTTCTCAAGCTCAAACGCGTACACAGGGTGGTTTTCCACAAGCATCTGTATGGCGTCCGTCAGCTGAACTTCTCCACCAGCTCCAGGCTTAACCCTGTTTAAGGCTTGGAAGACGCTGGGCTTGAACACGTAAACCGGTACGATTGCGAGGTTTGACTTTGGGGATTCCGGCTTCTCAACAACCCTGTAAACGCGGTATAAACCTTCATCCTCTACGCTGTATTCTTCAACTATCCCATAGCTTCTAGGATCCTTAACCCTAGCCGTTAGAAATAAGGCTTCAGGTTTAACCTTCTCGAAAACCATCACCATCTTCTCAATGTAGCCGTTTGAGGCTATGTACGTGTCTCCAGCGTGAACTATGAATGGCTCATCCCTGGCGAAGGGCTCGGCTAGGGCGACGGCCGCACCAAGACCCGTAGGCTTAGACTGGTTAATCCACATAAGCTTAACGTTTTCAACCATATCGTATAGGCTTTTAAGCCTCCCAGTAAGCCCCTGCCTGCCCATAGACTCTAGAAAGGCTAGATAACCGTTGTCTCTTGAGAAGTGGTCTTCAAGAGCACGCTTACCCCTACCAGTGACTATGCAAAACTCCCTCACACCGGCATCGTAAAGCCTCTCAAAGATCAACTGGATTAAAGGCTTAAAGGAGACACCGCCCCTATTGTCGAATATTGGAAGCATCTCTTTCGGAATCTCCTTCGTAAGAGGCAGCAGCCTCGTCCCAAGACCGGCGGCGGGTATAACAGCCTTCCTAACAGACATGCCTACCCTACCCTTCGAAATACTCCATTCTTAAGCCCTTATCGGCGACCTTAGTCACATATGGATATCCACCGACTCTTCTAATGGCCTCTGCAACCCTATCAACGTCATCCGGATGGCATAGAGCTACCATTGCTCCTCCGCCTCCGGAGCCTGACAGCTTAGCCCCCAAGGCTCCAGCATCCAAGGCGGCTTTAATCAACTCGTCAAGCCTATTCGGAGACACCGGGCAGTCGCTTGAAACCTTAAGATACCTAGCCAAGTAGTGCTGGTTTAGGTTCATAAGCTCACCAAGCCTGTAAAGGTCTGGGCTATCCTTACGCAACTCCTCCCTAGCCTCAAGAACAACGTTTACAATACCCTCAACACCCTCCATGAATTCACGCTCCCTACGCCTAAACCTCTCACCAAGCCATGCGAGTATCCTAGGCGTATCCTTACCCTGACCCGTATCACCTACGACGAGGGGTATCTCGATCCTGGGGTTTAAACGCTCAACCCTAGCGGGCTCACAGCGGCAGTCTATGAATAGAAAACCCCCATATGCGGACGCATACTGATCCATCTGACCACAATTAATGCCTAAAACCTTATTCTCACCCGTATAGGCTAGGCTGGCGTATCTAGTTAACCTGTCGCAGTCTTTAAATAAATCCTCCGGATCCCCCGGACAGTTTAAAGCCAAGTCTACAGCCGCAGCCGTAGCCACAGAAATAGCGGCTGAGGAAGATAAGCCCTTCTTAACAGGTAAATCCTTAAGCCCACAGTCTCCAGTAAGCTTTGCGACATCATAAGCCCTCATAAACCTAAGCCTAAGACTCTCATTACCTTTAATAGAGCCCTCCATAAGCATAGCCTTCAAAACACCACCCACATACCTCAAGTCAGACTCCAAGTCTATCCTAAGGTCTCTAAGACAGTACTCGGCATACGTGTCGAAGGGCTCATAAGAGTAGACCTCCACAAAACCAGGCCTATCGTTTAAAGAAACCTCTAGAAAACTCCTCATATCCACAGCCACGGGTATAACGTAGTAGCCACACCAATCCATATGCTCCCCGAATAAGCAAACCCTACCTGGAGAAGAAACAATAAACCTACGCATAGACTCACCGTGGCCTCCTCTAGATTTGCCTTATCAAGACTATTCTACTGTCTTTTCTGGTGAAATCTTCGACTATCGTATCGGTTTTATCTGTGGAGCCTGAGGATACGACCACTACCTGGTCAATCTCTACATCATACGTCTTCTGGTTTAGGATGGCCGTTAACAACGCCACAGCCAAGCTTAAAACCCAAGCGACCAAGTTCATAGTCTCACCCTAAGCTTAATAAGTAAGAATGCATAGTGAAGGATCTCCTTCAGGTTCAACTTGCTTTCACCCCTCCTCCTAGGCTTGAACACATATGGAACCTCCACTATAGGGTTACACTTTCCCTTAACTAGGATTTCAAGAAGCACTTTGAAACCTCTTGAGCTTAACCTAACTCCGTCTACAACACTCCTCCTGAGCATGAAGAAGCCCGACATAGGATCCCTAACGTCTCTAGTCTTCGGTAGTAGGAGATGCGCCAGCTTAACGGCACCCAAAGAAGCTATCCTCCTTAAAAGGCTCCAACCCTCAACCCCACCGCCATCAACATACCTAGAAGCTACTACTAGACTATAACCTTCACAAATCTTCTTATACATTTGGGGGAGGAGCTCCGGTGGATGTTGGAGGTCTGCATCCATAACAGCCAATACATCCGACCTAGCCTCCCTAAACCCTTCTAATACGGCTGACCCTAGACCCAGCTTACCAGGTCTTCTAAGAACCTTTATGTTGCCGTATTTGCCGTTAAGCCTCTCCGCAAGAGCGGCTGTTCCATCCGGGCTGTTATCGTCAACTATTATGAGCTCGAAGGATACATCCTTTAAAGCGTTTTCAACCTCTTCAACAAGCTCTGGAATATTCTCAGCCTCCATGTAAGTCGGCACAACTATAGAGAGCTCTAGAGTCTTACCCGTCAAATTCCTCATATGCGTCCCCGATTACCTCGAGCTTTAAGGACCTCCTCAGCCTCATCCACGTCTTTATGCGTGTCTATGCTCCTCCAGAACCCATAGCCCTTATACAGGACCGCTTTCAGCCTCCCCTCTTCAGCCAGTTTTGGAAACACCGTCGCCTCTAAATCCCCCTTCTCAGGCGTATAGTCGAATATTTCGGGCTTGAATAGGTATATGCCTGCGTTTATCCAGTGGGGTAGGCTTGGCTTTTCGAGGAAGCTCTTCACATAGCCCTCCTCGTCGCAGTCTACTACGCCGTATGGTGAAGGCATAGGTATCAAAGCTATAACGCCAACGGCTTTATCTTCAAGCCCTCCCGCAAGCTTCGAAGGGTCTAAATCCGTAATTATATCCCCGTTGACGACGTAGAATGCATCCTCCTTATCGAGGAGGGGTTTAGCGTTCCTCAATCCACCCGCCGTGCCTAAAGGCTCTTCTTCAACCACGTATGATACGTGTACGCCATATTTTTTACCGCTTCCAAGAGCCTCTATGAACTTCTCCTTCAAATACCCTATAGACAGTATGAATTGTTCAACGCCATACCTTTTAAGCCACTCTATCTGCCAGGCTACTATAGGCTTACCGGCCACCAGGATGAGGGGCTTAGGCGTACTATCCGTCAGAGGCTTTAAACGCTTACCCTGACCTCCGGCCAATATAACAGCCTTCAAACTATTCCTTACCATACTTGAGATAGCATATAAACTGTAGAACCACGCCTATGACTAGGCTGTAGTATGCGTATACGGCTATATCGTTTGCAATAGACTCTAAACCGTAGCATAGATACCCAGCGGCCGTCATCAACATAACCATGAACGCTATTATGAAGGGTGCACCCCAATTCTCCCTAAGATATCCCCTAAGCCTCCCAGACAGTTTAAACGTAACATCCCTACCCTTATACTTAACCCTTATAGAAGGCCTACCCTTCTTCAAAATTCGTACACACCATTTAAGCTTATCTATCTTAAAACTGCCGACTACGGTGTAATCCTGATGAGCTTCGACCTTGCCTTATAAATCTCCAGCATATCCCTCTTAACCACGTGGATTTCAAAGGGGTCTTCAATACCTTTCTCCCAGAGGGCTGCGAGCACTTTGCCCGGGTTCAGATTCGTAACAACTAAAACGTCTATATCGCTTGAAAGCAAACACCTACCCTCGGCGACACTACCGAACAGGTAAACCTCAGCATCCCCATCAAGCCCCCTAACAACATCCGCTATGGTGGCCAAGTATCTCCCAAGATTCCTAAATA
>Ga0078972_1010274_pt1 | contig 17628 bp, 20 predicted proteins | sample YelNatPaOPGAMG01_FD_67568 | JGI IMG/M metagenome (GOLD analysis project Ga0078972, IMG submission 67568) | Hot spring thermophilic microbial communities from Obsidian Pool, Yellowstone National Park, USA - OP-RAMG-01 (SPADES assembly) (version 2) | ecosystem: Environmental > Aquatic > Thermal... | reverse complement strand
ATTTTTTCGACACCTTTAATGCTTTTTTCGAATGTAGCTATAAACTCTACAAGAGAATAGCCTGGCAAATAAAGCACGTAAACAACGCTTAGCAAAAACCGAGCATACGTCTGCTCGCCTAGAAAATAAACAAACAAAATCATTAAAACATTAACGCTTACAACCAGCCAAAAACCTATGCCGTCTTTACTGAGTGTAAATTTTGTGAAGTTTTTCAGCTGACTCGTATGGAATCACCTTACCATACTCTTGATAAATTCTCTCGATAACTTCAACGTTTTTTCGGGCTTCATCAACTGTTACAAGCGGTTCAGAATCCGTCTTTATGCAATTAAAAAAATGTTTAAGCTCCTTCGCATACGACGCATAATAATACGTGTAGGTTAATGGACTTATAGTCCTTCCAAACAATCTGCGCAAAACATTCTTCATTCCCTCTTTAGCCGCATGAACATAAAGATTCTTAGGAGCATACTGGTCTGTAGACATAAAACCCGCAGTTCCATGAAGTATCATGCGAAAATCAAATTTTGGAAAAATCGCCTTAGAAAACCATCCCACATTTAAAACACCCTTTGCTGACTCATTTTTAGAACGAAGAACGATGATAGCGCTATCTTCGTACGGAAGGTGATATCTATAACCTAGATGTGCATAAAGAACCTCTGCCTCACCAAAAAACCATTGAAAAAGATCTATCAGATGGTAACCTGAATCCAAGCATCCCATGCCTATGCCCTCTTTAGTGAAATACCACTCAGGCACAGGTGTAGGTTCAATGGCTGGAGCAAAAGGTCCATTAAGTGCCAACTCAAAGGTTGCTAACTCCACATCTCCAACAATGCCTATCTCAAATTCATTTTTCACTTTCTCGACAGAATCAAAAAATCGGTAATTATGACCAACCATAAGTTTAACACCATATTTTTCTACAACTCTCGCTATCTTTTCACATTCGTCAACTGAAGGAGCGAGTGGTTTTTCCACAAAAACATCTTTACCTGCCTCAGCCGCCGCACAAATACTTTCAAGATGCATAAAATTCGGCAAAGCTATTATTAATGCGTCTACATCAGCCGATTTAAGCATGTCCTTATAATCGTTATAAACATACTTAATGCCCATTCCTCTAGCTTTTTGTGATTTGCTTTTAGAAGCGTCGCATGCTGCGACAACTTTGGCGTCATTTATAAAACAGCAGTTTTTAAGATGCAGCATACCCATTTTTCCTAAACCGACAACTCCAACCTTAATCATACGCAACCCTTACATTTTCTCGAGTACAGATGGCACAACATCTCCAGAAATTTTAATGTAAAGGCGCAATAATGAAAGTTGCATACCCCATTTTATCTTAAAACCAAGACGGCTTCTTTTAGGAAAAACTTTGCAAATGTTTTCTATGTTTTCACCAACAATCTCAACATCTTTAACGTCTCCAACTTTCTCTTCAGCGGCTAAACGTAAATGTTTAATTCTCCAAGGGTTATACCCCATCACTTTAGCTGCTACGAAATCAACTGCTAAATTATCTTCACCTGCAATTACTATTCCAAGCTTAACTGGATGCTTACCCAAAGCAACAATTCCATCAACAACCGTCAAATTAGGCTTAACCAATTTGTTTATTCCTACAATAACTTCAGAAAGCTGAGGGTGATAATCAACTTTTCTAGGCTTAGAAATACACCCAAAGAGATTCTTCAAAGCACATGTTATGTGAAGGCACTGACCGCCAGCATATGGGCCAACCTTCAGTTTTGGTACGTTAATAAAAAAATTGCACTCAAGCAGGCTCTTAGGCAAAGGAAGAGTAATCTTCTGCTTTCCAACAGTAACTTCTTTCTCGCATGTTTCATCTTCACTCAGATTCACTAGCTCAACAGACTTTTCCTCCGCAAGCGCTTCATAACCTAACATTTTAAAGACATGTCTTGTTCTCATTGCAGAAGCGTCGGATTCAACAATGGCAATTTCTGTTTTTGGGTTCCATCTTTCGCGGATGTAGTCAATAATAGAAGAAACAAGTCTTGGGTCTGTTGTTTCCCCAGTAGAGTAATCCCAATAATAACAAAGGTTCGGTTTAATCATAACATGCTTGAGGTTTCCAGATGGTTTGCAATTTAGCATATCAAGAGTGTGATACGCCGCTTCTTTTATTCCCCGCTCATTAAAGCTTTCTACGCGCGTAAGGCTAACTGTGTTTTTCAAAGAGTTCCCTCAGGATTACCTTCAGGATTTTGAAGCCGTCGGTCCATGCACAAAGTTTTGTCGTTCCTATTCTCGGGCGATACGTTACCGCTACATTGCCTATTCTTGCACCTTTCTTAACCAGTTTAATCAATTGTTCAGTCACATAGGGCATTCCGTAATCCTTGTAAGAGATTCCTTCCAATACTTTCTTTCGCATTGCTCTTAAACCGCACTGTGTGTCGTCAACTTTTCTCAAATATACAAAGCTGAAAATTAGCGAGAGTAACGTATTTCCAATTCTGTTAACTAAATCCATAGCTCCAGGATGCATCTTTTTGTTCAGTCGGTTTCCCATAACCACATCGCAATCGCCGTCTACGATAGGCTTCACTAATCGAGGGATATCTTTGGGGTCGTATGTGAAGTCCCCATCTATATAAACAACAATGTCTCCCCTAGCTTTTTCCACGCCACTTAATAAAGCTCTTCCATAACCCTTTCTCGATTCAAAAACAACCTTGGCTCCGAGGCTTTCTGCTATTTTCGGCGTGCCATCAGTTGAACTGTCAACAACTATAACCTCGTACACGTCCTCTCTAGGAATTTCTTTTAAAACTTTCCCAATTGCTTCTTCTTCATTTAAAGTCGGTATTATAACCGATATTTTCATATTACGCGCAAATGCCTCCAACTTACTTCCTAATCCAAACCCTAGGAATCTCATTATGTTCTACATTCGATATTTAGCATTTTCGACACTTTGCCCCGTTATTTATAAGGGCTTAATGGACTTACAGGGTTAATCAAGGCTTACCTCATTCTTTTTTGGGGTATACCGCCCTCTATATCACATCAGTTGTTCTCGCAATTTTTTCACATACCTCGTGATTTAAATTAAATTTATTCAGAATCGTATATCTTTCCGGTCTTATCGTTGCAGCAATCTCTAACGCTTTCATTACATCCTTTTTCTCTACGCCTAGCTCGTTTGCATTTGTTGGCGCCCCCAACATCTTCAACGTGTCTCTTATTCGTTTCCAGTTTGCCCTATGTAAATAAGCCATCATAATTGTTCCCACACCACATCTTTCACCGTGCATGCTGTGGTTAGGCTTGATCATGTCAAGGGCGTGGGCAAAGAGGTGTTCTGAGCCACTGCATGGGCGGCTGCTTCCGGCGATGCTCATGGAAACTCCGCAGCTTATTAGGGCTTCTATAACTACGCGCACTCCTTCTTCGTTATCGGGTTTAATTTGTTCGGCGTTTTCAATGATGAGTTTAGCGCTCATCAAAGCTAAGCTTGCAGCGTAGCTTCCATAATACTCGTTTTTTTCTTCATGGGCCAGCTTCCAATCTTTGACTGCGGTGAATTTTGATATGATGTCTCCGCAGCCGCTTATGAGGAAGCGCCATGGCGCTTGCATTATTATGTTCGTGTCTGCCACTATGGCTATGGGTGCTTGAGCCATAATAGAGTAAGGTTTCTCGTATCCTTTCACAGAGGATAAGGGGCTTGCAATTCCATCATGTGAGGCGGTTGTTGGAACGCTGATGAATGGGATTTCTTGTCGTGCCGAGCTCAATTTTGCAACGTCGATTTTTGTTCCGCCTCCCACTCCGAAAACAACTTCTGGTTTTAGAACCTTTATTTTTTCTTCTACGTTCTCTACGTCTTTAACCGTGGCTGATTCGACGAGAAAAACGTTGACAATCATTCCTTTTTTTTCGAGAAGTTCTTTAACCGTTTTTCCAGCGATTCCGTAGGTTTTAGAGCCTGCGATTATTAGGGCTGATTGCGTAAATCCGAGTCTGTAGGAAATTTCGCCGATGTGTTCTATGGTTCCGTTTCCAACTATCACTTCTCTTGGAAGCTGCATGCGGTGATGTTTTAATGACAAATTGACCACGTTTAAGTTGTTTTTCGCGATAATTCCCTTTAGAGTGTATGCTCAAAAACCTTTTAAATCCAGCGGTTCTTGCGGCAAGCATTGTTTTATCTTTAGCCTTTGAACCGTAATATTAATAAATCCCATGGCGTGATTACATGATGTCTACTTCCTAGCGAAGTAATCTTGGCGTGTTTAGGTTTTGGGAGAAAAATCGACATGACAAACAATGATTTGGAAAAACGGTTAGTGCTGAAAGGAACAACAACCATAGGCGTCGTGTGCAAAGACGGCGTCATATTGGCTTCGGACACCCGTGTAACCATGGGTTTCTACGTGGCTCATAAACATGGGAAGAAAATATACAAAATAGACGATCACATAGGCATGACTATTGCTGGTTCTGTGGCTGACGCGCAGAGAACTGTTGATATAGTTACGGCAAACGCGCAACTTTACAAAATAAACATGAACAGACCAATGCCCGTTAACTCTGCAGCGAGAATCATAGCAAACCTTCTGTTTTCTACTAGGTACGTACCCTTTCTTGCGCAGGTTCTGGTAGGCGGTGTAGACGATACTGGGCCTCATGTATTTTCATTAGACCCCTTTGGCAGCTTAACTGAAGAAAAGTGTGTTGCGACTGGTTCCGGTTCGCCTATAGCTTACGGTGTTCTTGAAGACCAATACAAGGAAGACATGTCTGTTGAGGAGCTTTTGCCTATAATTGCTAAGGCTGTTGGTTCTGCTATGAAACGTGATGCAGCAAGCGGAGATAGCTTTAACATTGCAGTGATTGATGGGAATGGCTATAGAGAGTTGACTGATAAAGAAAAGAAGAAACTTCTGCATAATTGAGGAAGTTAAAAGTGGCGCCAAACTCTGAAAAAGACAAAATCGAAATAAGTCAATACATATTAGGGCACGTTCCGAAAGAGGCTGAAGTAACAAGAATCGAATACGAAGGGTCAACGCTGGCTGTTTACGCCAAAAAACCAGAAATTTTAGTTGAACAAAGCAGCGTAGTTGCGGACATAGTCAATGTAATAAGAAAGCGAATAGTCATACGTTCAGATCCTTCAGTGAGGCTTCCAGAGAAAGATTCAGAGCGGGCAGTGCGTGAAATAATCCCGCCAGAAGCTGAAGTGACAGATATAAACTTTGACCCAAGCCTTGGCGAAATAATAATTGAAGCGAAAAAACCTGGGCTTGTCATTGGGAAAAACGGTGCAGTTCTTCAAGAGATCATAAAGCGTACAAAATGGCGTCCTCATGTTTTACGGAGTCCTCCATTGCGTTCCAAAATAGTAACTCACATGCGCCATTATCTTCATTCTGAAAGTAAAGAAAGAGAGAGAATACTGCGGATGATTGGAGAGAGGATTTTTAGACCTAAAACTTACGAGATTGGTGATGTGCGTATTACGGCGCTTGGTGGGGTTCAAGAGGTTGGAAGGTCAGCGTTTCTTGTTCAGACAAGAGAAAGCAGTGTACTGTTGGACTGTGGTATCAATCCGGGTTCTTCGAAACCGTTTGAGGCTTTTCCGAGACTTGATAATCCGTTGTTTGAGCTTGATTCTTTGGATGCTGTTGTTATTAGCCATGCGCATCTTGACCATTGTGGTTTAGTTCCGTTCCTTTATAAGTATGGGTATGATGGTCCAGTTTACTGTTCTGCGCCGACTTCAAACCTTATGACTCTTCTTCAACTTGACTATCTTGATGTGGCTAACAAGCAAGGCGTAACGGCGCCTTACGACCAGAAGGATGTTCGTGAATGCGTGTTGCATACTATTCCTTTACGGTATGGCGTGGTTACTGACATTGCCCCAGACATTCGTTTAACTCTGCATAATGCTGGGCACATTTTAGGCTCCTCCATGATTCATTTGCACATAGGCGAAGGCTTATACAATGTGGTTTATACCGGCGACTACAAGTACGCCCGAACGATGCTATTGGAAGCGGCGACAACAGAGTTTCCAAGAGTTGAAACTGTAATAACCGAAAGCACTTATGGGGGACCAGACGACTTCATGCCTTCGCGTGTTGAAGCTGAAGAACGTTTAACGGCGGTTGTGAATGAAACTTTGGAACGTAAAGGCAAAGTTTTGATTCCCGTACCAGCAGTAGGCAGGGCTCAAGAAATAATGCTTATTATTGATGGTTATATGCGGCGCGGTTTGATGAAGGAAGCGCCAGTGTTTATTGAGGGCATGATTTCGGAAGCCACAGCAATTCACACTGCTTATCCGGAATATTTAGGCAGAGAAGTCCGCAATAGTATACTTCATGACGGAGTTAATCCTTTCCAGTCTGATTATTTCACGGTTGTTGAGCATCCGAATGTTAGGCAAGAGATAATTGAGGGAGAACCATGCATTATTATGGCGACTTCTGGAATGCTTGAAGGTGGACCTGTCATTGAATATTTCAAGAGTTTGGCAGACGACGAACGCAACACTGTGGTTTTTGTGAGTTATCAGATTGAGGGCACTTTGGGAAGGAGAGTACAGAAGGGCTTAAATGAGGCTACTATGATGAGCGCTGAGGGCAAGCTGGACGTTGTTAAGGTTAGATTGCATGTAGATTCGATTGAAGGTTTTTCCGGGCACTCTGATAGACGACAAATAATCAATTATGTGACTCATTTGAAGCCAAAACCTGAACGGGTTGTTGTGTGCCACGGTGAAAGAGCGAAATGTCATAGCATAGCAAATTTCATTCAACGAAACTGTGGTGTGCAAACGCTCGTGCCGGCAACCATGGAAACTTTCAGGCTACTATAAAAGTTTTGTTAGCAAGAAATCCGTCAAGAAAAATAACTTTACGTTTAGGTAAAAATATAATCGGACAAGAATTCTAGTTGCTCTCTTTGTAAACCAGCGGTTCGTGGATTCAAATATCACCCTCCGCACCATCTTTGCGATGTCAGATTCGCTCAATTTTCGCTCGTGTTTAGCGTAGAATAGCAGAAAATCGACTTCATTCGTCAATCTTCGAGTAAGAACAAAGCCGATTTAAGAGAATCAAATGTTGAACCTATTTATAAGGGGGGTATACACTTCAAAGAACAGACAGTTACCACTTTAACTCTATCAAGCTTTAAGTTTACTGTTAGCCTAGTTTCTTTATGGCTTCTTCAATTGTTAACACCGATTTTTCAAAAAACTTCTTTGTTTTAGACATCAATTTCAATTCCAGTATTCTTTCTATACCATTTCTGCCTAAAACCACAGGCACACCAATAGAAACATCCGAAAATCCATATTCACCCTGCAAAACCGTGGAAACGCTCATCACTCTGTTTCTGCCCCTAAGAATAGCGTCAGCCATAATCGCGATTGTTGCTGCTGGCGCATAAGTCGTCGACCCCTTCAACTTAATAACGTCAGCACCAGAACTCACCGTCAAATTCACTATCTTCTCAATCTGCTCTTCCTTAAGCAATTTCGTTATAGGTATTCCAGAAACAGAAGCATACTCAACAAGGGGAACCATGGAGTCTCCATGTTCACCTATAACTAAAGCACGAACATCCTCTCTCGAAACATTCAATTCTGTTGCAATGTAGGATCTGAAACGCAGAGTGTCAAGGATGTTTCCCATTCCAAAAACCCGATTTCTTTCAAAACCGGACTCCTTGTAAGCCACGTAAGTCATAATATCAACAGGATTCGTGACAACCATTAACTTACAATCAGGCGCATATTTCACAATTTCCTTAACTACCGATTTAACGATTGCTGCATTTTTGTTCATAAGGTCAATCCGTGTCATTCCGGGCTTTCTCGCTTCACCCGCCGTCAATATGACAATTTCTGAGTCTTTCATTGCGCTAAAATCGCTTGTTCCCACAATTTTTCCATCAAACTCAATCGCCGGCGCTGTTTGCATCATATCCAATGCTTCGCCTTTAGCTAGATTTTCGAAGATGTCAATTAAGACAACATCGCTAATTCTATATCTTAAAATGTTGAATGCTGCAGCGCTTCCTACTTTTCCAGCGCCAATTATAGTTATCATATAAAAACGATTAGTTAATTCTAAATAGATATACTTAACTGCACTTTTCCGTCCGTTCTTTCCTTTCTACGTTGGTGGTCCTTGTGTTGTCCACTTGGGAACACGTGCATTCGGAACAGAATCTGCTCTGGGAATGTATGGTTTAATATCAACTATTGGCGAGCCCTCGAGAGCGTCAAGCCCCTTAACAATTAAATTGCATTCTTCAACTTTAACCAATTCCACGACACATAAACCTATCGGGTTTGGACGAGAAGGGCTTCTGCAAGCGAAGACACCGGTTTCCACGTTCCATGCGTGCTTTTTTGGAAAAACCAACAATGTTTGTCTTTCTTCTTCTTTGTCGCGTAAATGCATCCAGTAAAGAATGATAATGTGCGAAAAATCTCGTATGCCCTTGAGCCCAGCACAGAATTCTGGAAAAATCCGTACTATGGCTTCTTGTTCTCCGGCTTTTTCAACAACTCCGATAAAGCGAAGTTCGCCTTTAACGCTCATTTATTATGCACCAGCAATTCTCTTTTTATGGAATAATTGAGAACTGCAAATCAATATTTTGAATTCATAAGTGTTTTAATGTTTTTAGGATTAAGCTATGTGATTGCAGGGTGAAATTGCCTTGAGTGAACAAATCTTTCAAAGTTGCAAAGAACTAATAGACGATGCAAAAATGGGCTGCGCAGACCTCGTTTTTAAAGAAGTTTGCCTTGAAATTTTATCGAGAGCACGAAACGTTTTAACAGAAAAACAGTTTAAACAGTTAGTGGCTTATGCCGCCGAAAGAATGAAAGAGAAAATTCCTTTTGAATTGCAAGAGCAATTGATGGCGCACAAGTGAAACATAAGACGTGTTCACAAGCTTACCATTTAATCATCAACGATTCCGCGGGGCAACGCAGCATGCAAGGCAATTCTGCCCTGCAATCTTTAATTTTTAGTGTGATGCGAAATTCTGCTTAACCAAGCTTGTAGCCAATTTTCCTTAGAAACTCCTTCCTTGCTCGAATATCCTCAATTCCTTCTATACCTTTACTCTTCAACCCATCAATCACAGCTACTATTCCTCTACCTTGCTCAGATTCTGCTATTAAAACTTCTAAAGGATTCGCTGTAGCAGCGTAGATTGTGCAGACTTCTGGCACTTTCTTGATTTTGTCTAAAACGTTTATTGGATAAGCATCTTTAATGAAAATTATGAAACTGTGACCGCAAGCAATTTCGAAGGCTTTCTCCGCGGCCAACTGCCTTAATTCTTCATTGTTTCCTTCATGTCTCACTAAGCATGGTCCAGAACTTTCACAAAAGCCTATTCCGAATTTTATATTGGGCACAGCGTTAACCAACGCTTCATATAAATCTTCGACCGTTTTGATGAAGTGAGCCATGCCTAAAATCACGTTGCAGTCTTTTGGTACTTCAACCTTAACAGTTTTGAATTCTATCATTGTATCATCTCCAAATGCTGTTTTTGTCAACGTCAGCTTAAAAATTAAGCGCTTTTTCGATTTTACTTTTTGCGACTTTCACAGCAAAAATTATCGTGCCCAACATCACTATAATTGATGACATGTAGAAAGCATTTACATAAGCTGCATGTCTAGGTAATCCAAACACTTCAATTTGAACATCTGCGATGGGTCCGCCAACCAAAAATCCCGCTGGTCCCCAGCTTAACGCCATAACAGTGTTGTATCTGCTAAGCAGTCGCCCCCTTTTTTCCGCAGGAATTATGTCCCCAGCAAAAGCGAAACCAACCGTGTAGAGCGTCCAAAATGCCACACCGTTCAATCCATAAGTTAAAGCCATCATTGAAACATTTAACGGCACGCTATAAAAAAGTGGTGTAATTGCCGCAAGAATCAAGCCGACAAAAAGAACTTTGTTTCTTCCAATTTTATCCGCAAGTCCCCCGGATGCTACGCTGGCGAGCATGCCGCCCACTGTCCAAGCGCTCAGTATAAGGCTCATTTCCGCGTCGCTTGCGTTTAGTCCTTCTGGCAAGTCGATAAAGAGAAGAAATATCTGGTTAATTGATGCGGCGCCCAAAACTATGATTATGAGAGATATTAGAAACCATTTGTAGGTTTTTTCGTTTTCTTTAGTGTATTCAACACTATTCTCGTGGTTTGCTGTGGTAATCTCTTGTTTTTGTTCATGGCTTCTTGCTTTTACGCGTCTTGACGTAAACGCCATTATTATTGTTCCTGTGAACAGTAAGGCAGTGACTATGTAAAATATTGTTCCATTCCTAAAGCCTTCTCCGCTGCAATATAGGAACCCAGCGAATATTATCCCAGCCATTCTGCCCAATGACGCAATAAAGTTTAATGTTCCAATCACTTTTCCACGTATCTCTGGGGTTGTGACATCCGTGAGCAGTGCTGCCCACCCAACATCTGACATCGACCAGAAAAACTCCAGTATGGATAAACCAAAAATTATTGCTAAACCTGCAACGAAACTGCTTCCAGCGTCGATTAAGGATTTGTGGGTGATGAACACGATTATGTAGCTGAATGCGGCTATTGTTTCGCCAATAATTATCAGTTTTGTTCTAAGTCTGTAACGGTCGCTTATTCTTCCCCACAGCAAGTTCTGACCTAAAGCGGAAGCCACCATGTTAAGTGTTCCAAGAGCTGCAGTTAACGTGGTTTTTGGCATTAGAGTATAAAGGTAGTTTATCATGAAAGTGTAGAAGACTCCTCTTCTCACGAAGGTTAAAAACTGGAAAAGACCTAAGTTGAAGAATACATTTACGCTAGATGCGGAATTTAAAGGGCTTCTTTTAATTGGATTTTTCATTTGAAAGGGCACTTCAGTTTCTCTACCATCTATGATAGCATTCTTAGTTTGCATCTAAAATGAAGATAAAGGATGGATAAAACTTGCTATATTAAGAATTTGCCATTCTTGTAGAACAGTTTGCCGTCTGCGTAAATTTCTCCGCCTTTCTTCATGTCTTTCAGAATGTCCCAGTGGATTGGTGACTTGTTTAAGCCTCCAGATTCTGGGTAGGAGTTTCCGAGAGCCATGTGTATTGTTCCGCCCATTTTTTCATCAAAAAGCATGTTTTTAGTGAATTTTGTTATGGCATAGTTAGTTCCGATAGCCGCTTCTCCCACGCGGTCAGCGCCTTCAATTTTATGGACTTGCTGAAGAAGCTCATCGCCTTTTTCTGCTGACGCCTTCACAACTTTTCCTTCCTTGAACGTAAGCCTTATGTCCTCAACTTCTCTTCCAAAAACTAAACCTGGAAAAGTGAATCTTATCGTGCCGTTCACTGAGTTTTCGACTGGTGCAGTAAAGACTTCGCCGTCTGGCATGTTTTCTTTTCCACTGCAGTTTATCCATCTTCTTCCCTTTACGTTAAAAGTCAAGTCTGTGTCTTCGCCTACTATGTGAATTTCGCTGGTTTTGTTCAAGAAGTCACAGATTTTTTCTTGTTGCTTATGGATTTTTTCCCATTCTGCTATGGGATTTTCTTTGTCTACGAGGCAACTGCCGTAAACGAAGTCTTCGTATTCTTCAAGCGCCATCGCCGCTTCTTGTGCTTGAGCGTTTATTGGGTACGGCAATGCTGTCCATTTGAGTTTGCCTTCAGCGACACGTTTGTAAAAGATTGCGCTTATTTCATTTCTGGCAGCGGCGAAAATTCTTGTTCGGGCAGGGTCTATGTTTGTTAATCTTTTCGGGTTTGGCTCACAGAAGACTGTTATTCGTACATCTATGTTTTCGATTAAGAATTTCTCAAATGGTGAAACGTAGGTGAGTTGATGTTCTTTGGCGTACTTGAAGAACGTGTAAGCAGTGTCGAGTTGTGGCATTATGAATGGATAAGCATCGCTTAACAAGCATTCTTTATAGATTTCATGCATGAGCGGAAACGCCTGAACATTTCCTTGAATGAGCACTTTTTCCTTTGGTTTCACATCTACGGAGTAATGAACACTAAGTTTTGCAAGCTTCTCAATTCTCGAGTCGACCATGCAAATCGCCCTTTTAGAGAGAACATTAAAGAAACACAGATAGAATGTTTAAGTTTAACGGTCACATTCAGTCATGTTTTCAAAACAAAACCTAAATATTACTGGAACGTGAAAGCAAGTCGGAAAAGCGCTTATGGGCCGGTAGTTCAGTTTGGTATGAACGCCTGACTTGCACTCAGAATAAGGCTTCTTTTGACGAAAAAAGCGTGAATTGGAGAGCTTTTGAGAAATGGCTTAGAGAAAACTTTTCTTACAGCTACGCTAAGGATTTGCTGAATTATTCTAAGCGTTTTTGCCATGTTTTGTTTAATGGAGAGGCTTCAGAATTGCTTAGGCTTTCTGAAAGCGTTAGGAAGGTTGTTATGGCTTCACTTAGTAATCTCAGCAAATTTTTAGGTGTTTATAGTGAATGGAAAAGGCTTGTTGAAGGCTACGGTTTAAAGTGGAGTAGCGGAAAAAGTGAGGATTACCTCATTTCGAGAATGGCCCACACGGAAAACAATGAAAACGTTTTAGAATGGGTTAAACAAGTGAAGGCTAAGATTCCAAAGTTAAGCGTTTTCATGGATTTCATGATTCTTAGCGGTTTAAGGCTTAGGGAAGCTGTGAACAGCTATAACTTGATTATTGACTTAGCGAGGGAAGGAAGGCTAAGCGAATACTACAATTTCGAGAATGAGGCCCTCGAGCATTACCGTTTTAAAAGCCTCTTTATCCGTAGAAGCAAAAAAGTGTTTGTCAGCTTTATTCCAGAAAGGCTTATTGAGGAAATCAGCAAACAGGAGAAGCTTACGCTTCACCAAATCAGCAATTGGGTTAGAAGGGATAAAAAGCTAAAATCAAGATTTCCAGAATTGAGGGAATACTATGCTACGGTTATGACTAAATGGCTTAACCAAAGCGAAATAGACTTCCTTCAGGGAAGGATAAGCGGAAGCGTTTTCATGCGAAACTATTTCAACCCTGCTTTGATTACGGATTTGCATGAGAGAGTTTTCAAAGGCCTAACGGAAATGGAGAAGAGAATCTCTTAGCCTCGGCCCTGTATATAATAGTGTAGCCATTGAAAGCCATAAATTGAACATTCATTTATAACTTTCCGAGGAAACGGTGAAGATTAATGTCGATGCGTGGATTGGGAGGAATTGCCGGCGTCTTCGTAGCCATAGCAATTACCATGCTGGTTGGACTCTTGGTTATTCAGGGCGTAATAAGTAATGTAAACCAATCGGGATGGAGCCAGCAGGCTAACAGCACCTGGACTTCTGTAGTTAGTAACATTTGGGCTGCCTTCGGTTTGCTTGTGATAATCCCATTGGTAGTTGGCGCAGTGATAATATTGCGTGTTATCGCTGGCGGCGGCAGAGGCGGGGAAATGTAATTCTCCGCTTCAAACGTAAATTTCCCCTTTTTTCTTTTACACTCCCCTCATTCAAATAATGTTGGTGCAGTTGAACCAACATCTAAACCGATTAACATTGAACATAGCTTCAGTTCACTTGAACTGGAGCTTTCTTGAGACTTAATGTGGTGTTCACTTGAACCTAACACTCAGGGGTAAGTTCAACTGAACTTACCTCCAGTTCATTTGAACTGAAGGTTTCTTGAGATTTAATATATCGTTAAGTTCACTTGAACCTAACGATATCGTAAACTTCGTGCAAAATTTTGCTCAATGTTACCCTCGATTAAATCGGTTTGCATGTTGTATCACTTGATACAACATTCTTTGGTAGTCAAAATTTTGACTACCTCGTGCCATCCTTTGTTTTGCTCTTTCCCTCTCTACCCAAATAACTTACAGAATCATTCCGCCATTTGATAATAGATGCATAAAGTAAAACAGCACATTCTTTATAGAAGAATGTTCTAGATTTTTGCTCTATTTTGCTATTTATATATTTAAATATAGTTATAATGCTGGATAATCTAAACTCTCCATGCATTTTTGAAGCAGAAACCTAACAACTTTTGGGTGTGAATCCAGAAGTATAAGGCTTACCTGAAGCAGTTCTTTAACATCCAAATTAGTTTCTCTAAATGGCTTAACCTCTGAAATGGCATTGGGAAGGTGAGATTTTTTAAAATGTTTACGTCTTACAGGAACCCATCCGAGCTCAGCCAAAACACCCTTCTTTCTCAAACCGCTTAAGTGTCCCATTAATTGAGCATGGGTTAAGCCTAACGTAGCCTTAATCTCTTTGAAGGCTAAACCTTGCTTGATAAGTCCGATAATGGTTTCCTCAATATTTTGAGGCTGAGAGGATGTTGAAACAGTTGTTTCAACATTAGGCTTAGGCTTCTCTTCCTCTTTAGGCATGTTGACAACAGCGTTGTCAACATTAGAGTTTGGCTTTCTGATTAGGAAGCATGTTCTACCTAAATAATCAGAAACTAAGATTCGGCAGCCTTCAGCCTGAAGCTCTTGTTCCCACTCAGCCCTAAAGAATTTAGAATCCACAATTATTACAGGCTCTTTGAAAGGCTCAACAACTTGACAGCCAAACTTTCGGCTTAACTCTTCATACAACATAACGTTTCACCTCATCCATTACCTAAAACCTCATGCAATTTTTGAATAGGCTTAGCTGAAGGCTTAGAGGCTTCAGGGTTTCGCTTATCCACAATGTTAAGCGATTTTCCTTTACGCTTCAGCTTATACCTCTCCAGAACCCTCTCGAAACTTACACCATGACTAAGCTCGTTTAAAGCGTTCAACAACATGGCTTTTCCGATAAAGCCTTCAGAAACGGGATAATAAGAAGCTTCAGAATCGAAAATTTGCTTAGCCAAAAAAAGAAACTCAGCTAAGCTGAAAACTTCTCCGTAAGAAACAACTTTAACGATAATGTCGTTAGGGCCTTTCCTTCCATTCTCCAAAATAAACAAAACCATTAGGGCCCACCTTCGACAGTATTTAGCAAATCTTTAAGTTGTTCAATCATTTTTTGAGAATATTGCTTAAGCATGTAGTAACCGTTAAACCAAACTATCGAGCCTCTACACAGAAGCCTATCTAAAGCCTCGCAAACATTCCTTTCAGAAACTCCCAGCTTTTTAGAAACAATTTTAACTATCTCCTCTTCCGAAACTTCATAAGTAGGCTGCCATTCTCCCTCTATCCACCTTCTTTTAGGTATGCCTTCAGAAAGAAGCTCATAAATTACAGATTCAACTTCTTTACTCATGGCTTAGCCTCTCCTTTTAAACTGATTATTTGCACGTTTCCAGAATCGTCACCTTTGAACCGATACCCTCGCTTTCTCGCTTCTCCCTGAATCAATTGAGGGCTAACAACATCATTAGAAAGCCATGCATTTCTATATGCTTCGAGAAGCTCCTCATCCGTAAGCTTAGAATAATCAATATGCTTTTTCACTTCAACCGTGCTTTTATGAACCTCAAGCTTTGCAGAGCTAACCTCAACTTTGATGGAAGGAGTTTCTTTCTCACGCACAACATCAATAAGCTTTCGCATATACGCCTCTTTAAACTTGAAGTAAGTTTCATCATCTATGAAACCTTGATTATGCAAATCTTCATTTAAACTATCCAAAATAGCGGCGCTTTTGCCAATTTCGTATTTCGCCATTTTCTTAATCAAACCAACGAAAAGCTCAGTTGGAAGGAAAATTATGTGGGCGTTGGGCCTCTCCTCACTCACAGAACCACACTCCCGCAAAAATTTGAGTGAGTTGAGTTTCTCTAAAGAAGTGGTTAGTTGTTGTTTCTGGGTTTCTGGAAAAGACGACTTGACAGTTAGACAGACAACTGTCACTTTTAAAGAAAAGACTTCTTTTCGCTTTGGCAAAGCTTAACCTTTCCTTTTTTACGCAAAGCTTTAAATTTCGTAAGACTTCATATACCATTTAACCATCCTTCCTTTTTCTCATATTTTTGTTAAAGTTTTATGCTGGGTTTTCCTCTGGGTTTTGGGTTTTTATCATGTCTTTGAGTAGTTCCACAATTGCGAAGCGGTAGAATCCGCTTCGGCCTAAGCCCAGCTTTTTGCGTATTTCCTCAGCTTTTTCGTCTAATTGTTTTGGCAGCCATACGGTTCTTCTAATTCCGGATTCTCTTTCCATTTTTTCCATTTTGCTACACCTCTTTAGATTTATTCCTTAGGTATGTAGTTATTCAGAAATGCTTATTAAGGGTTTCGAGCTATATAGTTATTACAGTTAATAAGAAGTGATGAAGTATGGGAAAAGGAACAACGCAAATAAAAGACGCTTTGAAAAACCAAAAACTTATCCTCTCCATCCTTTCAGATGGAAAATGGCATAGGCACAGAGAAATCCTCGAAAAAACGAAGCTTAGCCCCACAACTCTTTCAAAACACCTTAAAGAATTAGAGAAGGGAATAGTTGAAAAGCGGATAGATTTGGAGAGTGGAGAATATCCTTACCCCGTCTATTACCGGCTTGATGAATCTTTGGCGATAATTCGAGGTTTCAAAAGGTTTACAAGGCCCTGCCTGTTCACTTTAGAAAACCGTTTACCAAGGCTTGATTTATATGTATATCAAAAGTTCATGGGAGAGCTGCTGCTTCAATACCTTATCGAGTTCTCTGAAAACCCAAAGAAGCAAGAGGAATTGTTCAATCAAGCTGTTGAATATTTTATTTTGGAAGATTTCCGAGAGTGGATTCAAGCGTTAAAAGAAACCGTTAGAAAACTCAAAAAAGAAAACGTGAACATAACGGAAATTCTTAAAGAGGAACTCACACGGTACAAGGAAGAGTCTGAGGCGTTTATTGAAGGTTTAAAATTCAAAAAAGAAATAGGTGTTAAGCATGAGTGAGGGTTTGAACCTAAAACTAAATTCCACATGGAAAACTCAGCCTATTCCACGTGGAAGTCAAATCTCAAGACATAATAAAACCGCACTTAAAACCACAGTTTCACTTTACCTAAACAAAAACTTAGTGGAAAAAGCTCGGAAACAAGGCTTAAACCTTTCACGGATTTGTGAGGAAGCCTTAAACTCAATATTAAACTATATGGAAGCTCAAAACACACAAACAAACCAAACCGAAAGCTCTAAATTTCTTAATCGAGGTTCTTTTCAAAAAGAAACTCGGGCCGGTAGTTCAGTTTGGTATGAACGCCTGACTTGCACTCAGGAGGTCGGGGGTTCAAATCCCCCCCGGTCCACTGGAACAAACCTCGGTACACTTGGAATGTTTCTTTATTACTTGTGCTTTCTGAAGATCTTGTTACCGTTAAAGTCGCAGACATATTCGAATCCTGCCTCCACCAGTTTACATGCCTCCTTCTCTGAGTGTGCCACTCTCGCTGTGAACTCGTCTTCTTCGAAACTTACAGGCTGCGTGTAAATCAAGGTGTTATTTATGGACATGTGTCCCAAAAGTTGTTTAACGTGGAGAATGTCCTTGGTTTTGTGGTATTCCATTGTAGCTTTCCAATGTCTGAAGGTGTGAAATTTCTTCTAATTACATCAGTGTTATTACTGAAGACTTTGCCTGTGTCCGTGCCCTTTGGCATAGTGTTCAGCATGCTCGCCGGTTTATTTG